>Ga0114979_10000444_pt1 | contig 27325 bp, 46 predicted proteins | sample S_140625_EF_Meta_FD_87315 | JGI IMG/M metagenome (GOLD analysis project Ga0114979, IMG submission 87315) | Freshwater microbial communities from Lake Simoncouche, Canada to study carbon cycling - S_140625_EF_MetaG | ecosystem: Environmental > Aquatic > Freshwater > Lake | place: Lake...
GAACTTCATAACATCACCATCATAAAGAACGTTTATTAAATTATCTATTCCACCCATTAGTTTAGATGTAACCTCTATCCCTGATTGTTGTAACATGGACTTGAGTGCATCCTTTTTTGATTCAGCCTGTTCGTTAATAACCCCGCCCATTATCTCGTGTATTCTTTCTATGTTCTCTTGTAAGTTCATATTATTTAAAGTCAGGTAATTTCGTATCTTTAATAAATTTCTTATGTGAATCCTTATATGATTTTTGAGTTTCGTCATTTACATCTTTGGTGTATTGCCAATTCCAATATAAATCATCATTCACTTTGAACCCATAAAACTCATGTACTTTCTTTTGTACTTCAGTAACGTTCTCACCATTCCAATTCTGTCCAACACAAATAAATCCTGTTTCAATATCTTTAACAAGGTTTGATTCTCCCAATGTGGAATGTCTATTCTCAATCCAAGTTAGTCTTTCAATTAAGTTTTGATAAAACATATTTGTTTGTCCCCATCTAACGGAACTAAAGAATATAACGGCATCAGATTCAAACAATTCTTTTGATATCTTCCATAACTCATCGTCAGGATTGTTAAAACTTGCCCAACATCTATGGTCACCTGATGGATTTTTATTTTTGTCTTTAAGCATTGCCTTCAATACTCCACAACTATTACCATCTTTCCTTGATACATTACCTTCACACGGTACTATGTTTAATTCTGAAACATCAATTAATGTTGAGGTATTACCCAATTCATTATCAAGGTACATTGCTATTGCCTTTGATTTTGGAATATCAATATTATCCTCATCCCAATTATATCTATTGGAACAACTTAATAATAAAACTTTCTTTTTATCTTTAAGAATGTCTAATGTTTTCTTTATTACTTTCCAAGCATCAGATTGGACCATTTCCTCGGAAATCATCATCTCTTTAATTCTTTGTATATTTTCTTGTAAGTTCATATTCTTATAGTTTATCAATAGCCTTTACTAATTTATAACATTTTTCAGATACTCCACCTTTTTCGTGGTCAGTTATTGTAATATAAACTTTGTCATACTTAATTGTAATATCTGGATGGTGATTTTGTGATTCAGCAATTTTTGCAACTTTATTAACAAAATCAATTGATTCATTAAAATCTTTAAATTTAAATGTTTTTTCTAATTTTTTATTAGAACTACCCCAATTTTTTGATTCAATAATTGTTTCTTTTAATTTTTTTTTAATTATTTCTTGTAAATTCATATTAATCAATTTCAAAATCTTTTACTTCAAGTCCTGAGTTATCCTCAAACCATTTAATAAATATTGGTATCCATAAATCATTAAATATTGCGTTTAATTCATCCGCAACCCAATAAGACACTACTAATTTATAAAGATAGTCATACCCATCATATTCTCCATAATAACTATAAGCCAATCTGTCGTTAACAAGAAAATTATAAGCCCCATATTTTTTAACGTCCTCACGATAAAAATCATGTAATTCAGGACCCCAATTATAGTCAGGATAATACCTATCTTTTATGTAATCATAAATGATTTTGTTAACTTTGGACTCAGGTACTATGTATTTCATATTTATAAATACTTTGTATTATATTTATAGTTATGATAGAGAAATTGAAAAGAGTAATAGATAGACTTATAATGCCAAAATATTCTGAGTTGGTTGATGTTACCGTCTCTGATTTGTTTGAAGGTTATACTCAATTCAAACATCAATCACATTTGTTAGGTACAACCTATTCAGTTGAGTTCACCACCAATAGATGTTTGGATATGAAAGAAATGGTTGAGATTGATACTGAAGTTAAAACTCTATTTAAACTGATGTCTCCTGAAAACTTAAACCCATTCTCAGTTAAAGAACCTAAAGTAAGTTGTTACTTTGATTGTGAGGATGGTGAAGGATTTACATTTCACGCACCTTACGGTTACAAACATTAAACTATGGATTACATTATACCACAATCAAAATTAAGTGAATCAATATACAATTATATTGATGAGTTGTTTTCTTCAGAGGATGGTGACACAACTATTCATAAGTTAAAATCTATTGATGAAGACGGTAATCCTCTCGTTGATTCTTATGATTTTATAAATAATGATTATTATGATGGGGACAATCAAGATTATCTTTTTAGTTGGACAGGAAAAGAATATTATGAAAATCATCAACGCCAAAGTTTTGGTGCTAGACTTGTAAATGAGGCACCAATTGTTGAAATACATGATAAAAATAAAGTTATGACTCTTAACTCTATTTTTAGTGAAATGTGGATACCCATTTTTAATAAATGGTTTCAAGACAAAGTTAATCTACCAATTAAAACGTTATACACTTAGAATATTATGAAATACATTATCTCAGAATCAAAGTTGGATGATATTATTCAAAAATATTTGAGTTCACAATTGTCAGACTTAAAAGAAGTTGAAAAAAGTGAATCGGACAGTGAGGAACGCCAAATTTGGTATGTTGATAAATCAGGTGAACCTTTAGTTGTTATTTATCCTCGTTACCACGGTGGAGACTTGTTGGTTCTCAGGAGAGTGATTTATGAAACGGTAGCAAATATGTTTGGATTGGAAACGACTGATGACATCCAAGCACCGATATTAAAATACTTCAGGGAAAAGTGGGGAATACTTGTTAATACAATTTATACTTTTGAAGACTATACTAGTCTTTAAGATTACCTTTTAAGGTTTTCCAAATAATTACCAATCTTTATTTGTGTTCAAGTTATTTGTTGTGTAATCAAACACAATTGGCATTCCTCCCGTAGATTTTCTTAACATATGTTTGAGGTCATAAATAATGTCGTCAAAATCATAACCATCTTTAACACTTCTATAATTAATCGTTAATTTAACATATATTGATGATGTTGTATCATACGCATTACCATACATGTCTGTTCTCGCACCTGTCATTACGTTTACCTCATCGACTTTAATTGAGTCGACAATATCTACCGAATCACAAGAACTGAATCCAATATCATTAGGGAAAGTTTCTGAACTATTGTTATCACAATGTTCTTTAATGTAATCCAACTTTTCGTTGATTAGGTCTTGTAATACTTCTGTTTTTGATTTTTTCTGTTCAAACAATCTATTGTATTGAGATTCTGTAACAATTATTTTGTTTTTCTTTCCATTAACTTTTTGCCAAAGTTCCCAATTAATAATAGATTCATTCTTATATCCTTTAACGCATCTTTGTTTGTAAACATCTACAAGGTGTTTTCCAAATAAATCAACAAGAGCAATATAAAACCCGTCTTTATCTTTAGATGATACTTGTAAGTCTTCAAGATAATTATGTGATAACAAATCACAAGCTTCACCTATAAAATCACCAATATCATTAAATTCACATGGATTTAATTCATAATCAACAAGATTATCAATATCTTGTTTCATAGTCTCAAAAGATAATCTTCTACGAAGATATGGTGAAATGGTTTCATTAATATCTTTTGTGTCGTTACATTTCTTAGCAGTTGAGCCAACATAAGGAACGTCAATACCTGTCCAATTTTTAATATCTTCTTTAAGTCCTTGTCTCATTCTTCTTGCAACAAAATCAGGTTTTGTTTGTATTGATTGTATCCAATCTAAATCTAAGACAATATAAACTGATGGTTCTCCACCTTCTTCATCAGGTTGTACCCAAAAACCACACGCTCCTTCCATTGTGTAATCTTTGAGAAACTCTTCAAGTATTTTTATTTTTTTGTCGTGACTGTCCATCTATTTTATAAATATACAGAACTTTGGTTGGGAGTGTTATTCCCAAACACCTTCTGAAATTACTGAAGGTTTGTTGTTTCTGTCAATCATGACCCATTCTGCATTTACCAATCCCCAAGGTTCAAAACACTTCATAACCTGTTCGAGTGTGAACTCCTTACAACTGTAAATGTCAAACTGAACCATTGGTAATTCCAAAGTGTCCCATATGTGAATTGATGCGTGTGATGTTGCTAAAGTAACTGTCCCTGTTAACCCTTCGTTTCCTGGGTCGGAAACATAAACACTTGTTGGTCCTGCTACAACTTTCATCCCAACAGTTTCCACCAAATACTTAAACCATTTATTCAATAACTCCTCTTTTTTTGGAGGATTTGTTACCCAACACTTAACTAACAAATGTTGGTGATAAGGTATGAATTTTTCCATTATTATATATGCGTTTTTAACTACACATATATATACTATTTTAACAAAATATTTGTGATTATAACAAGAATAAGTAGGATTTTTTTAATATTTCTTATTTAACATTAATAATAAACCAATTACCCTTAAAATCTTCAACTAAACAACTTGAGTTCTCACAGAAATCTCCTGAGTTCATATAGTCATCCGTCATCTTTGGTTGGTGAATGTGACCACAAACTGTAACGTCATATCCTTTTTGTGATGTTAAAGCTCTTGCGTTATCTTCAAAGTTGGATACAAAGTTTATTGCTCCTTTCACACTTTGTTTTATTTCATTTGCCAATGAATGATATGGTAAATTAAACCACTTTCTAATATGATTGTAAAATGTGTTGAATCTAATGACTAAGTCGTATGACCATCCTCCAAGTACCGCTAACCATCTGGCTTCCATGATTACAAAGTCCAATACATCACCGTGATAACAATAGTAACTTCTACCGTCAGCGCCTTTGTGAACATACTTCCTTACAATCTCAATATTATTTAACATGAATGGTATAAAAGGTTTAAGGAAATCGTCATGATTTCCTCTGATATAAACTACCTTTGTTCCATTCTCACTTCGTTTCATAAACTTCCTGAATATCTTGGAACAATTCTTTTTCCACTTACCTCCGCTTTTAAGTGCCCATCCATCTATGATGTCACCGTTTAATATTAATGTCTCGGATTCATTCTCATCCAAGAATTTAATAATCTTATCTGTTTGTGATTGTCTTGCACCTAAATGCAAATCACTCATTACTATTGTTCTCCATGTTTTCATGACCAATAATTTTTACTATCTTTGAAATATTCTTTATTGTTTTTGTTTAGAAGTGACCCAATCATTAACTTAGTCATATACCACAAACCTTTATTGCGGAATCTCCTTGGTAAAGTATAAACAAAGGAATTGTATACTTTAAACATATTACTTTTTATCTGTTTTGAATAGACATAGTCCTCGGCCACTGTAACTTCTTCATCAAACCCTCCAATCTCTCTGAATTTATCTGACTTTGTCAACATAAAACCACCTAAACAAAATGGTGAGATTAACTTAGAGATTGATTGTAAAACATCAAAAACTTTATATACATAATTGTAATCACCATTATCAGTCCTAAATTTAACAGTTACCAAATCTAAATTTTCATTTTTTATTTTTGAAACTGTATTATATAACAAATCACTATCTAACAAAAATATGTCAGCATCCATAAATAAAACATATGGTGTTGTAACTAACTTAAACCCATTGTTTCTTGCTTTGGATGGTAATCCTCCACTTGTGATTTTTAATTTAAAGTCATACCCATTTAAATTATATTCTGATTTACCAATTAAACCTAAACTAGTATAACCATCATCAGATGAATCGCAAACAATTACTTTAACTCCACGAATATCTTTTTGATGGTTTAATAAATCTAATGTTTTAACTATTACTCCCTTTTCATTTTTACACGGGATAACTATTGTCAATAACTCACTTAACTTCATATCATTAAATACCTTTAAGTCGCTTACGCAATTCAGTAGAACTATAGTCGTGTGTCCTTTTGTTGAAATGATATTCCATCTCTAAATTACACCCTGTGAATACCTTATTTTTGTATTCATCCCCTAATATTCGGATATCAATATTATTGTTTTGAAGTATCGTCATAAGTTCCAATTCAGTTGAGTATGGTATTATTTCATCAACATACTTTACTGCGGATAATTGAACCCATCTCTCATAGAACGATTGGATTGGTTTATTTTTATCAGGTCTATCTAATGTTGGGTCAATCTGTATTGCAACAATAAGATAGTCACACACTGACTTAGCTTCTTTTAACATTAAAATGTGACCCGCATGTAGTAAATCAAATGCACTTGCTGTTATTCCTATTTTCATCTTTAAAATTTTTCTCCGTTTTTTATCACATCATTCACATATTCTGTAAATGGTTTTGTAGGATTTCCTTTTCTATAATAGTAATTACCCCAATCTATGTTACCATCTTGAGCAGGTAATGGTTGAACTTCTTTTATACCCTCTTTCATCGTTACAACAATTTCTCTTAAACGATGATGATTTTCATGAATAGTTTCTTTAACACCATTTTGAATAATATCATCCAATCTTTCATCTCCGTCTAACCAATCACCGTATTCAGTATGTTTCACACCATTTTCAATAACATCTTCAATAACACAAGAACCATCAATTTGTAGAGAGCTGTTGGTTAATTTTACCCCATTTTCAATGGTGTCTTCAACCCTTTCCTGAGAATTAAGACTTTTTGAATCCTCGGTGTGTTTCACCCCATTTTGAATAGTGTATTCAACATCCTCCGACGACAAATATGGACCACTACTGGTGCGTTTCACCCCATTTTGAATGGTATCTTCAACCGAAGATGGTCTAACCCCTTTGTGTAATTCAATTTCTTTTACCCCATTTTGTATAATGTTTTCAGCCCTGGAATCATCGGCACCTTTCCTGTGCCTCAAGTGCTTCACTTCATTTATAATGGTATCTTCAACCCATTTGGTTATATAATGTTGATTTTCAACAACATCCATCGCAGTATAAACAAATACGTTATGAAAAAAGTTGTAATTATACCATAAAGTACCGTCTTCGGTTAACTCAATAACCCATTGTTTGGTATTAGTGAAAATTAACCATGTTGAGCCATTGTTGACATACCTGTCAACACCAACGGTCGCATCATTTATTAATAGGTTAATAATTTTCTCCATGTAATAAACATAGGAAAATAATTCTTAATTATCAAAATAATGGATTAGTCTTTTTTGTCTTTTGGGAGGATTCTAAATGCCAGGACTCTTTTACCGTTCACGGTTGGCATACCATATTCATCTTTACCTATGGTTTTTACGGTGGTTTTTTTGTTTCTAAACCTTCCTGTGTATATTGTATCACCAACTTTTAATGGGACATAAATTCCTTCTATTCTATTGGTATCTTTCATAATTAAATATTATCTTCACAATCTTGAGAATGGTTAATTAAAACCATTGGATTAACTCCAATAAAATTTTCAATGTATTTGGAAATTTTAATTTCTATTTTAGAGTCATAACTACCTGGAGTTAAAACTAAAACAATATAGTTGTCCGAGTCTTTCATTTTTATGGCAACCACATCACAAATACGATTTTTAAAATAATTTAAAACAAGCTCTTCTATGACATGCCCCAATTCACCTCTATCAACATTTTCTTTGTTGAATTTCTTGGTTACGGTAGTTAGTTGTTGCTCTGTTATAATGTACTTCATTATCTATCGTTTTCCCTATCTTTAACATCAAAATAGAAAACATCAAGGTCTCTACCGTTTTCAATTTGTCGGATTACATCTTGTCTTTTGAATAAAGTATGTGCAACAATATAATCAATCATTTCATCGTCTGTTAAATCTTCAGGTCTAACATGTTCAATTTTACAAGGGTAATTTTTGTCAACAACACCAGTATCATCAATATACAATCCTGATTCATTTACCAACTCCTCAAATTTTGGAACCATTACCTCATCATACCATTCTTCAAAAACATGAACAGCATAAGATTTTTTAATACTGAACACTTTTGTTAACCTGTCAATAATATCTTTGGAAATAATCAAATGTCCTGAATCAAACTCACCGTCTTCAAAGTAATAAACCGCAGTAATTGAATTTTTACCGTCAATACACCAATCCTCACTAAGATTTCCAAGATTGTTGTTTTTTGTACTAAAAGTTCTCTTACCATTCTCAATAAGAAGATTTAGGTATTTAACAATCCCATTCTGTAATGCAGAACTACTTCTATTGAATCTATTAAACTGTTCTTCTGTGATTATTATTTTCATTAATTATAAATACTTTGTAATCTTAAACATTTTTATTTATATTTGCAACATGATTGACAACTTAAACATATTGAAACCTTTACTGAATTTTGAGGAGCAAGGCGACTTCTATATGCTTTATGTATTCAAAAGAAAGAAAGACCAACCTGAGGGTGAAAGAGATAACCATCAATCAGTTAGAACAATCAAAACATATTGCATTGAATCAATCGACCACTTGGAAAAAAGATACGATGAAATAAAACAATAGTGTGAGATGTTTAAAGCTCGAGCATATATCCATGTTCAAAAACAAAATCATAGAGATGTGTCTTTGGATATGTTGGCAACTTTGGCGGAAAGAATCAAGAACGGTGTTCAGAATCAGAAGGGATTATTTGATTCAGTTGTAGGTCAAATAAAGACCCAAGAGAAGAGATGGATTATTGATGTGGATAATGTATCAATTGATGGATTTAATCACTCTCCGAGTCAAATATCAATGAGAGAATACATAAATGAACTACAGGTAGAGGCAGGAAAAGAACAAGGAATGACTTTTATTAAAACAAGAAGTGGTTTCCATATTATAACTCAACCTTTTAATGTTATGAAGTTTAAGGAAAGATATCCTGATGTTGATATTCAAAAAAAGAATCCTACATTATTATATTACCCAAATTCATTAGATTAATTATGGCAACTTTAGAAACACAATATAAAAACTTTCTCTTGGATAATCCTGAGTCAAAACTTACATTTGATGAATGGAAAAAATGGTTAGGAAACCAAATTAAAGAAGGGTTAGAAGATTTAAAAAAACAAAAAAAAATATGACAACAAAACAATTTAACGAAAAGTACAAAGAGTACCTTGAAGAAGGTCATTACGGTTTGGATATTGGTTATCCTGCTGTGATAAAATATTTGGACACCATGTTTGAGGGTTTGGTTAAAATACCAGGATTCAAATATACCCAAATAAAGTTGAAATTTAATATGTGTAGATTCTATACCAATTTACACGAATTGACAGGTAAACTTGGCGGTAATATTAACAGCATGATTGAGAAAGAAATTGATTTCTTGGTTAGGATTGAGGATGAGGTTTACAAACGTTTAATAGAAGAAAATAAATTAGCTAAAGAAAAAGGTCTGTAACATGAAAAACTTATTTTATATCTTAATGTTAGTTGGCCTCACTTCTTGTTTAAACAACACAAAATTTATTGACACTCCTGTTAAGTGTGAAATTGACTCTGTTGAATACCATGGGATTGGTCATGATAATACATTACAAACAACCCCTTATTGGAAAGTTCGTTTGAAGAACGAAAAGATTTGGGTTAGAATCTCAACAGGTGAATATTCTAAAGGAGATAGTATAGTTGTAATCTACCGTACAAAAGAAAAACCCACTCGTTAATGAATGGGTTTTTTTATTATTTTAATTCACCAATAAAAACTTTGGGTTGTACTCCCATCGCAGATGCGGTACATAATCTTGTGTTACCAGCAACTAAATGATACCTATCCCCAAACTTTAGAATTAGTGGACGACCGTATTTCCCACTTTGAATGGCTTTCTTTAATTTTAAAGGTGAACTCTTGTTATACTTTTTAGCAAGCTCAACAACTTTATTCATTTCACCTTTTTTTATTTGATTTGACTCTGTGTTCTCTAACTTAGACCAAATACTTTTATCAAGAGTAACTTCTTTAGAGTTTTGAAACGCATCTAAAACATCACTAACCGTTGTTTCAATATCACCATCTCTACTTAAATCTTGGACAGCTCTTTCAACCTCATCCATTTCATTAGAAATGTATTCATTTTTCTTTTCCAAATAATCCTCTAACTCATCTTGTAGTTCATAAAACTCATCAATTGAAGAACTGATAACATAATCTTCTAAACCTTTAAAATCTTTAAATTGTAAGTGTTTAATTATTTCAGGACGGTCTTTAACCATATTTAAAAAATCGTTAACCCCTGATGACTTTGGGGATAATTCATTTATTAATCCTTTGATTCTTGATATCTGTTCGTTTAATTTCATTTATTCAAATAAACTTTTTGCAACTACATTACTTAATAAACCAATAAGTAATAAAATATAAAATATAAATAATGTTGTATACAACACTCTTTTACCAATTTTAGTTATCTTCTCCATATATAATTTTTGTATAGTTTGGAAATTCTTTTTGAAACTTTTTAATGAAAACTCCTGCTAAAACATTTGCCATGTTTTCTTCAGGTCCTCCAATGTCTTGAATTCTATCAGTATCTTTAAGTCCCATCTTTTGATGTTGGAACTCATGAGTCCATTCATGACCTATTGTTCTAAGAATATCAATTAATAATCTACCATGTGTTAAAACAAATATCTCACTGTGAGGCATCCTAACACCTGTAGTCATAGGGACATCTCTTTTCTCCATGAAGTTGAAATGGACATCCTTATTAAGAGGTAACTGATTTTGTAAAAACTTAATAAAGTCCTTAACAATCACAAGTTGCTCAGGGTTTGAGAATTTACTGATATTTTTAAAGCAAGCTTTCATTATCAATAAATACTATAAAATATCTTTAATTGAAGTCGAACTTAATACTATCCAAATTAATGGTAGGTTCATTAAGTTTCTTTAAGAGTCTTTCTTTAATTTCAACTAACGTTGAGCTTGAATCATAGTATGCTCTTCCTTCAATTAGAAATGATAATTCAGGGAATGGATTAGTTCTTTCAGGTTGTAACATTTTGTTAACAACTGACAAAGCCTCTTCAATCCTATTCAATTCTTCCAAATAAAGACAAAGATAAATCAAGTGTTCATTTCTTTTAGGTGAGAATTGCTCCGCTAAATAAAAATGTTCAATTGAGGCATTAACATTACCAATAAAATTATGTGCCTGAGCCATCATAATTAAAGCAAAATAACACATCTCATCTTTTTGTTTTGCAGTCTTTGAATTGTCCCAGTCATTTGTAAGATGTAAGAATCTTTCATAATACCATATTGACCTTCTAGCATATTCGTCTGAATGCATTTTACCAAATGCTAATTCGTTTGGATTACCATAGCAATCAGAATAACTTTTAGCAATATACCATAAATGATAATGGTCTTCAAGAACTTTATTACCAACAACTTTATCAATTTCTAATTCTAAAGCGTCTCGTAAAAATTTCCTTGGTACCGCCCATGTAAATCCATCTTGAGAAACTAAATGTTTAAATCCAACAGGCATCATTCTTCTTTCAAAGTTCTCCCCGATTTCAGGCAAATGAATTGTTTCGTGTCTTTTATCGTGTTGGAAGAACCATGGTCTTCTTGCATTCCAAAACCATGTTCTGAAGTATTTTAAGTCACCGTTCTGAGCACATAAGTTGTAACTATCAACACTTGTATCATCAAGAACTGACCAATCAAAATCTTCATCAACGTGTAATCTCTCATCCGCGTCCATTCTTAATACCCAGTCACATCCATGGTCAGCATTAAGACATGTTTGAAGAGTGTGGTCACGATTCCAACCTGGATAGTCCCAATCAATCTCATAAGTGAATCCAGGAATATTCTTTTCCTTAAAAAATTCATCAATAACTTGTTTGGTATTATCTTCTTTACCATTACATTGAATGACGTAATAGTCAATATATGGAGCAACTGACTCCAACATTCTCATTATTGTTGGAGCTTCGTTTCCAACCATAGCATTTAATACTATTTTAGTTTTCTTATTCATAAATGTAATTCATTACTTGTTCTTCTTCATAGAACTTTCTAATTGGAGTACGATTTTGTAGTTTTTGTGAGTGACCTAATTCATCATCCCAATTCCAATCATGAAACCCTAATTCTTTTATTCGGTTATGAATTGCTAAATCATAGTGGTCTCTAATTAATCTAGCTCTTCGGTTTATATCTGTTGCGTTATTATCAACGGTACTGTTTCTATTGTTGTATTGGAAATATAATACTTTCTTAACGTGAATCATTCTTGTGTGTAAAAATGTTCTAATTAAAATCTCTAAATCATCCGCAACAGGAGTGTTTTTATTATGCCCACCCATTTCAAGATAAGATTTTCTTTCCCACATTCTAACATGGTCAGGCATACTAATATTGAATCGTATTGACAATGGATTAATATCAGGGTACCAATGAGCCAAAATATCTTTACCATCAACATTTGTCCAAGTGTGACCAGCATAACCAAAATCAAAGTAATTATCATGTCTTGCATACCAATTACCTGACCAATCATGGTCGTAATGTTTCATCTCACCATCATCATACATTTCACAGACATCTGTGTATAAGAATCCTGCATCAGGGTATTTTTCTATTGCATCATTACAAGTTGAAAGACATTCTTTAGTTAACGCATCGTCATGGTCTAACTCAACTAACCAATCACCGTCACCAAGGGTCGCTGCTCTGTGTTTTGCAAGACCAACATTACCCCCTGTTAATGGATAAATTTTATGTAACTTTACACGATAATCTTTATTGGATATTTCTTGAAGGATTTTCCATGTTTCATCATCGGGTGAGTCATCAACTACAACCCATTCCCAATTTGTCCATGTTTGGTTTGCTAAACTTTCATAAGTTCGTCTAATTCTTTCTCCTGTTTTATAAGTTGGAGTGAAAATTGAAAACCTTGGTCTGTTAATTTTGCAAGCCCTGAACACTGTTTGACATACAATTATATTCGCCAAAACATTATCAGGTACCATCTCATCTTGTTTAATATGAATTTGTTGTAATTGATAATGGGGTACATTAATATCAAGACCAAACGAAATAATTAAGTCAGGTTGATACTTTGAATAATCCTCAAATACATTATCAGTATATGGTAAAGAATATACCACCACATCATCATGAAGATACTCTTCAAAATAAACGTCAGAAACTAAAAGTTCTTCTCCTTGTTTATACCAATTATAAACTATTGCACTAGGTTTTTTTGTCTTCATATTTTAATCTTCTCCAGCATGCCAATCTGTTAAGACAAATTCTAATATAATGTTAGTTATAAGTCCATACTTGTTCTTATAAACTGTAGCTTTAAGTCCACCACTAGAACTAAAATACGATTCAAGGTGATGGTGTTTTTTACTTTCCTTCATACCTTCAATAGCACTGATAATTCTATCTCTACCTCTTTCTTTAAGTCTATCAACAGTTGGTATTTGTTCATCAAATCCCCAACCCCAATTCAACTGTTTCATAACTTTGTGGCATTTCTTGAAGTCGAAGTGTTTAAGAACTTCGTCAACTAACTCATATTCTTTTTTGTTAATGTTCATGGTTTTCCCCAATTTTTTTAATTCTATATTCGTAACCTGAATCTGAATTAACTTCAAATCTTGACCTCATTTCTTCAGCCTCTTCTTTAGTGTTAAATTCTAATACCTCGCTCTCACTATTCAATAAGATAACGGGTAACTTTTTTTCTCTTGAGGCGTCTTGCACCATCTTTATAATAATGTAACTCATGTTTCAAATATAATAAAAATCCCCCAACTTTCAAGGTTGAGGGATTATTTTTACATTGTTTTCACAACAGATTCTGTCATACCGTTCCACTTTTTGATTTGAGATTTTGGAACCCAAAACTCCATTTCACCAATCTCCTCAACTCTCTTCAAGTAGTCCTCACGGAAACGAGCCGCTTCAGATGCATCTTTGATGTATTCTACTTTCATGTGTTTTGCACATGTCTTACCCATTCCTGTTAACATTGAGAACTCATCAGTTAAATCTCTCATACAAGAAGTACAGATTTTACCTCTTTTGATTGTCATCTTACCAGCGAATTTAACTGCTTTTTGACTAACACCTAACAAACGAGTGATATCAATCAATGTAGGGTTGAACTCCAACTCGTATGTCTCTTTCAATTGTTGACCAATCTTACGACCCAATACGATAGTCTCACCTGGAGTTGGCCAATTCATACGAATGGTTTTCTCCTTGTCCTCTTCTTTTTGAATCTGAGCCAATGCCGTTGACATTTGTTTCTCAGTCAATGTTCCATACTTTTGGAACTTAGAGGCGATGTCCTTTACGAAAGAGTTCTCACCCTTGTACTCTACTATTCGTTTCATGTCTTCAGTCATCTCTTCAGTTTTAACAGTTGCAACCGAGTTAAGACATCTTTCAACCGCCTCCAATTGCTTTGGAGTTAGACCTCCGTATTTTGCAACTGTGTCTTTCATCTTGATAACAAAAGAGTTAGAACCTTGGTAATTGCGAACTTTTTGGATTGTGTTGGTAGTTGTCATATGTCTTATTGTTTTTGTGAATACAAAGATAAGACTTTTTTCTGAACTACCAAAAACTTTTTAATAGGTTACCCAATTATTTTTATAATTTTTATTTGAGGAACAGAACTTAGCGTAACTGTTAACCATGGGAGAACCTGTATTATACGCTCCACACACAATCGCCCAATTACCATACAGTTTATGTAACCTGTGTAATAATTTCATAGAAATTTGTACATTCAGGTCAATGTTATGTAGTAGTTCTTTTTTAGTGATGTTCTTACCACTAATGTAATTTGCGGTTGCTGGCATAATTTGCATAGGTCCTTTAGCCCCCGCATATGATGTTAGTTTACCGTGATAGTCCCAATCAAATGGTCCTTGGTATCGTGTCTCTAAGTATGCTATATTGTACGCAATGTATTTTGGAATGTCGTACCTTTCAGAATACTTTTCAATTGAAGTATAGACCTGTAAACTATAAGGTGAGTTTGGGTTTCCTCCCAAGTCCTCAAGTTTATATTCTGATTTACTTTTTGGTGTATCTAATAGAGCAAAACTCGCAAGTATCACTACAATTAGAGACATCACATAAAAATATTTCAGTCCATTACTTATCATTACTTATCAGTTGTTGGTTTAGGTGCTGCGGCTTGTCCCCAAATATTCTTAGCGTATAAGTTAAAAATCATGTACCCTACGGAGTCTTGATACACAACATACGAACCATCTTTCTTTTTGATAACCAATAGATTGTTGTTCTCGTCAATTGCAAGTTTAATATCATCTTTTTTCACAGATGAAACAGTAGGTTGTTTAGTATAGTTAGTTTTAATGAAATCGTAGTAGTACCCAATTGAGATTCCCGCAACAAAACTCATTGAGATGATTGAGTAGAATGAAATGTGTTTTAACGCTGTTTTTAGTTTTTCTTTAATGTTTTCCATATGTCTTTTTATTTGATTTATTTTAAAGATAAAAAAAACCCCTCGAATTATCAAGGGGTTTGTTCATTTTCTAGTTTTGTGCGAAAGCTTTGTCCGCCCAAGTTTTAGCTCCAACCATTTCCCATAAGTTCATGTCACACATGTCAGGGAAAGACTCTCTCATTGTTCCTACAGTGATTACCTTAAGGAAACCAAGGTCGATTGAGTACCATTTACCGCCTTTAACAGTGTAAACATTCATCCAGTGACCGTACTCATTCTTTACTTGGATGTTAACCAATGAGTTTTTACTATATCCACGGATAATTTCAGAAGCGGTTCCTGTATTGTCGTGGATGTTGATGAACCCTGCTTGGCATTTGCCCGCAATACGGAATTCATATTCTTTATCCGTATCTTTTAAGTGGTTAGATACCATGATAGAAGTTCTCTTACCTTTGATGGTAGTCATGAAAGAGCCGTAGAATACGTCTCCTGATAATACTGAATCTGTGTTTACTTTGATTGATGGGGTAGTGATGGTTGTAGTTGTCATATCTTTATCGTTTTGTGAATACAAAGATAACACCTTTTACCGAATCCGCAGCATTTTTTTAAAATTATTTTTCACATACATTTGGGTGGAAGCATGTTTGACCAACACCTTCAATATATCCTTCCCTTAAATCTATGTGAGTTGTTTTCAAATATGGCGACTTTTTACCACATTGAACACAATTGTCGTATTCATTATTATCTTCTGTCTTAGACATTTTAAAATATTTTTGTCTAATAAGTTTACCCAACTCAAAATCGTTTGGAGTGTTTGAAATTTCTTCTTCCGTGATTGTAATTTTAATTGACATAACATTATTGGTTTGTTTTAAATATATCAGTACATTTTTATAAATCAAATCTATTTATTATTATGAGTTTAGATTTTCAAAAAGAAAAAATCCTTTCCGAAAAGTTGAAGTACCTTTATAAAATGGGTTTGCAACAAAATAAATGTATTGTTAATGAAATGGACATTGAATTTGAAACTATGGAAAATACTGATGGTATTAGAATAATAGAACAAGTAAATATTGATTTTGATTTTGAATACCAAGGAGGTCTTGATGGGTATGAACCGTACACTTTCGCTGCAGACCTTAGTAGAATGTTTGAAAGAGTTAGAAATGTTATTTCACAATACACTCCAACACAAGAAGGAAAATTAAAAATAGATAACGATGATGTTTACGTGTCAGATGCAATGATATTTAAAATGATTTATGAATTTGAAAGTATTCAAACATTCTCATTATCTTTTAAAATAACATACCCAAATTAATGAACGAAAAATTACAAAGATTAGCCAAAAGAATGGTGGACTTATTCCCTGATAAGGAATTTAGTACTCCTCAAGAATGTTTTACCCTTTTTAAAGAAATTTATAAAAAACAAGTTGATTACTTTAGAAACTTTGAACCACAAAATACAATAAAATTAATATTTTACATCTACTCACTTAAAAACACAGGTGATTTTAAATTAGCTGAAAAATTATTAAATAATTTAGGATTTGCATCTTTATTTATTACTCAAGGAAATTCTTATATGGTTAGTTGTGAATATTGTGGTGGTGATGGTACAACTAATTGTGATGTTTGTGATGCAACAGGTGAAGTTGATTGTGATGAGTGTTCTTCAAACGGTGAAACTGTTTGTCAAGATTGTGATGGTACTGGTAATGTAGAAGTTAATGGTGAAAATGAACAATGTGAGTACTGTGATGGTGATGGAGAAGTAGATTGTCCCGAATGTAATGGTAACGGTAAAGTTACATGTCAAGAATGTTATGGTAATGGGACAGAAGAATGCCAAGAGTGTGATGGTACTGGGGAAGTTGAGTCAGGTGAAGTTGAGTATGAATATTATGTAATTGTTACTTGGGACCAAGGTATTAAAGATAGATGCGAGTTAACTGCAGGAACTCTTGAACCAGCTCTTTCAGAATACGATTTTGACCTTTTAAGGGATGAATATCTTGTTGTTGGATATCAAGATGACCATGCTGAGTTTAGAAGTCGTGTAATGACAAATGAAATTTATTGTACAAATTATGAAGATGAGCCAGAATTACATAAAAGTTATTCAGAAACTTTTTGGGTTTGGATGGATAATGATAACCTATCAAGCTATACATTATAATGTCAAACTTAAAAACATTTTTAAAAGTATTGAATAAAGTTGGTTATCCAAATCCTGACTTAGATTCTATTGTTAAAATGGTAGACTATAACTTAGAGGACTTTTTACCTGATTTAGTTGAAGAAGTTGGTGAAGAAGGTGCTGATGACTTTATTGAAAGAGCAATAGGTAAGGTGTATAATGATGGTAAAGGAATTAGGGTTACGGTTAACGATGGAGATTATGGTGAATACGCATACATCAAACTTGATAACGCTCATGTTTCCTTAGAGAATGATGAGACAACAGTACTTTCCAGATGGAGTTGGGGTGACACTAAGATATTAACTACAGGTGAGGATGGTGAAGAAACTTACAAAACCATGGAACAAATATCTGACGATACTGACATGGGAGATTGGGCAGAATATGAAGAACTTGTTGAATACATAAAAACTAATTGTAATGACTTTATGTATAGAAATTGTGGTTTTGGTATTTGGTGGGATGAACAATAAAAAAGAGAGACCGAAGCCTCTCTTTTGGGACCGACAGGAATTGTCAGACTTCCACCACCAAGTTTTTCTAAACTTGGAAACTATACCTCAATACTAAGGTCTTCTCTTTTAATCACAGAGTTAACAAGTTCCTCAACATCTTCTTTACTCATGTATCCAACCACATCGTCAGTTGCTTGAGGGTAAAAAAACTTTGTAACAAATTCATTTGATTGTTTATCAAAGATAGCAACTTCAAATGTATCCACAAAATCACCGTAAAGTCCTGTTTGACCCCCTACAATTGAAAAATCAACTTGGTTGTTACCAAAACGACTAACTCTTCCTCCACCACCTTTAAATTGAGAAAGTGGGTGTGGTTTTGACCATTTTATAATATCCTTAATAGTTATCATTTCTGTTTTTTTAATTGTTCCAATTTGATATTCAATAAATCCAAATTATCTCGGTCCTTTTTTGTCTTATTAGGTTTGTCTTTATAATCTTTAATCAAACCAACAACAAACTCAATCTCAGAATCCAATTCAGATTTAACAGAATCTACCAGATTCTTATCCTTATCTTTTTCCATACTTTCCCCAACCTTGTAAGCTGCGTATATTACACCAATCCCAAGAGCAACCTTAAGTAACTTTTCTAACGTTCTACTCATTTTGTTTCTAATGCCTCCATTTTAGATTTGGCAACTAAATGCTCTGCCAATGTATAAGCGTCCACGTTTGTCGTGATAATTGAATTAACTAAATGTTTGTAAGGGATATGAACAAAGAACTCCACACCGTTGAAGAATGTTAAGTCATTTTTCAATTCAATACAACCTTGTACCATTTTCAAGAATAACTTGAATTGGGTTGCATTTACGAATGTCTCGTTTAACAATACTCCGAAAGTTTCGTGTTGAATCTTGATGTTGTGTGATGCCATGTTCATATCCATTGTTGTTTAGAATACAAAGATAACTAAAATATTTGATTTACAAAACTTATTTAAGAATATTTCTCTAGTCTTGGGTTATTTAACACATACCTAAATTCAGGTAAAAAGTCAGATATCTCTTTGTAAAAATCTTTACAGTCTTGAAATCTTAACTCTTCATCATATCCATAGTTAATTTTTCTAAACCATATATGCCACCAATTTATTTTATCTTTTGATGGGTCATTTTTTAGTGGGTACACAAACATTGGAGTTTCTCCAACAGGGTTACCTCCCAACTCAAATTCAGAAACAAATATTTTATCAGTTAAAGTTTCGGGATTAACCCCAATTTTTCGTAATGACTGTCCAAATAACCCTTGGTCACTTACTAACCAAAACCATTCAGGAACCTCATCTTTAGTATTAACTGAGTCAACGTGGCTTTTTAAATAATCAGATTGAACTTCTTTATTGTTTATATATAAAAATGAAGTATTTGGTACCATCATGCTATAAGAATAATCTTCAGATGGTTTCCAATGTTTAACCTCATCATATTGTTCTTTTGTTGGAAAATAGTATCCTCTTGGAATTTCCCAGTAGGGAATAGTAATATCAGAATTAAAAACCCAATCAGGTAATTTTTGCCTAACCATGAAATCTAAATCCATAAAACAAAATGGTGTTTCTTCAATACCAATACAATATGATTTACCTGAAGTCCAAAATTGACCAGCATCAACTTTATCATATTTTTCCAATTTTAATACGTCAATCTCATCCCAAAGTTTCAACATATTATTTTTTCGGTAATAATCAAACCCAACTTTATCAGTATATAATTTAGTTGGACCATTAAATTTCTTCCAATAACCAACGGACATTATAGTATATAACAAATCTTGGTCAGGTGTGGTATATTCATTTGATTCATAATCACGATGAATCTTAAAACCATGTCCTCTTAACCTTTTTCTCTCAGTAAACGGTTTGGTCCAATTAACAAAAACACCCTTCATTTTCATCTATATTATAAATTTTATTAAACATCTCTAAATGTTTTTCGTTGGTGATACTTTTATTTGTAATATAGTGTGAATGATTTATCTCTCTATAATACTTTTCATTTCTATCTCTCATGTCTTGTTTATCTGTACCATAGTGATAAAAGAATTCTCCAGCGTTTAAATATTCTACCTTAGTTCCTTTGACATAATCAGGTAGTTTTTTGTTTTCATAATTATTTATTAAAACTTTAACTTTTTGTTTATTCTGTCTAATCAATTGATTTAACATGTATTGTTCTGCAAATAAAATATAAATGTCATTTAAATGTATTTCGCACCCCTTAAAGTTATAACTAACTCTTTTCATGTATTCCAAAACCCAATCGCAATATAAATTCTTAAATTCATTATTTTTCAAAAATAATATTGAGACATTAAGTGCTCGATTATCCCATTCGTAATCGCTAAACATACCTGTATTAGATAAAGCATCTTCGGGTGAGATATAGTAATATTTACCCTCGGTTTGTTCTAACCATAAACCAGATACATCAGCGTCAAAAAATCCCAACTCTGTTAGATTAGTATAGAATCTAAAGTCAAGGTCTATGGTTAATGTTGGACCTTCAACAAATCTTTGAGCTCTTATTTTACCTGCGGCCCAAAATACGTCAGTATTAATTTCACTTGGTTCTTCTAATAATGTGTCATTAACCTCATCAAACAATTCTAATATACCGAATTGGTTATAATATTCTTTAGTGATTCTATCAACAAAGAATATGGTTTTCCATTCAGGATAAAAATGTTTAATAAACAATAAACAAGACGCGGTACATAGGACTTCAGCCTTTGTCTGAATGAACTTACCATTTTTCTTAACTTCGTTAGCTACCCAAATTACCGTCATTTAATAAAAATAAGAAATATTCATAAAAAAATAAAGGGGGAATTATCCCCCTTTACATTAGTCCAAGAACATATGTCCTGCAGACTTATCAGTACCATCAGACATAATACGATATGTCTTTATTTCACCTAAATCAGGGAAACTAATCTGTTCTATCGTAATACCCCATTTAGAAACTTGTTCATTAACTTCTGGCATAACTATTAATCCTAAGTCAACCAATTCTTCCCACATAGTATTTTCAACCATATCTCTAATAACTCCTTGAGTCGTATCTACGAGTACGTCATTAGCATGCATTACACCTAATAAAAACTTCTCAACATCATGAATATGATACCTAACAATACTAGTCAATACAATCGACTTATCATCAAAAGATGTAACCGTTTGTGGTTTCAAGTTTACCGTTTGAGTAATAACAGGTGTAGTAATAATTTGGTCAAAGAATGGAATCTTGAAATTTAATCCAGGTTTCACAATTCTTTTGAACTTACCAGTTGTTAAATGAACCCCTTCTTCCCATTGGTCCACAATTTTGAACGGAAGAATGTCATGAATAAAAGTCACAAAAAGGTCAATAAATTTGTCAAACATATATTTTGGGTTTGTTGAACAACAAAGATACAACTTTTTTCTAATACTACCAAAAATAAAAAACCCCATCAGTAAACTGACGGGGTTAGTTGGCATTCAGGTTGAGAATACACCTTCATTTGAGAGCCTTTACAGGAGATTATTTTTTCCTCCGATTTCCACTTCCTTTTGAGAAGTACCTCTCAGTCACGGTCAATTAGATTAACCAATCCTTAAGTCGTAGTTTACTCTATTCTTACTTATCACTCTTCGAGGTTGCCACCCCAATTAATCCTTGCGGGACTAGAGAACTTTCAAAACAATCGTATTGGGCTTGGGACCCTTTACGGCCATGAACAACTCATGACTAAGTAGTGACCTGTCTACTACGACTGACGAACACTTTTCCTTTGTTTCTTTAAGTTTTCACCATATTGAAAATTAAGGTTGCGATTTGTGGATGTTAGATGTAGCGGTCCGTCAAACCAGCCATCCCATCTTTTGAACGAGACGATACTGAACTACACCTTGAAGTCTCCCGACCTCCATATTTCAAGTTTACTTCATAACTCCTACCTTGGTAGGTGAAGAGTAAGGAGAACAACAGCACCACCTGTACGAACTCTTACCTTTCGGTTTTAAGTATACTTTCATATTGAATTCCGCAATTGTACAGTTGGATGACTGTATGTCTTGCAACAATTCTACGAGTTATTCTTATTGGAGTTCCCTCCTCAACCAAACGACCCACATCGCTTGGTCATCAAACCAGTTTCCCTACAGTGTCACCCTCGGTACTAAAGGTCTAATGATATCTCGCTTGTCTACTCGAGCTCCCCGTTGGAAGCCGCAACTCACTTCAATCAAGATGAGTCACTTTATACTGCTTTCACAGTTTATTTTATGGACTATAGACCGCCCAATATCTTTATCAGTTTGTTACTCAAAATCAACCCAAGGGTCTCATCATCAAACATCCTGAACGGATAATATCTTTAATTCAAAGAACTTCTAATTTAATTCAAGACAAGGGAACCTCGATTTTACGACCTATGGTCAACCTTCTCTTGAATTGTTTTACAAAGGTAAGAATGTTTTTGGAAACAACCAAACTTTTATAAAACTTTTTTTTTAACAGGATAACTTAAATGAATTCATTCTTCCTCAATAGCGTCATCCGACTATTTTGTTGACCCCCTACTCTTAGTTGGACGGGCTAATTCATCTGTTTGTCAAACAACCAATCAGTATTACCCGATTGGTCTACAAAGATAAAACAAACTTTTCAATTTGTCAAATCTTTTCTTTAAAAAAGACGCTTCACTGGAAACCTTATAACTTTTCTTCAAAGCTTATGGGTTAAGTACTCCTCTTATGTCGTCTTATCGTACTCCGATTCGTTGCGGGTGAAGGACTCGAACCTCCGTCTTTGGCTTATGAGACCAAGCTGGAACCACCTCCAGTCTAACCCACGATTTATTGTTTTTAGTTGCGAGGGAGGGATTCGAACCCCCGACCTCAAGGTTATGAGCCTTGCGAGCTACCACTGCTACTACCTCACGATATATCTTATGTTAAAGAACTTTAAAAATAAAGTCCTACAAAGTTAAAACTATTTTCTCAAATAAACAAACAATGTAGGACTAATTTTTTGAGATTCTCATCTCGTTTGTTTTACAAAGATAAAACAAAATTCTCATTTCGTCAAACTTTTATAAAACTTTTTTTGGGGTGTTCGTCCGTATAGGACAGGAGATTATAAATATATGCTATATTGTTGAAAAGTCAAACTTATTTGATAAAATTTCAAGTAATTTCATCAGAAATACATCAATTCTCATGTTTTTTATCTCTTCGGCAGTAAAATAACCACATTCTGTGTGTTCTTCACCATCAATAGCTTCATCTAAATCAGGGATGAAAGGTTTGTCTGTTTCTATCATATAGGTATACATCAACCCTTTCGCCTTCTTACCATCTCTAGTATATCTTGGAATCAACCCAACAAACTTTAACTCTTCATTATTTAAACTTAATGCAGTTTCTTCAAAGAACTCTCTTCGAGCTCCTGTTTGTGGCTCTTCATTTTCTTCTATCTTACCTGCAGGTATTGACCAATATCCTGGTAACAATCCTGGATTGTTCCTTTTACAGATAAGGAACTTATCATTCTTTTTTACGATAACACCAACGTATCTTTTTGTTTCCATAGTATTTATAATTATGAGAGTAAAAATAAATCAAAATGTTTTCAAAGTCAAAACCCTGATAGATAGAAAATCTCAATCTATTGGTATGATGGGAAAAAAGTTTGATAAATCTTTTAACGGTCTTTTATTTTTAATGGGTGGAGACAAACAATGTTTTTGGATGAAAAACTGTATCATCCCATTAGATATAATTATAATTAGAAATAATGTGATTGTCAACATACACCACAACTGTCCTCCATGTCATGGAAGTGAATGTGGAAGTTACTGTGGTAACGGAAATATTGTACTGGAAGTTAGAGGTAATACCTGTGAAAGATTAGGTATTGAACCTGGCGATACTGTTGAATACTTATTTTGATTCATCAATCTTTTCTTTTAATTTTTTCTCAAACTCATGTGCAATCATCTTGGTAAACTTAACAGATGGTGAATCATCTTTTTCAGAATCATATCTATACTGTCCTTGAGGTGGTCTTTTACCTCTACCTAAATAATTTAAACCTGATATGTTTGTGATACATTTGTGTCCTCCTGAATTAGATTGAATCAATTCCCAAGCATTTACACCTATCTTATCAAGTAACGCCATTTCTGACTCAGTTAAATCTTTAAATGGTTTTTCCATTAACTCTTCAACTTTATTAAGGGCTTTCTCACCACCATCCATATACATGAACTTACCACCATATAATGCATCAAAATCTTTAAATGTGAACCCAACACTCTCAGGTGTTGCTGAAGTTTCACTTACCCATTTGATTGTTGATAATGGAATACTTCTTTCTTTTAATCCACCTTCCCATTTTGCTAACACTTCTTGAGCAATCTCACCTAAGTTAACACCCTTTAATTCTCTTTCTTTCTTGAATGGATTACATGACGCTTGAACCAAACCCATTGGCCATGCCATAATGAGAAAGTCTGCCTCAGGATTATTTCTGAATGGGGTATACCTGTCATAAGACCCAGGCTTAAACATGCTACCTCCACCATATTGGAAGATAATACTGTCGCTGACTCTTGGAAAGTCCTTCATTTTTTCTTTATAATCTTCTGCATTTTTTTGTAGTTCTTCAGGTTTTGCAGCGTTTGTTCTTTTCATCCATTCTTTAATGTTTGTTAATATTGACATCAATGATGGTTCAGAATTCATAACCAATCCTTCTAAGAAGCCTGGTTTATTTTTAAACGCTAATAATAATTTATTAATAACCAATCCTAATAACATTTTGTTTTTTTGGAGTGGTTTTTCTTTATCTAGTCTGTAAATGTAATTCACAACTTCGTCAGGAGAGATATCGTGTTTAGCATAATCCGCAGAATCCACAGTATTAATCAGTAACACATCTGAAGATGGAAATAAATCTTTTGGGGAAACTACTTGAGATATAGTTTCAACATTTGAACGAGCACCTCTAAATTGTTTTGAAGTACCTTTTTCAACACCTACTTGTTTGTCGTGGTGGTCTGTATGAATAACAAACATTGGCTTACCGTGAGCAAAGTCTACAAGAACTGGCATTACATCTCCTTCTGCATCACCCTTCTTAACTGAGAATTCTTTGTCACCGTATTGAATTATGTGAGCACCTACTACATCAATACCATTGTCTTCAAGGTATTTTTTCATTGCGATTGCAGTCGTCACTCCATCCAAATCTTGGTGGAAATATATTTCAGCTTTTTTATATCTTTTTCTTAAAGCGGAAATATCTCTTATTCCTGTTTCTTTGATTAATCTTCTCATTTAAAAATTATTGACTTGGCGCTAAACTGTATATTACTACATCTCCCGCTTTAATCATATCTTTTTTAATTTCAGGACATAAGTCATTAGATTTTTCTAAATTATATCTTGAATTACCTCTGTTAGCAATACCGTCAACAGTATCTCCTTTTTTAACTTTATAAACAACATATGAATGGTCATTTAATCCCCCTTGTTTAATTGGTGATTCTATTTGTTTACGTTTAGCGTCACTAAAACAATATTTACCACCCATCTCAGGTTTTACTGTTTTCATTTGTTCAGAAATAGATTTCTGTTCCCACCAATTGTTTTGTTCTAACATAACTCGTTTAACAATATTTTTTAAATCGTTTTCAGTTAGTTTTATAATTTTCTTTGCCATTATTTTAATTTTAATAAATATTTTATAAAGCCATTAACGCAGCGTTTTTTAATTGTCCACCAAATATGTTTTGCATCATTCCTTGAATTGGGTCAGTACCGCTTGATGACTGTGTATTAGTTTGTGATTGAGAATTACTTTGTTGTTGGGTAGTACTTTGGTTACCAAAATCTTCAGTAGCGTTTTGTCTTGCTTGAGGTGTTTTGTTATACTCTTCCATTTTTTGTCTAACACCTTCCTCACCCATTTTAGCCGCCAACTCATCAGGCCCAACAAAATTAGCAACACCAATATAATCTAAGAAACCTAACCACCATTTAGTTTGTCTCATTAAAATTCTCATTCTTCTGTCCCCAAATAATCTTGGTGCGCCACCTATAAAAATATTAGTTAAAGGTCCTTTTTTTGTTAGTCCTTTAAATAATTTTTCGTCTTTTAGTAGTGATTGTAATGCTTTGATATTCTCGGCAGGTTTTGCCGCATGTCCTATGTACTTAGCTAAGTTACCAGCACTTTTTTGGAATTTAGCACTTTTAGCTCCAGCGTTTTCTAATAATTTTAAATAATCTAATATTGTATTCTTAAAACCTTTAAGTGGACCTGCAGGAACTTGTTCTATTTTAGACGCAACTTTTGGTGCCCATGATTTAGCACTTTGTAAAAATTTACCTACAACACCTGGCTCTTTAGCTAATTTTGCTAAACTTGCACTAGCTTCAGTGGTTTTACCAAGTTTAGCTAACTTCATCGCAACATTTAATTCTTTTGTTGCAGTACTACCAATCTTTAATGCACCCATAACAGGTTTTGCAACCACATCACCAGCATAAGGTATTGCTGAAACTATACTTAATAACCCAAATAAATGGTCTCCTTGAGTAAAATATGAAATACCGTTAACTATATCAACTATTCCTGTAGGGTCGACAATACCTACGATATCACCGACAGTATTATACCATTCAGATTCTTTCACCAATTTAGGATTGGTTGAAAGTTCTTCCTTTGTTATTATAGCAAGTTGTCTTTCAGTTATTATGATTTCCGACATCTGAGTTTTTATTTATAAATATCAATAAAACAAAAAAAAGGGTTGTTAAACCCTTTTATTTAAATTCTATTTCAATTTGTTTATTTCGGTCAACAAAATGTTGTACTCTGTCTATTGCAACTTTTGTGTAGTTTTCACTTAACTCAATTCCAATCCATCGTCTTCCACTAATCTCAGCAGCACATAAACTAGTGCCACTACCAGCAAATGGGTCAAGAACAATATCATTCTTATATGTTAAAATCTTAATTGCTTTCATTGGAATATCCATTGAGAATGTTGCTTTAGTTTGTTGTTTAGTATCTGCAAAATATTCCCACTGACCGTAAACTAATGACATGAACTCTTTCTTATCTTCATCTTGATATACTGCCTTTGTTTTCACCGTACCGTCTTCTTGTTCCATATCAACCATGTCTGCTTTCCATTGAGGTTCTCCCTTAATTTTTTTAATACGGTCTTTCTTATAGGCTAAGATTACACACTCTTTAGGATTGTAAATGTATGGACTACTTGGTGACATCCATGAACCCCAAGC
>Ga0114979_10000446_pt1 | contig 27304 bp, 49 predicted proteins | sample S_140625_EF_Meta_FD_87315 | JGI IMG/M metagenome (GOLD analysis project Ga0114979, IMG submission 87315) | Freshwater microbial communities from Lake Simoncouche, Canada to study carbon cycling - S_140625_EF_MetaG | ecosystem: Environmental > Aquatic > Freshwater > Lake | place: Lake...
AGTTACCCGCAGCGTTTACTTTTGATTTTGTTGCCATAATGAATTTTCCTAACCGTTGGTTCTTGCAGGGCCACTAATCTGACTCAATCCAGTCGGGGTTATGTCAATCATGTTCAGGTCTTCTTGCTTTGACTTCAAAGCAATCAACTTCATCAGTTGATCGTCAGTCATGCGCGTCACATCCATCTTGTGGGTGACTTGAACAGTTTCCTGCAACACACCCATAAGCTGCGCCTGTAACTTCTTAGCCGCAATGGCTGGCGTGTAGTCTTTATCAATCATGGCTGACTGATGGATCGCATCCAGATCAGAGATGATGCTTTCTCGCGTAATGTCTACAGACGCTGGCTTCCTAGCCTTGGACTCTTTTGCGACCTTAATGGCTTCTTGAATATCGCAGCGGTCCAGCAGGTATTCCGCAACCGTGCGGTCGTCGTAACCGTTAATGATGAAGCCAGCCCGTTTACACGCATCCAAGCCGTCGCCTGTCTGTAGGTAGACTTTTACAAATATGGCGTCTCGTTCAACATCTGGCGGAATATTCAGCATCTTGCTTTCCTAAAGGGTGCGACCGAGAAGCAGAACGGTGGGGACCAGCACCTTCTCGGTCGCTTCAGCGTGCAGGGGAATGTACGCTGAATTACGTGCTTCCATGACAAATGTAATTATTGTGTCTCCAAGAGACGATCATCGCAATCCGGCGTGCGTGAGCTTTGCAAACATTCCATTCTGAAACTGTGTCGTGGTCATCTTCGTCTCCAAACAAGAACTCGTAATTTGGATAGAACTCAATGCAGCAGACAACATTCCCAACCGTGTTGTAGCCAACAAGAAGGCCGTCTGGAATCGCGTCGTTAATATGAATTGTTGGGATTAGAAACATTTTTAACTTTTTCTTTCTCAACAGTTAAAAAACGCCTAATTGCAAGCTCAACTACTTCCTTCTTGTGCATACAAGCATTATCACAAAATTTCTCTAATTCGTCAATTAAGTCCACGGGAACTCTGGCGTTTAGCTGAGTCAGTCTATCTTGCATCATCAAGCCATTCTTTAATCTTAACTGCAATCTTCTCTGACGCTCCGCCGCGATAAAATGGCTTCCACGGGTGTTTGTGTTCTAGGGCTTCCTCAATGTGGTTCATTGACGGATAAACAGACTTGGCCATCGGACGGCCCTTTTGCCGGTCGCCAATGTTAATTGTCGGAACGCCAACCCAGGGTGCCTCAATAACGCCAGCCGAGGAGTTGCCGACAACTAGGGCAGCGTGCTGCATCTTCTCGACATATTCACGATGGCTCATGCTGGTGACAATCTTGGCGCATAAACGCTGTTCGCAATAAGTCTTAATCAGTTCTTTAATCTCGTCCGAACCTGGGTCGTTGTTAACGCCGCAGAAAAGGATGTCGTACCCATCCTTGTAGTATTTATCCAAGGCTAGAAGCATACGTTCACATTGGGATATGCCGTAATCGGGCGAACGTGTCTCTGGGTGGTAGGTAACCAGTATCTCGTTCTTGTCGCGCTTTGCGCTATTGCCCTCAATGTTATCCAAGCCAGAAGCGCCAGTGACTTTAATGGTGTATGGGTGAATACCCATGTTCACCAGCTTCATGGCAAATTCATCTGTAGCCACAAGATGAAGCGCCGCCATATGACTGATGCTGTTACGCATGGAGTCATCAAACGCCCCAAGGGTCGTTTCACCCCCACCAAGATGGGCCACGGGTATACCAGCGAACATAGCCGCCATCGACGCCGCCAGCGTTTCATATCGGTCCCCCAACAGAACTACGAGTTTTGCGTCTTGAGATTTGAACGCAACGGTAAAGAAGATAACCGCCTGAGCGACGGCAACGGCTGGAGACATGCCATCCGAATTAAAGCGCGTTACAGAGCATCCTGGCATCGCCTTGATTACGGATTCCAACGGCCCGTCTTCGGCGCGGGAGTTGCTGACAACGGTTACGCCATTAAAGTCAGTCATATAACTCGTTCCCAATCCAAGTCTCTCCATCTTCCATGTTGTCTGTGACAACCGCACAAGCGCCGATAATGCAGCCGTTACCAATCTTCTTACCGGGGAGAATAACGCTGTTGGCACCGACATGAGTTTCTTCACCAATAGTCACGCCGCCAAGAACCGTTGCCCCAGGAGCAATGTGGCAATGTGGGCCAATGACGCAGTCATGCTCAACAATCGCGCCGGTATTGATAATCGTATTGTGCATGACCCTGGCATTTGGATTGATTACCGCCGTCGGCATGACTTGGCAGGTTGAATCAACTTCACCCAAAACAACCGCAGTTGGATGGCAAACGCCAACCAATCTGCCGTCATATCTTTCAAATAACTTCCGGCGCGTTGATAACCCGCTATTGCCAATCTCTGGAACATTGCCAATTCCAATGCAGATAAACATTTTATCTGGCAAATCATCAGGCATAAAGAAGTCTGCCTGATCTTTTAATATGGCCTTGAGCATCCGGCCATGACCACCGTTACCGATGATTGCGATTTCTACCATGCTGAATATCCTCCATCGACCATCAGCACTTGGCCGGTAATGTACCGAGCCGCATCGCTGCATAGAAACAGCACCGGGCCTACAATGTCGTCTTCGGTAGCCATACGTCCAAGAGGGACTTTCGCTGCATACCTTCTGTTGAAGTTATCTGAATGGCCCCTGAAAATTCCGCCGGGACAGATACAGTTACTCCGCACCGGAGCGAGATTTGTCGATTGCCATTTGGTAAGAGCGACCATTGCTCCTTTGGACGCCGCGTACCACGCGGGGGTGGGCGGGACTTCGGTTCCTTCGTAGAGATTTGGGTCATTGCCTAATACTCCATAGATGGAACCAATGTTGACGATGCAGGATTTAGCCCGACTGGCTAGTTCATGGTGCGCTTCCCATGTGCGGCATTTAGCGTTGCAGATAACGATGTCTACTGGAGATAGAAAATCAAACATACCTGGGTTGTCTAAATCAATTTCAATATCTGGATCGGTAATTGGCAGGTCTAAACCAATAACCCTATCCCCCTGCGCGACAAACGCCGCACGCAGCGCCTTGCCGAGATGCCCTTCCGAGCCGGTGATTAGTACCTTACGCCCCACTTGAAACCCTCCAGATACCGTCCATGCCGGACGGGTTTACGACTTCAGTATTGTAGAACAACTCTTCAGTCAGCCTCTCGCCGGGGCGTAATCCGGTGACTTCAATCTTAATTTCTTCGTCTGGCATTTTGCCGGACAGACGGATCATGTCCCGCGCTAGGTCCATAATCTTCACAGGCTGGCCCATGTCCAAAACGTAAGTGGCTGGCTCCCCCGTTGCGGCTTGCAGCACCAACTCAACCGCCTCATCAATCGACATGAAGTACCGCTCCATGTCCTCATGCGTGACCGTAAGCGGCCCGCCTTTAATAAGCTGACGCTCAAATAAAGGTACGACCGAGCCAGAAGAACCCAGGACATTCCCGAAGCGGACGACGGTGCGGTTTTTGCAGATAATTTCCGCAGTGCGTTTTGTCTCGCCCATGAAGCTGCTGGGGTTGACGGCCTTGTCGGTTGATATAAGAACCAGACGGTAGACAAAATTCTGGTCACAGGCCGTCGCTACATTGGCAGTGCCAACCACGTTGGTTTTCAAAGCCTCGCCTCTATTATGCTCAACCAGCGGTACGTGCTTCATCGCAGCGGCATGAAACACAACCTGCTCCAGATTGCTACGCATGAATGTATTCACAGAATCACTATCCCGAATGTCGGCATAAACCGCCTTGGCGGTGGGGATTTGCTCAGATATTGAATACAGATTGAACTCGCAGTTATCGACCAGCACCAACTCACGCGGCTTGTATTGATTGATCTGCCGCGCCAGTTCGGACCCGATAGACCCACCCGCGCCGGTCACAACGATGCGCTTTCCGTCTAGCATCTGGCTCACGGCAGTCCGGTCCCTGACAACAGAACGGCGCGGAAGCAAATCGTTTAGATTAATCGGGCGAGTCATATCTGGCGTATCTCCGCGACCATCTGCTTCAACTCATCTGGCTCGATGCTGCAAATCTGATCGGGTCCGGCCAATCTGCGGTCTAGGGTGAAGTGCTTCTCAATCACCACCGCGCCAGAGGCAGCAGCAATGACAGACGCCGCAATGCCCTGCGTGTGGTCTGAGAAACCAGCGTTCAAAAACAACTCTTTAAGTTTTGCAAGTTTGCGGAAATCAATTTTATGAAACGGCGTCGGGTATTGCGAAACGCAGTACAGCGCCGTGTCTACAAAATTAGTGCTGGTAAGAAAATCCGCTTCATCAATCATGCCGTTGCTGATGATGAGCGGCAAGTCTGTGGCTCTGGCGTAATCAACAAACGCCTTGTCTTTGACTTTGCCAGATGAAATCTTCAGACGTTTAACGCCAAGCCAAACAAGGAAGTCCACCCACTCCGTGCTGAACGGCGTGGACATAAACTCAATGCCGCACTTGTCAGCCTTTATTTTCAGCTTGTTGTGATCGTCTTTAGAAAGCTCAACGCCTTTCAGAAAGGCGGTCAGTTTTTCGTCGTAGCCGAGCTTGTCAGCCGTGAAGGACTGGAACTTAATAACATTAGCTCCCGCGTCTGCCGCAGCTTCCACCATCTTCAGGGCGCGGTCTAACGAGCCGCAGTGATTGATCCCGGCTTCTGCGATGACAGTAATCACGAAACGTACCCCTTGCTATAAGCATACTCAGCCATCTCAAGATCGTGCATAGAGTCAATCTCAATGCTCCTCCAGCGGTCCATCAACAGCCCGTAGTTCCTCGCCCCGCCGTAGATGCTGCCGGTTTTCTTAAACATCTCAGTATCAAATACGTATAACGCGCCGTTCATAGTCCACTCTTGCCTTAGGTCTTGACGGCGCAGATTGCGGCCAACGCGGTCCATCTTCACCATGATGGGCGTTACGAAGTCATCGTCAGGCTGCTCCGCAACAAAAGTCGTGTGCGGTTCTGTGTGCTTCATGCCAACAATCAAATGCGCGTCTTTGGCTTGCTTCATGGTCAGGGCGGTTACCAGATGCTCCGGCGTTGTAAACGGGGCGCTGGGTTCCAGCAGCACAACCGTATCGTGATATGTGTCCAACTCAACCAACGCATGTTTAATCACATCTGCGCTTGAAGCCGTGTCCGTCGCTAATTCCGCAGGTCGTGTAAACGGCACTTCAACGTGGTTGAGGCGGGCTTCCTTTTGAATGAGCGGGCAATCGGTAGAGATTACCAGCCGGTCGTCTTTGGTGATGACTTGCTTGGCAGCGTTAGCCTTCCAGGCAATCAGCGACATACCGCCAATCTTCCGCAGGTTCTTTCCCGGTACGCCCTTTGAGCCACCGCGTGCCGTGATGAGATATAGAACGCTCATTTCTTGTCTTTCTCGCGGTCTAGCTTCTCAATGCACGCTTCGTTAATGAACCAACTGCGTTCGTATGGGGTGGCAACTTCATCAATACGCTTCAGTAAGTCAGGCGTAATGGTGATGTTAATTCGTAGTTTCTTTACGTGTTTAGCCATGCTTCACCTTAAAGATGTCCTTGATGACGGATCGTTTCGTTGGCTTCCAGCTACAAACGGAACGGGTCTTGTGATCCGATTTTTCTTGTGCTTCTAAGAACGGGAACACCACAGAGTTGTCCGGTATATCGACGTTCTGCACCACCGTATTGGCGGTGATGAATACGTTGTTGCCGATCTTGGTATTGCCCAACACCTTAGCGCCGGGGAACAACACAACGCCCTTACCAAGTACGGGCCGGTTGCCGTCAATGTCAGACCCAACGCCCACGTTCTGATAGACGCACAGATAGTCGCCATACGTAGCGCGTCCCAGAACCGTGCCAACGGGATGCACCAGCATCACGTTCTTAGGCAGCACGACTTCGTAATAAAGCTCACAGCCGTGTTCGGTGCGAACACGCTGGTAGTACTTCTCAGCCATTTTAAGATCGTTGTCCTTCCACATATTGTGGGCGACACGGTAAAGCTGAAGGCATTGGTCGTCTAAGCGCATATCATCTCTACTGAGTCTAGAATTGCCGAGACATCATCATCCGTAAGTGTTGGATACACCGGCAAAGACAGCGTGTGAAAACCAAGCTCATCAGCCACAGGGCACGCATGTGCGTTGTTAACAAAGACCGCCTCGCGGCCAATGTTGGGGCAACCTCCCAACCGCGCAGCCACGCCCATGTTCTGCAACTCAACCATCTTGCGGTCGCGGTCATCGACATAAGCCATGTACATGTACCGGCCATGTTTCTGGCCAGTGGGCGTTGGGATGCCGCCGAGAATGACATCATACGCAGCAGCAATCTGATTGCGCCGGTTGATCCAACCATCCAGCTTTGTCAGTTGAATCCGGCCAATGGCTGACTGCATCTCAGTCATACGCAAGTTGGTGCCGAACTCTTCAACCGTCCACTGGAACGCAGTCATGTCCTTAGAACCGACCATCTGATACCGGCCATGATCGCGCCGTGCGCCCATACGGCGGTGTAGCGTTTCGTCGTTGGTAATCACCATGCCGCCCTCACCACCCAGGGACATGATTTTGCCAACGCAAAACGAGAAGGTGCCAACGTCACCAAACGTGCCAACGTGTTGCCCATTAATCCGCGTCCCGTGAGCATGGGCGCAGTCTTCAATCACGTAGATGTCGCGCTTAGAGGCCCAGTCCATAATCGCCGCCATGTCGCACGGCAACCCGGCATAATGGACAACGATCACCGCTTCCGTATTGTCGGTGCGCCGCGCTTCCAATGTCTCAACGGTCACGTTGAGCGTAGCGTCAATGTCGGCCAGCACGGGCTTACACCCAGCCGTTACGACTGCACTGGCCGTCGCCATGAATGTGCGGCATGGCACGATCACTTCCGAGCCGGGGCGCAGACCGAACCCGTGCAGCGCAAGCTCAAGAGCCGTCGTGCCGTTGGTTACCGCAAGGGCGTGCTTCGCTCCGGTGTATTGGGCAAACTCGGATTCAAACGCTTGCCCGTTTGGACCCGACCAATAGTTCGTCTTACCAGAGCGAAGCACATCAGCTACGGCGCTGATTTCGTCTTCAGAGTGATACGGCCATAGAGTCATTTTACTTCCTTCACATAAAACGCGCCGCAGTACGGACAGCCACGGCCAGCAGACCCGGCCCACTCTCGCCCACAGCCCAAGCCCCACCGCGCATTCTCAGGGTGTTCGCGCAGACAGATGAACTTGGCGGAGGTCATTCGCACGACCAGACTTGTGTCTGGGTTAGCAAGTCTTTTGGCACGCCCGTATCCACCGTGAACGACTTGTCCTCAAAGAGGATTCGGTTCGTCGGCTGGATTGTTAACCGGCCATTCTCCAACTCGATGAAGCTGAACTCCTTGCCCTGCTCCGGCGTGCGGGTGAAGGCGTCTTCAATGAAGGCTGCGGTAAACAAGTACGTGCCGTTGTGTTTGCCGGTCTTCACACGGGCCTCCCGTAGATAGGCATATTCGTGGAGTTGGAATTTGTCGGCGTAACAATCCCACATTTGGGCGTCTTTGATTGTCCACAGCCCCGGCGACTTAGAAGAAATCGCCGCATGGAACGCAATCGCATGGGGCGGGAGGCTGCGGTAAATCGCGCCACATTCCAACATCACGTTCAGGCCCCAAGCACGGCCATACTGGCTAACCAACCCAAACCACACGGCTGGCTCAAAGCCTTTGCCATTTTCGCGTATAAAGCTGGAGTCAACCCAGACGTATTTATGTTGAGGCAGAGAGGCGATCATACTGCCCTCACAGTGCAGCCCTCGGATACGAGCCAGGAGCGTAGCTTGATCGGTGATTTGTCGGTAAAGAAAAACATGGAGCTAATGGCAACGCCATTAGCGCCAGCATTTAACGCTTGCTTAACGTGATCCAATTTGCCGCAGCCACCGGCAATCACAACCGGCACATTCCATCTGCGTTTCAATACGTCCAAGTCAAACCCCTTGCCCATGCCGTCGCGGTCGATGTCCGTCAGCAAAACTTCACCCGCGCAGTTAGGCACATCTTCTACACACAAGGTGTGATAGTCAATAGGCCAGACCACCGCTTGCCGCCCATATTTTTGAGCAACCTGTTCGGCTAGGGGTAAGTCCTTGATGACCACTTTATCAACGCCGCTGTTTTGGATTAGCTCGTCCACTTGGCCCATAGAATGAATAGACCCAGCCACGGTAACGGGGGTGAACACATCGGCTGTCACATCCCTAATCATGGCTGGGTCAATTACGCCCAAGTCGCAGAAGTACATCTCATCGACACGTAGGTCTTCATATGTACACGCCGTCGTTACCGGATTACCGGCCAGTCTTTTGGCATTGGTAAACTGCTTGTACTTAACGAGCTTGCCGTCCTCGATTAAAAACTTCGCAATGATCCGGCGTTTCAACAAGCCATTTCCAATTTCATAAACGCCACTTTTTCAATCGGGCTAAAGTAGTACATCTGATTTGATTCTTGATAGCGACTATCAATTCGTCTTTCCATTGTCCAAGACGGATGATCTTCGCCATAAACCAAAGCAACGTGCGTTAAGTCTTTAGACAAGATAAAATAAATGTGCGGCTTTGGATTGGCCAAATCCCAAGAATGAGAAGCGCAAACAATAAAGTTATATCCAAATGGCCAATCCTCGGCAGACGTAAAGCTTGCAGACAGGTGCTTAACTTCAACGCGCTTATCACCCATATACAAATCACCATCGTCAACAAAATCACGCCATTGTTTATGGTGAGATAGCTTACGCATTGGTGCAATCGTAACTTTCTCACTATGAGAAACGAGATAAGACGCCACAAGCCAACGGGCTTTCTCGCTTGCATCAAGATGCTTTAGAAATAATTGGGTATCGTGTTCACTCAAGGCGTCGGACCGCCCACAGGGTCAACCGCACCAGCCGGAGATTGGGTCATCACCTCAGTACCGGCAGCAACCGCAACACCAGTCGGGCTTTCGTTCATCGGGCCGTAGCAATCAGCCAACTTTGTTTTGTTAATGTTTTTAGAACGCACAGTGCAGGGAAACGAGAACATGTTGCTCATGCCGCCACCAGCCGCTGTAGTCGTCGTGAACTTACGAAACGGCGCTGCGGTGTTTGCCCAAGTCGGGGCTTGCGGAAAGCTGTCACGGGGCTGGAACAGGCTCCAGACTTGGTTCTTGCCGGGAGCGGTGCAGGAGTTATTCATCAAGTCCATGTCGGCCAATGCCGGACCGCGCAGTACGGGACATACAGCAACGCCCAGCGGGAATACCTTACCGTTGACGGTGACGGTCTTGCCGGGGACAGGGGTTGTGGGACTGGCCGCGCACAGGGCGAACTCGCCTGTGCAGACCTGAATTGTCAAAGCATGTGCGGGAGCCGCAAACGTCAGCGCCGCAGCAATCAATAGTTTTTTCATATCCAATCTTTCATGTCTGGAAGTTCTGAACCAGCCACAATGGCTGACCCGTCAAATTCCCACGGATCAACCACATGGCTCAAGGCCATCTCGTAAAATTCATCCCGCGTGATGCCGACCGTTTGGAGAAACCAGCCAAGAGAGGCCGGTTCTTTGCCGTCGTATTGCTGGGCTAAAGCGGCCCCAGTCGCCCGATCCATACGCCCATGCCGTATCTCAATGTTGGCCAGATGGTTGGTCCGACCAAACCCGCGCTTGATGTACTTGAGCCAATCCCTAACGCCCTGGAACTGGCACTCGATCTTCTCGTAATCAAACTGCGGCGGGATGCCCTCGACCACATCACCCTCCCAGCCAAGGTAGTCCTTAATCAGCGCCACTTGATTGCGGGTATCCCACCGCACGTAGTCTCCCAGACAGATCGACTGCACATTCAGCTTATCCAACTCGGCCTTGGGCGGGTACGTGTGCCAATGCAAATCGCGCCGGTCCAGGCCGGGGTTGGCGTCCTTAATGAACTCCCACATATCGTCCGCCGTCATGCCAAGGTTCATAGCGCGGTTAAAGCGCACCTCATCAACATTCTCTTTAGCCGTTGGGTCGAGCCAGGACTGGTACTCCTTCAGTGACTCACCCCAGAATATAAGCGGCGTGTTGAACTTAAGCGCCATGTGCATCGGGAACGAGTAGACTCCCGTATGACAGTGCCAGCACGAATCGCCCTTGCGGGAAAGTGCCTCAAGCATAGTGGCCTGGACGACCTTCCAGTTCGGCTTGAAGTCCAAGACTTCAACGCCCAACTGCTTGAACACTCGCGCATTGTTTCGCTCCAACTGTGGCCGAGTTCCCCAGTGATTATAGCGCACAACCAAAGGCCGCAACTGTAGCTGCGTCACCACATACCAAAGCTGGTAGGTGCTATCTTTGCCGCCAGAGAAGGGCACGATGCAATCGTACTGGCCGTTGCGTTGACGAGCCTGGGTGATGATGGAGTGTAACTCCATCTTGCGTTCGTCCCAGTCCACCGCCGTTAGCTTGTGGTCTACCTGCACGCATACACTACACGCACCAGCCGGATTGAACGAGATGGTGTCGGCTGTCTCGGTATTCAGACAGCGGGTGCAGGATTTCATTTGTTTTTAACCAGCCAGACAGTGATGAACGCGGCTATGGCAATTAGTAATACAGCGGAAATCATTTCCCCTCCTTGATGGCGCGGATAAATACCTTGAATAAATCGTGCCCGTTTATTTCACCAAAATACGGCCCGCTGTCTTGAATATCGTCAGCTTCTTTTTGCGTCAGTCCAGTGAGCAGCGCGTCGAGGATGCTATCGGTTAGCGCAGTAGGGTTTAATGCAAGCCTTACGGTTCCGTCATCTTCAATTTTAATGACGTTTGTTGGGTGATTAGCTATCAAACTTTGTATCTTCTCCCGCATAGTCATCGGTCACAATTCCCGCTACCACTTCCGCCGCCATCATTCTTGCGGAGAAATTGCATCTGGCCTTGTTTTGCTAAAGGGTCATAAGGCTCCAGCCGACGCATGGCGCGGTAGACTTTTGGCAACAGCGCCTCCCCGGTCGGCGTGAGCGGCGAGCAGTTGCAGTTCCATGCGGCTATTCCCGCGACCCGCATATCCTCCGTCACCACAATCTCAGGCTCAGGCGGCGGGTTGAGTGCTTCAGCCAATTCTGTGACGCTCGTGCCAAGTATAAAAGCCGCACGGATTAAGTCGTCGTCGGTCACTTCTATCTTCGTCATCTCATCCCTCGTTATGTCTAAACATGCGCGGTAGAATCTGTTCATTGCCCGTTGGGCGACTTCGTTGAATGAGTTGTATGGAGATTTGTAGTGATCCTTTTGGTTCATTACATATGTCCTAAGTCGGTAACCGGGACAAAAAACGCAGCGCGGTTGTTGCCAGTGGGGTCTGACCAGTATTGCCCTTGTTTGCCTTCACGGCCATACATCCAACCATATATGTCGTAGATTCCATTCGTGCCAATGACGAAGAAAAACAAATCATTGTCTTTATCGTCTGGATGCAAAATCAACGAACCAGGTTTGTGTTTGTAATTATCAGGGTTCAAATTGCGTGACCGAACTTGATAAGGCCCAACGTCGGCAGATTGATTGCTGGAAATATCGCCAGACCAGAAAATGTTCAGGTGTTTGGCAACCGACATTTCAGTACGTGCCGACTCAATATCAACTTGCCAAGTGTCTTCAGACTCAAAGCCATGTCGCGGCTTCTTGCCCTCAGTGATGCACTTAAACCTACGGGCCGAGCCGATGGTGTTGGACATGAACATCTCAAACGGCGTGAGCGTAACCCGAACAGGAACTGGTATAGCTTTGGACACGGGCATGAGAATTACATTGTTCATTTGCTGTCTTTCTTCCGTGCCAGGAACTCCGCAATCTTCTTTTCGCGGTCTGGGTCAACGGGGAACTCGCGGGGTTTGGGTTTGGGGCCGCGTTTGAATTTAAGTGTCGAGTAAGCGTTCGGGCCGAGCATGGCCTTCTCCGGCGGATTGTTGGCCATTGTCTTCTTTGGCTTCCACATGGCTATTTGATCTTCGTCACACGCATCTCGTACTCATTCCACGGCTGGGGTTCGGTCTTGCCGAGTGCGTCGTCAACGTCCTGCATGGTGCGTGCCTCGATGTACTGACCACCGACCTTGGCGAACTTATCGAGCCAGTCTAGTTGGTCGGGGGACAATGGGTATTTGCTTTTGGCAAACTCCGTCTCAATGGCAAACGCCTGACCGTAGTACAGCCAGCCAGTGTAGGTAAATGGGTGGTAGCCGTCTGCACCGCGTACCTCTGTCTCACGGGCACGCTTGTACTGCACGCCGCGTATGGCGGGTGCGCCGTTGTGGGCGCTGGTGGACTCGTCCAGCCAGATGTCCTTGCGGCTCTTTAGGGCTTTGAGAATCTGCAAGTCTAGTTTGGGTGCGGTCATGGAGTCCTCATGTTGTGGTGTACACACACATTGCATACGGAGTGTGTAGGGGGCAAGTGGAAAATTGGGAAATAAAATTTTGTAAAAAATTTTGGGGAATGGGGGGGAGGGGGTTAACTTTAACACCGCAGCCGCCGCTCCGCCGTCAAAAGGCCTCCGTGGGGTCGTTTCGCCTCGCTACTGTAGCTCATCGCTATCGCATCGCATCGCTACTGTATCGCCTCACAACCATACACGCAGCACGCGCACAGCCCCGTTGCGCTTCGCGCATTGGCTAGGATCGCATTAGAGCGTCAAGGGTGCGCGTCATTCTGTCAGCTACCTGTGTGCCATGACAGGCTGACATGCGATTTGTTCTAGTATTGTTCTGCTAACATTACAATGCTGTCATGTTGTCACGGCGTGCTTGCAACGTGTAAACATACGTGACGTTATGACAGTGCTTAAACAATCAAAGGAACCTAGCACCATGAAACATGCAACACGCGAAACATACCTTGCCAGCGCAACTGAATACCTTGCGCCTCACTTCGTTAACCTTGGCTACCCCCTACCGCCCGTGCGCGCTTCCGTTGGTATCCCTGCCGGGGGCAAGGGCAAGAAGCTCAAAGCTATCGGTCAATGCTGGAGCAACCTTGCAAGCGCGGATAACACCACCGAGATATTCATCTGCCCTAGCCAAAGTGAACCGGTAGCAGTCCTTGCCATTCTCTTGCATGAGCTAGTCCATGCCGCCGTTGGCCTGAAGTGCGGCCACAAGGGCGCGTTTAAACGTGTCGCCGTTGCGCTTGGTTTAGAAGGCAAAATGACGGCCACCTATCCCGGCCCGGCCCTGGCCAGCGATCTTGCCGATCTTGCCAGCACATTAGGCGAATACCCCCATGCCGCGCTTAACACGGCGCTATCTGGCCGTAAGAAGCAGGGTACGCGCATGATAAAGTTGGAATGTGACGACTGCGGCTGGTCATGCCGCACGGCGCAAAAGAACGTCGACGCTGGCACGCCTACCTGCCATTGCGGTGGCTCAATTAACGTAGCGTAAACCTAAGGGGCGGCATGGTGCCGCCCCACACCTTGAACCAGGAAAGAAGGAAACCGAAACAATGAAAATTATTTATTCGTGCATTATCAGTGATAATTGGCCGCCGTGCCCTGGTGAAATCATTATGTATTTTTCCACACGAAAAAAAGCACAATGGTTCGGCGAACGGGAAATAGAAGCGGCGATTGAATTGAAAATGCAGCCTCTGCCGACTTTTGTTGTAAAGCCGTTTGCAACCGACGCCTAGCCCCACCCCCACCCCCCAAGCCCCGGCCTTAGTGCCGGGGTTTTTTATTGCGCGGGTTTTGGGTGTGTGTATAATCCCGGTCCTCGCGCACGCACTCCCGGCAGGAACCATGCCAGCGCCCTTAACCCGCGTCTACCGCCCCGCTTACGAACCCCTTGGCTACTACGTAGCTAACCGGGACCATCACTACGTGATCCGAATAGGTGACGTTATCGGACACTATCGGGCGGGACAAATGGCTAGTCTCAACTGGCTGCTAAACGTCTATCCCGATCCCAGCCACTGGACCCGTCTATTTCCCGGCACCCGTGCCAGCCGGTGCGATAGCAAAGCCGCCGCTTCCTGGTTCATTCGCGGTTGCCGCGAACGAGGCGTTTACACGCCTCCAACCTAGCCAATACGGGCCAGAGGCTTATCCACCTTACAGATACTTATTAGCCAAAAAACAAAAACCCATTTTGCTTAATCATTGCAACAGGTTAGACCCCTTCTTACCCTTTTTCACCTTTTTGCCGAAGAAAACCGTAAAGGCTACCCTAGAACAAAAGTAGAACCCCAGAAGTCACGGCAAAAAGGTGAAAAAGGGTACTACTACCCTATATATGTGTAATATTATATTAGATAACAGTAGGTTACGACCCCCCCCTTTTTGCTTTTTGGAGTAGGTTAAAAAGCCCTTAATAACTCCCCCCGGCCCGATCCCCCTGCCCGTCTGAACATTACAACGATGTAATCCAATCCACACTATACACCCGCCCCGAACCGTGACACATTGCCACCACTGAACAACAACGAAGGAACCCGAACCGATGACCAAGACCGAACTGTTCAACCTGTTCACCGCCGTGGGCAACGCCCACAACGCCGCGACCCGCGTCCTTCAGGTCAACGGCCCCGGCCCCGCTTACGAAGCCGCCGCTGACGCTGCCGATGCCTTGGAAGCTACCCTTGAAGCCGCCGCCGATGCCTACCACGCCGCGAACCCCGGCCCCATCTCCGTCCCCGTCTATTAGGAACCCACATCATGAACACCCCGGCACGCCGCATCCGCTTCCTGACCCACATTAACGACAGCGTGGTGAAAATCACCCTGGCCCCCGGCCAGACTTTGCACCACTTCCAAGGCGGTCCGACTGACGAGGGCTGGACATCATCCGCCGAAAGCTGGACGTATGACGGCGCAGGGGTGACCCGCGAGACGCTGGACCGGGGCCGCGACTGTGACGGCCTACATGAGCATGGCGGCACTTCATACGCTCCCGCCGCCTTCCTGACGGCCCGTTGCGACCAATGGACCGATGGACACCGTATGCCGGTGTGGTCGCACGTTGACGCATATCAGCGCGACCACACCGCCGAAGCCGCGAACTATTAACCGTTTAAACGCACCCCAACCCAAGGAACCCGAATTCATGAACACCCCGGCCCGCATCCTGAAAGACGTTAAGAACGCTGCCCGCAACCGCTACGCTTGGCCGGGTGGCTATCCTCTCCTGCTGATAATGTCTGACGGCGAAACCCTTTGCCCGGACTGCGCCAAGTCCGAGTTTCCAGCCATTGCCCGCGCCACTATCGCTAAGGCCCGCGACGGTTGGCGGTGCGAAGGTGTGGAAGTCCATTATGAAGGCCCGCCCGCCTATTGCGCCCATTGCAACGCGCAAACAGAATCAGCCTATGGCGATCCCGCCGCAGAATCAGAAACCGTTTAAACGCTTGTAGGAACCCTGCAACATGAACACCGCACACGCTCACGACTTTGCCGCTGTCGCCGCTGCCGCCTATCCCGCCGACCCCGAGAAGTCCTCCATCTTGTCGGCCCTCACAGGCTTCGCGGCTGGCCGTCCCGGCTTGGAATACGCCGATTACGGCGACCCTGTAGCCTACCGCGCAGAGTCCCGCGCCATCACCCGCGACCTGCACCACGTTTACACGCTGCTACGCCGGGTCCAGCTCGCGCACTCGATAACCTCCGTTGACCTCAAGGCCGCCTTTCGGGCCTACTCTGGCCGACTGACATGGGACGGCTCCCGGCTGGATTACACTCCCGGCCAATATTTCCCCACGGAATACCGCCGCGCAGTGTGCGCCGTGTTGGCCGCTGCGCTTTGGGACTATTGGCGCGACTGCGTGCCGGAATCCGTCAGCAACCGCGCCGAGTGGATACGCTGCACGGCACGCCGCGAGTTAGGCCGCACCTTGGCAGACCGCTGGTTCCACTAGATACCGTTTAAACGCACCGAAATAACACCATTGCGCTATGCTTTGCGACATGACATATTGCCATTGCTGCACCCGAACGAAGGAAATAACCCCATGACAATCGTAACAACCGCCTACGCCGTTGACCCGTCCGTGACCCGCCGCCAAAAAATTGAAAGCCGCATTGCATCCCGCGCCGCCATCGCCAAAGCCCGTGCCGACGCTTACAACGCACTTGACGACCTCGACGCAGCCACCACCCACAACGACGCTCTTGCAGCCCAAGATGCCATTGACGACCTTAACGCAGCCCTCGACGCAGCACGCGCCGCCATCGCTCGCGCCCAGGGTGCAGCACCATGACCCCCGGCCTTCGCCTCCAGCTATACCTCCGCCTCGCCCTGGTGCTGGCCGTAGCGGCCTACGTCATCGCCCACGGTGCCGCATGAGCGACCTGATTTACTCCGCCCTGGCTGGCCTAGCCCTAGCCCTGCTGTTCTATGCTTTGTGCATTGTGACATGACCGCTTGACACCGCGACGAACTGACACTAGACCTTGAACCGCTACAACCCAAACGAGGAACCCATGAAAAAAGTAATCAATCTATCAACAGCCTGTTTAAACGGCTCACACCTTCAAGGCCGCATTATGGCCGATGTGTCGGAACTGACCGCCGTATTCGGCGACCCCTTCAAACCGCTCGACCCCGACAAGACAACGATGGAGTGGTCGCTGTTATTTGTGGACGAGGAAACCGGCGAGAGTGTACCCGCCACAATTTACGACTGGAAGCGGTCACCCGGCTGGAGTGTCGGGGGATACAGCCCCAAGGCCGTGGAACTGGTTCAACAGTTTATCGGGGGGCTGTGATGGCTAAAAAACACAAACCCACGCCCTTGCGGCTCACGCTTGAAAAAATGCTCAAGAAAGCCTTGCGCGTGCAGGGTGAAAACGAACGAGAAAAAGAACGGCTGGAATGGCGTCAAGGACTGATTGAAAAAGAAGAATTAACGCTTGCAAGCCTAAGAGCCGAAATAATTGAGTGGCATCAACTAAAAGTCACGCATTCAATATTTTGCAATGCAATTAAACATGAGCTTGCGAAACCAACTGAAGAAAATATGCTTGGAAACATTCAAAAAGCTTATTCCGATTTTCAAAAACGTTTACACGCTATCAAAGGAAAATGGTGAATAAAATGATTCACGAATACAAATGCACACATTCATTTGACGGTGATAACGACTACGACCTTGTGATTACTTACACCTACAACCCCGGCTCGCCACCCACCGGCGCGTCATACAGCAGCGGTGGCGACCCCGAAGAATATCCCGAGATTGATGTGCTGACGATAACTGTGGATGGCATCAAAGCCGGTCTACAACAGTGGGACGATGTGATTGAAAGCGAACGGCTGTACAACGAAATGTCGGCCCATGCCGTCGATTGCATCGCCGACGAACAAGCTGCGGCTGAAGAATACCGCAACGAACTGAGGAGAGATTAAAATGAAAGTAACAATGCCCCCAGGTGTCTATATCCTTGGTGATCCCTGTTATGTGATTCCAGAAAACATGTGGGACGACTTTTGTGAATCAACCAAGGGCTACAATTACAAGAGATTAGAACACGAAGGCCACACGGCTATGGCCTTCGGAACCGACCACGGAGATGGCGTTTTTTACGACCAACAAGGCCGCGAGTATGGCGTGGATGCTGGCATGATCGGATTGGTCCCGGCGCTGTGGGCCAAGCCGCGTCATCCGCTGGACCGCTCAAAGCCCGTGCAGATCACACTAACCAAACCTACTAAATGCAGCCGCTCAGACAACGGCACGTTGACCTTTGGCGACATAAAAATTGTGACGGGGCTTTCGTTATGAAAGACCGCACCGCAATTCAATGCGACCTATCGCCCGAAATTCTACGCCGTTTTACAGAACTGCGTAAGAAACTTGGCATGTCTAACCGCGCTTTGTTGGAACGCATACTGCTGGAGGCTCTGCCGCGCTGGGAACTAGTCACGCTGCCGGGAGACGAACAATGAGCGTCACGAACCAACGATTTATGTTTTGCATCAACTGCGCCCATGCCGTCTGGCCGCAACACGAACTGGGCTACTGCGGCCACCCAGACGCACGCAAATCAATCACATCCGAATGTCGGGATGCCCTCGGCGCGTGCGGCCCGAACGCAAAACTGTACATGGAGATGCCAGATGAAAAAACTATATGAACGCTTTTTAGAATACCTCATCAACCGGCTGCGCGGTCCCTGGCTGGATGCCGTTCCGCTCCCGCCGCATGTTGCGAACCTGAAACTAAACCCTGAACTGCTGCTGGTGCATTTAATCAAAACAACGAATGGAACTGGGCGATAAAAATGACAATCCAACAAAAGAAATTTACGGCCTGGTGTAAGGCCACCGAGCTAACCCGCGAACAAACTGCCGCCGTGTTTGGCTGCGACCTGCGGACCATCTACCGCTATTTGTCTGGCACGACAGAACCGCACGGCGGTGTCATGCGACTGCTGGAAGTGTTTACACGCTTCCCCGATGTCCAGGCTGAGATGATTGAGAAGCACACTCACTAGAACGGCGCGGCGTCTTTCAGGCGGTAGATCGTCTTAGGTCTGCCGCCCGTTTCTTTGATGACTTCAATCAAATCCTCAGAACCCATTAGCGCCTTGAGTGTCGTGTCCCTGTCGCGGCCTAAGAACAACGTCTGTTTATACAGCCTGGACTTATCAATCGACCCACCCGCCTTACGGACTATCTCGATCACACGCTTGCTAAAATTCTCTGCGGCGTTGTCGCTGACATAACGCTCGACACCATCCACTAGCTGATTGATTGACCTGTCTACAATGGCTCGGGCGAACTCTACATCGTAGGTGTTGATGATCGGGTTTTCGGGGTCACAGCCGATGGCGTGGATCATTGCGACCTTGATGGTCAACTCGTCGCGCCGCGCCCAGAACGATGTAAACGGTGTGCCTTCCAAAGCCCTCAACTTTTTGGTTGTGTCTAGCTTCATGTCTTTAATCATCTTGGTAGCGGCATCGTCGTATGAAACGTGCATTAGCTCTGGCGTATGACTGCCATCCAATGCGGATGCAATGCCGCCTATGCCCTCGTTTATCCGGGCTAACAGATCAATCAACTCGACTGGCGGGTCTTTCTCTGGCGCGTTTTGATCGTCGGGGTAATTCTCCTCGGATTCAAAGACCAAGAACCGCGCCAGCGAACCGTCTACCGCGTTGCTGCTTTCCAGAGCCTTCCAGAAGTGGCTTGGGACTGTCGTGCCGTAGACCGACAAACACGGCTGGACGATTTCCTGCCGGGGGCGGTCCCGTTGGTCGGCGTACTCGATGCCGTGGTACGTCAAATTGCTGGAGGTAAACAACTCGGTCATGTGGGACATAATCTCGATCAGATGCTTCGGTCCGCGCTTGTCGAGCATGGCACCCAGAAACATCCCGAACTCGTCGATCTGGAACAGAATGGACGGGCTGCGGTGCAGGGCACTCAACAAGCCCGAGCCTGACGCGATCTTGGACCCGCCGATCTTCTTCTCGGCTCCCAGAAAGTCGCTGAAAAGCCGGTCTATGATCTGGCGGCTATGGTTCTTGCCAGCGCCCGAATCGGCCAGACTGATGGCGAACAGGTTGGTACGCAGATTGGACGGGCTGCGGTACTTGCGCCCTGCCAGCGTCCCAATGGCGCACAAGGCCGCTGCCAGGGCCAAGATTGGCTGGGGACGGATGGAGGTTTCATTGATGTACTGGGTCAGCTTGCCGACAGCGCCTTTTGGCTCCAGGGAGCCAGACTTGCGTTTACACGGTGCGGCCACTGACTCGGCCTTCTTCCAGGGCGCTACAGGCGCGACCTTGGCCGGGGGCGGCTCAAATACCTTGGCGTCAAAGACGGCCTCCTGGCGCATCCCCAGGGCATCCTGTAGCCATGCCGTAGCCCCATCGAGGGTTGCCCCGGTCACGGCTATAACCAAGTCTATGGCGGTCATACCAGTATCCCTGGCGAAATCCCTTATGCCGTCTGGGGTGATACCGATATTGGCCCCATCGCCGTCCCGCCAATGGGCAACGGCCCTATACCCGCGATTAGCCCCACGTTTGGCGTCTGGGATTAGCCTTAGTACCCAATTATCTAAGTTTAACAACGCGGTATCATTGATATCACGCCAAAAGCTATCATTGTCGCCTTGCACGGGAGTTTGGATAGCTTTGCCGTTAACAGCCTGTTTTTCTACCTTAGATTGGAATGGCTCCAGGGCTTTTGCAATTCTATCGTGTATGTCGTGGGGTAATTCTGGCAACTCAGAGGCCGTTAAATCCTCCAAAGTGTCGGGGGTCAGCCAGTGATAACTCATGCCCTCGGGGTGGATGGACGGCGGCAGGACCGTCTGCTTGCCTTGGGCCAGCACCTCAATCACCGAAACGCCATCCAGCAGGTACTTCTTGCTGACCACCGCGAAGCCCCTGTACATAGCCGTATAGCCCTTGGCACCCATCTTTTTGACCGGGGACGGCGGCAGACACGCCTCCAACGCGGCACGGACTTCTGGGCTACCGTAGTCAAAGTCTATGGCGGTGACGTTGCTGGCTCGACCCAAGGCCAAACAGATCGACGGGCTAGGCCACTTGGCCCAGATGTCCAACTGGAACTTGGTTGGTGCTTTATCGCAGAACCGCTGCCATTGGTTCATACCGATCCACTGGTTGCCCTTGAACTCGCCGGGACGCTTCTCTCCAGGCATGATGGGTATAACCGAGTACCCCCGCTCTACGAGCCGGGTTGCAGTCGTGATGAAGTCGGTCATTCTTGCCCTATAACCGTTACGATTAATTGAGGAATCTCGGCGTACTGCTTGGTAGCTGTCAGCTTAACGATCTGCGAGTCATCGACGACGACAATGCCGTTCATGCCGTCGAGGGCTTTAACAATGTTATCTAGGTCAGGCTTAGTGATCGGCTTGATTTGTCCCGCAATGGCCGACAACCGCTTCTTAAACGACCATGAGGCTGGCACCATCATAAACGCCTCCACGACAACTTCAACAGGCCCACCAAGCGGCGGCATGTTTTTCATCGCCTCGGCTGCGTAAGCCGACACCTGATTCTCATACCGGCGCGTCTTCTCTGGCGTGTACGAACGCACATGACCACCAAATGTAGATATCCTGGCGCGTCCCTTCGCTACAGGTTGTCCCGGCACGGTGAAGGTAACGACTCTCACGAATAGAAGTCCTGCGCCTTCACTTTTCCCCTTGTTGCCTTCTCTATAGCCAACATATGTTCTGAACGCGGTATACGCTTGTCATCATCCGTAGATGTCCACCTGTGTATCGCGCTGTCTGAAACATCAATCATAACGGCGAACTCACGATTGGTGAGCTTCTGCTGGTCAAGCCATTTTCTTAATTTCATATAAACCTCCGTTGTAGAGAAAATAGTGTTTGACAGAACCAAGACGACTTGGCAATCTCCTTTTTGCCAAAGCGTAAACATAACCACAACCAACGAGGAAACCATGAACTTCAAACCAAAAATGTTTTCTAACCGTACTGTTGAAGACGCCGCATCAGATTGGATGGATGCAAAGAACGAAGAGATTGCGGCAAACAAGCGCCGCATTGAAATCGAGGAGGAGATTCTCTCCTTCCTCACATCAAAGACTGAAGGCAGCGAGTCCCATCAGATCGGACCATACAAGGTCACGCTCACTGGTCGCCTCAACCGTAAGGTTGAATGGGATATGTTGCCGAAGCTCGGTATCCCAGAAGACATGCTGCCGTTTAAACATAAACCCGAACTGGACTTGAAAGGACTGCGCTATTTGGAAAGCAATGAACCTGAATTTTATAACGCTTTTTGCAAGGCTCTAACTGTTGAACCAGCAAAAACATCTGTAACCGTCATTAGAAACGAGAATTAATATGGCAATCAATCTTAAATCATTACGAAAAGGCAGCATTGTCCGTCCTCCGCGTATTGTCTTGCACGGTACGCACGGCGTTGGTAAGAGCAGCTTCGCCGCACAGGCCGACAAGCCGGTGTTCATCCAGACTGAGGAAGGTTTGGATGCTTTGGATGTGACGGCCTTCCCACTGGCTCGGTCATACGATGAGGTGATGGAGGCTATCGGCTCCCTGTACAGCGAAGACCACGACTTCGGAACTGTCGTGCTGGATTCAGCCGACTGGATGGAGCAGTTGATCTTCAAGCAGGTAGCCGTAAACCATAAAGTCACTAACATTGAGGACATGGGCTATGGCAAGGGCTACACGTTTGCCGTCGATTTATGGCGTAACGTCATGGAGGGGTTTGATCTTCTCCGTAATGAGAAAAATATGCAGGTCATATTTTTGGCGCACACCCAGATCAAACGGTACGACGATCCTCTCGTCGATAGCTATGACCGCTATATGCTTGATCTTCACAAAGGCGGTGCGGCGATAATCTCGGAATGGTGCGACCTTCTGATGTTTGCGAACTACCGTGTAAACACCGTGAAGTCGGATGCGGGCTTTAGCCAGAAAAAGACCCGAGCCGTTGGTGCTGGTGAGCGTGTTCTGCACACTCAAGAGCGTCCCGGCTGGGTGGCTAAAAGCCGCTGGGCATTACCCGAATCTATGGAACTAAACTACGAAACTTTCGCAACCGAACTTGCAAAAGCAATGGAACCCAAAGGAGAATAACTATGGCTGAACTACATGGATTTGAGTTTAACCCTGATGCCGTTACGGATCGTCCTGGCAAGACGTTGTTGCCTGTTGGTGAATACGTCGTTGAGGTAACCGACAGCGACTTCAAAGACACTAAAAACGGCCTTGGCAAATATATCAACTTTGAGTTTACGGTCCTCGACGGTGAGTACGTTGGCCGTAAGTTCTATGAAAACCTGAACGTCGTAAACAGAAACGATAAAACTGTTGAAATCGCAAACCGCGCCTTGAAGGACATACTCCGCGCAACCAATACGCTGGGTAAGCCGTTCAAGAACACCGCTATGCTGCACAACATCCCCTTGAAAGTCCGTGCTGCTATGGGGAAACGCAGTGATAACGGTGAAGACGAAAACAGATTCCGTTTCTTTGCTATCAATGAAAGCGTCCCGTCAGACGCTTCGGCCACGCCAGTAACGGCTGTGCGTGCCGCTTCAGTGGCTTCTGATAACGGTCCCAAGAAGAAGCCCTGGGAAAAGTAGCAAATTAACTGAAAGGAAACCGGGGGCGTGTAAACGCCTCCGGTATCTCTATGGTCCCCATTAGCCTTCCCGACCCAACGCTTATGCGTATGAACGATGCCCTTGAGCAGCAGTATGCCTCAGAGCAGCGCGGCTACATCGGCGCGTCCTCCATTGGCTCGGCTTGCGAACGGCGTATATGGAACCAGTTTCACTGGGTCAATGCGGAGAAGATGACCGCCAAGTCCCTTAAGGCCATTGCGGACGGCCACCACAGCGAAGAACTGATGGCCAGCCGATTACGGCTGGTGGACGGCATATCCCTCCAGACTCATCAGGAAAGCGGCGAACAGTTTGGCTTTGAAGACGGCCACATTCGGGGCCACCTAGATGGCATCATCTTCGGGCTGGAACACTCCCCAGAACAACACGTTTGGGAACACAAGTGTGTAAACGTCGAGAAGTTTGAGAAATTGATAAAGCTGAAAAACAAGGATGAGTCTCGCGCTTTGCTGGAATGGGACGAAATCTATTTTGCCCAGGCCCAGCTTTACATGCACTACTTCAATATAGATTGGCATTACCTGACGGTCTGCACGCCGGGGAGCCGGGATGAGACAGCGTGCTTTACGGCGTTGAACCCCGACGCGGCCAAGCACTACATAGAACGCGCCAACAAGATCGTTAGCGCCGATAAGCCCCCGCCGCGCATATCAGAAAGCGCGGCATGGTTTCAATGTAAGATGTGTCCGTTCACGGACAACTGCCACGGCGCTAAGATACCAACGCCGAATTGCCGCACTTGCGTCCACTCAACGTCTACTCAGGACGGCAAATGGATTTGTGAACTGCACAAGCAAGAACTAAATCGTGAAGTACAAAAGTCTGGCTGTAAGGATCACTTGTACAACCCTGGCCTAATGCCGGGAACGCAAACTGATGCCGGTGAAGGCTGGATTGAATATAAACTCAACGACGGAAACATAATTAGGAACCAAAATGCTACAGTTACGTCTCTACCAGCAACAGGCGGTTGATTCGGTATTTGAATGGTTTGAGGGTGACGGCCATTCGGCCAACCCTCTGATCGTCCTGCCCACAGGCACGGGCAAGAGCCTTGTGCTGTCTGAGATATGCCGCCGGTCGATTGCCGAATATGGCGAGATGAAGATCGTGGTCGTCACCCACGTTATGGAACTGATTAAACAGAACCATGACGAGATGATGCGCCAATGGCCCGAGGCTGACGCTGGCATATACTCGGCTGGCATTGGTAAGCGCCAGCACACCCCAGCCGTTGTGTTCTGCGGCATCCAATCCGTACATGCAAAGGCCCACCTGTTCCAGAAGGTGGATTTCGTAATCGTTGATGAGGCGCATCTCATTCCGCGCAAGGTCAACACGATGTACCAGAAGTTCCTCAATAGCCTCCGCGTAGCCAACCCGCACATGAAGATCATCGGCCTGACGGCCACGCCATACCGAATGGACAGCGGGATGCTGCACCGGGGCGATGGGGCGCTGTTTGATGATGTTTGCTACGATTACAGCGTCCTTGATGCGGTTAAAGAAGGCTACCTCTGCAACCTGATTACCAAGAACACTCGGCTGGAATTGGACACCAGCGGCGTCCACACCAGGGGCGGTGAGTTTATCCAAGCCGAACTGCAAGACGCGGTGGACGAAGAAGGCATCAACCGCCGAGCCGTAGAAGAGATGATCGAGTGGGGCCAGGACCGCAACCATTGGCTGGTCTTTGGCTCTGGCGTAAACCATTGCCGCCATCTGGCTGACATGCTGAACGAAGAGGGCGTAGATTGCCGCACCATCTTTGGCGACACGCCTAAAGACGAACGCGCTGAAACGATTGCAGCGTTTAAACGCGGTGAGGTACGTGCTTTATGCTCAATGGGCGTACTGACAACAGGTTTTAATGCACCGCAAGTAGACATGATTTCCGTCTTGCGGCCTACCAAGTCCCCAGGTTTGTATGTGCAGATTGTAGGGCGCGGTATGCGTATTGCCGAGGATAAGAAGGACTGCCTGATCTTAGACTTCGCCCGTAACATCCAACGGCACGGGCCTGTGGATCAAGCCAGGGTCAAGAACAAAGACCACCGGGAGAAGACTGGGCCGAGCGACGGTCCGTTGGTTAAGAACTGTCCCCAATGCCGTAGCGTTGTGCATTTGTCCTGTATGCAATGCCCCGACTGCGGCTACGAGTTCCCCCGTGAGATTCAGATCGTGTCCAAGGCCAGCGAACTGCCTGTTCTATCGAGCGGCAGTCCTACGCACTGGGTTGATGTTGATAGCGTCCACTACGCGACCCACCGCAAGGTTGGTAAGCCTGACAGCCTCAAGGTGACTTATAGCTGTGGGTTCCTAAAGTACAGCAATTGGATTTGCCTGGAACACTTTGGTTTCGCGGCTGAGAAGGCAAGAGCTTGGTGGCGGCGGAGTGGAGGTGGTAATCCTCCTGCTTCCATAGCCGAAGCGATTGCGCGGCAGCATGAATTGACGAAGCCAAGTTCTATACAAATCAAACGCAATGGTAAATTTGATGAAATTACAAACTACAGGTTTGATGTGCTACGTGTGCCGCAGGGAGAGTCGAGGCTTTCGGTATGACCCGAGGGTCAGGGGACTGTTTAGTCCTGTGCTGCACTTTTGTTCAATGAGATGTATGGGGGACCGCATGATTGATCCAACGGCGAACGAAAAGAAGGCTATGGAAATCTCCAGCGAACGCGCCGGGGAATACCTTGGCTGGCTAAAGAAGACCGACATGGCTGAGTTCAGCAAGAAGGAGTGGTCCGATCTTATCGAGGTGATCGTAACGGGTTACTTTGAGGGGATGCAGAATATGGCCGAGAAGGCTCTGGAGATTGAGCCGGTGCCGTTTTAAAATGTTAAACATCATATCACTCGGCGCTGGAGTTCAGTCCTCAACAATAGCTTTGATGGCGGCGCGTGGCGAAATAACGCCCATGCCAGATGGTGCAATCTTTGCAGACACTGGCGCAGAGCCTAAAGTTGTTTACGAGTGGCTTGACTGGTTGGAAAAGCAACTGCCGTTCCCAGTCTACCGCGTCAGAAGCGGAAACCTTCGCGCTGACATCGAGGCGGGTACTAATTCTACTGGGCAGATATTTTCTCCAGTGCCTTGGCATATGTATAACGCAGATGGTTCAAAGGGTTTTGGTCGTCGGCAGTGTACTCGAGAATATAAACTAAAGCCTATTCGCAAGAAAATGCGGCAGTTGGTCGGTTTGTCTAAGGGCCAACGCGCAAAGGAAGTTTTAGTACACCAATGGATTGGCATATCAAGCGACGAAGCCCAACGCATGAAGTTGTCGATGGATAACTGGATGGTTAATAGATTCCCGCTTTACGACATGCGTATGTCGCGTAATAGCTGCCTTAAATGGATGGCTGATAAAGGCTACCCCGCGCCGCCAAGAAGCGCGTGTACTTTTTGCCCGTTCAAGTCTGCTGTAGATTGGAGAGCTTTACGTGACGGCCCTCAAGACGAATGGTTAGACGCCATTAAGGTAGATAGGCTTATCCGTGACCAGCCAAAAAACGGCGGAAAACAATATGCCCACTCAAGTCGTGTTCCTTTGGAGGATGTTGATTTCAGCACGGCGGAAGAAAAAGGACAGGGGAATCTGTTCAATATAGAATGTGAAGGGATGTGTGGCGTCTAGCTGCTTATGCCGCCTCCACCAAAGGACGCCTAATGAGCGAAATTAAAAAAATAGCAGTCAGCTTCAGCGGGGGCCGCACCAGCGCCTACATGACGCAACGTATTTTGCGTGAGTACAAAGAAACTCACGAAATTGTTGTGACGTTTGCGAACACAGGTCTTGAGCATGAAAAGACGCTGGAGTTTGTTCATAACTGTGACAAACATATGGGTTTCGGTACTGTATGGCTTGAGGCCGTCGTAGACCCGCGTGAGAATAAGGGGACGCGGCATAAGGTTGTCACGTTTGAAACGGCAGCCAGAGACGGAGAGCCGTTTGAAGATGTAATAAAGAAATATGGAATACCGTTTTCTCATTCTTGGTCATTCTGATGCCCATGCCGTTGACCTCACCCAGCAGCCAAGCAATTGCCGCGACGACGACAGGTATGACGGCCTTTAAGATGTCGCCCCAGTTCATTTTACCCACACCCCAGCC
>Ga0114979_10000447_pt1 | contig 27289 bp, 24 predicted proteins | sample S_140625_EF_Meta_FD_87315 | JGI IMG/M metagenome (GOLD analysis project Ga0114979, IMG submission 87315) | Freshwater microbial communities from Lake Simoncouche, Canada to study carbon cycling - S_140625_EF_MetaG | ecosystem: Environmental > Aquatic > Freshwater > Lake | place: Lake...
CACCTCCATCAACGCTATCTGCAAAATAAATCGCATTAAGCAGACGAGCACGCTTCGCCTTGGTCAGCGCATTCGTATCAAATAATCCGATTGATTTTTTTCAGCCTGCTTCCCGCTTTGCATCACTGAACTAAGTGCTTGTTCGGTTGTTTATTGGTTACATCCTGTGGTGTAACCATGAGTCAATCTTCATCAAAAAAAATCGCTGTTATTGGATCCGGTTTTGCCGGATTAGCATCGGCCTGCTCATTGGCGCACAAAGGCTTTGAGGTAACATTGTTTGAAAAGAACGAATCCACCGGTGGTCGCGGGCGCTCTTTCCGTCATGAAGGATACACCTTTGATATGGGGCCCTCCTGGTATTGGATGCCTGAAGTGTTTGAAGAGTTTTTTAATCGCTTTGGTAAAAAGGTTTCCGACTACTACGAACTGAAGCGATTGGACCCATCATATAGGGTCTTTTTCTCGGATAATAAACCTTTGGATGTTCCTGCGAATTACCAGGAGCTAAAGGATGTTTTGGAAACTCTCGAGCCGGGAGCTGGTCCGAAACTCGATAAATTCATGGCCGAGGCGAAAATTAAGTACGACACCAGTATGGCTGATTTTGTTTGGAAGCCATCACTGAGTATACTCGAATTTGCGCAGCCGAAACTCTTAATTGAGTCATTCAGATTAAATCTGTTCTCAAGCTTTTCCGACCACATCAAGAAGCATTTCAAGCATCCGAAAATTCTGCAGTTGTTGGAATTCCCCATCTTGTTTCTGGGTGCTAAGCCGGAGAAAACACCCGCGATGTACAGCATGATGAATTATGCTGACATCATGCTCGGCACGTGGTATCCCAAAGGAGGAATGTGCAAAATTGCCGAAGCCATGACCAAGTTGGCGCATGAGCTCAAAGTGAACATCGTAACATCCTGTAACGTTGATGCGATTGAAGTGAGCGGACACGAAGCGCGTTCGATTCGAGTGAACGGAAACCTGCATCATTTTGATGCTGTAGTGGCAGCTGCCGACTATCAGCACGTGGAAAGCAAATTGCTCGCTAAAGAACATCGCTCTTACACCGACGAATATTGGGAAAGCCGTGTGATGTCACCATCGTCCTTGATATTTTATTTGGGAGTGAATCGCAAGATGAAAGGCATTCTTCATCACAACCTTTTCTTCGATGAGCGTTTTGATATCCATGCGCAAACCATTTACGATAAACCATCTTGGCCTGAAAAGCCCTTGTTCTATCTCTGCTGCACTTCCGCTACGGATAGCAATGCCGCTCCGGAAGGAAAAGAGAACCTCTTTATACTGATTCCGGTTGCTACAGGATTAACAAGCACCGAAGAAGATCGACTGCGTTACCTCGATATCTGCCTTGAACGCATTAAACGTCACACGGGAGAGGATATAAAGCAAAATTTGGAATATATTCGTTCCTACGCACATGAAGAGTTCATATCCGATTACAATTCCTTTAAAGGAAATGCTTATGGACTTGCAAATACCCTCATGCAAACGGCCATCATGAAGCCGCGCATGAAAAGTAAGAAGGTGAAAAACCTCTTTTATACGGGTCAATTGACCGTTCCGGGGCCGGGAGTACCCCCCAGCATTATCAGCGGACAAATTGTAGCCGATCAAGTAGAAAAATACCTGAACAACAGATAACGACCACTATGGCACATCATCAACGCGAAATATTTGATATCGTATCATTCAAAAGCAGTAAAGCGGCAACACAAGCGTACAGCACAAGCTTTAGTGCCGGAATTCGCTTGCTCCACAGCCGTTTTCAAAATGCCATTTACGGTGTGTACGGGTTCGTGCGCTTTGCAGATGAGATCGTTGACACACTGCACGAATACAACAAGGAAGAGTTGCTCAAAAAGTTTCGTCAGGATACACTTCAGGCTATTGAAGATCGTATCTCAATGAACCCTATTCTGAATGCATTTCAGATTGTCTACCATAACTACAACTTCGATTTTGAGTTGGTTGATCGTTTTCTGATCAGCATGGAAATGGATTTGGATAAGCGCGAATATGACCGCGATGGCTATGAAGCCTACATCCTCGGGTCAGCAGAAGTAGTAGGACTTATGTGTCTGAAAGTATTCACAGAAGGCAATGAGGAGCAATACAATCATTTGAAACCATACGCTATGCGTCTGGGCGCAGCATTCCAAAAAATCAATTTCCTTCGCGATATGAAGGACGATTTCAACGGATTGGGTCGTGCCTACTTCCCGGGTGTTGATTTTACCCGTTTTGATGATGATGTGAAAATGGAGATCGAACGTGAGATTGAGCAAGATTTTGACTATGCCTACAAAGGCATCTTAATGCTGCCTAAAGATGCCCGTCTTGGAGTTTTGATTGCTTACGTCTATTACCGCCGACTATTCTCTAAAATTCGTTCTATCCCGAGTCATCGTATCATGGAAGAGCGAATCCGTATTCCCAATAGCAGTAAATACGCACTGCTCATGTCCTGCTACATCAAGAATAACCTGAATCTCATCTAGTCTCATGCCTGACGTTATTCTTGTTGATTCACAAGACAATCCCATCGGAGTGATGGAGAAAATGTTGGCGCATCAAACAGGGCAACTCCACCGGGCCTTTTCGATTTTCGTGTTCAACGATCACGAGGAAGTATTGCTCCACAGAAGGGCCCTTACAAAGTATCATAGTCCGGGGCTGTGGACAAACACATGCTGCTCTCATCCGATGCCTGGAGAAGATGTCACCGTTGCAGCTTACCGCCGTTTGCAAGAAGAAATGGGCATGACATGCTCCCTGGTTAAGTCGTTCGACTTCGTTTACCACGCTCAACTCGAAAACGATTTGATAGAGCATGAATTCGATCATGTGTTTTTTGGACGAAGCAACGATATTCCCGTCATCAATCCCGATGAAGTCTGTGAATGGAAATGGATGAAGTTGTATGATATTTATATTGACTCGCAGTTGCATCCTGAGAAATATACAGAGTGGTTTAAAATTGCACTCCCAGAGGTGATGAAACAGTTCAAATTACAATTGGTATGATGCTCGGAGTTCTCATAACGCTTGCAACGTACGTTGCTATGGAAGGCATCACTTGGTGCACGCACAAGTTCGTAATGCATGGTCTAATGTGGTATTTTCACGAGGATCATCATCAACCACATGGAAGTTTCTTTGAGAAGAATGATGCGTTTTTTCTCATTTTCGCGGTCCCTAGCTGCCTGCTGATTGTATTCGGATCGATGGCAGCATTTGATTGGCGTTTTTTTGTCGGAATGGGCATCATGTTCTATGGTTTTTCTTACTTCTTGGTGCATGATGTTCTGATTCATCGCAGATTTGATTGGTTCTCGCGCACAGATAATGTTTATTTCCGAGCGATTCGAAAGGCTCACAAAGTCCATCATAAGCAACTGGGGAAAGAACATGGCGAGTGTTTCGGAATGCTCTATGTGCCACGCAAGTATTTTGTAGAAGCTGCGGCATATCGAAAGAAAGTCTCACGATAAGTCTATTGGCCCTTGGCCTTCTGCCATTCAAGTGTCGCTGTAACAGCGTGATGGTCGCTGAGTTTTTCGTCGAGCGTTTTATAAGCAATCGCTTTCAATGAAGGGCTATGCAGGATGTAGTCAATTCTAAACGAGGGAAACGCACCGATATAGGTGTTTCCAATCCCGTTGCCACATGCCACAAAGGAGTCTTCAAGAATGTCTGACAGGGTCTCATAGGTATACGAAACCGGCGGGTCGTTGAAATCACCGCAGAGAACTACGGGGTAAGGACTAGCCTGAATACTTGTTGCGATACGATCAACTTGCTCTTGACGTTTTACGAAAGCTGATTTTAATCGACGGGCAATACGCTTGCCGGCGTCATCGATTTCACTCTGCTCTGTTTTGCCGTTAGCTAGGTCGTAATCTTCCGGCTTGAGTCGAATGGATTGCAGATGACCATTGTACACTCTAATCGTGTCGCCTGATACAAGCAGGTCGGCGTAAATGCAAAAATTATTCGCGTCACTGGCGAAGGGCACATACCCTTTGCGCACAATCGGGTATTTCGAGAACAGTGCGACACCAAAATATTGCTGGCCACCCAAGGCATGGGTGTAGCGCTCGTGATAGTGGATGTTCGGTAAAAACGTCAACAAGGTGTCTTTCGTTGGAAAGAACTTTTTTTTCTCGGAGTGAAAGAACTCTTGAAAGCAAAGCACATCGGCATCTTCCCTGACCAGAACATCGAAAATCGCGTCGCGAGTTTGCTGACCTTCCTTTCGGTCAAAGACATCAAAAACATGCACGTTATAGGTAAGCACCTTTAAGTGCGAGGCGGATTCGTCACGGTTTTTAGCAAAACTGATTTGAAAGAAATCGGTCAGATGTCCGATTCCGAGTAAAATGATTGCTGCCGAAAAGATGCTAAAGCGCGGTCGCTTCAACAACCAGTAAATGATGAATGCAATATTGAGCAGTAAAACAAAAGGATAGGCCAATCCGAACAACACGAAATACCCCATGGTTTCGGGAGAAAAATGTGCTGCGGCATAACACAGCAACAATGCCGTGATGGCCCCGAGATTCAGGACAAGAACAATTTTGTTTGTTCTTGATTTTTTGGTCTTTACAGCCGGGGTGGATAGCATGTTTCAAAAATAAACATGAACCCGAGATTTAATGTGCACGTAGTTTTTTACTTCTGTGAATGTTTGAACAGAAAGTCCTTCTCTTGTTGGGTCAGACTCTCATAACCGGATTGACCAATCTTGTCGAGAATAGCATCTATTTTTTTCTGTTTCTCCACCCGATTATTATTGAATTCATCATCGGTTTTAGGCCTGCTATGAACCACCTTCATGGAATTGCGTCGCATGGAGCGACCAAAGAAATCCTTGACTGACCCCCAGAGATAGTTGAGCTTGCCTCGCTGAAATAACTTCAATCCGTAAATGAAACCGAAAATTCCACCACCGATATGGCCGATATGTCCGCCACTGTTAATGCCTTGACGGATACTGGCAAAATCAAGTACCAACAGGATGATCGCCAGCCAAACTAATTCGAGACGAACGGCTCCAAATAAATAGACGATGCGGCGAGGCTGCAGTGTGGCTGTCGCAATAACAATCGCCATTACTGCAGCCGATGCACCCAAGATGCTATGTTCCATGCCGCCGTTTAGCACGGGCGATACCGCGTAGGAGATGACAAACAAACCATAGCCGGCCAGGCCACCCAACAGGTATACCACCCAAAGGCGACTCGGTTTTTCGATGCTTGCAAATAACTTTCCCATGCTATACAGTGCAACCATGTTGAAGAGAAAGTGCCCTGTGTGCACATGCGTAAACATATGTGTAATGAGTGACCATGGACGGGTGCTCATGACGGTTACATCAGAGTTCGCAGCCAACATCAGATCTTCACCCCAAGGCAACGGCAAGGCCAAATCGGAAAACCAAAACCACAAGCGATAAACTTCAATGCCAAGGAATATCAAGCCATTGATGAGAATCAAAGTAAAAAGTGGGTCCCCGTTGCGTATGCGCTGAAACAAACTATTCATCGTGGCATGTTATGAGTAGAGTCGGCCTTGCTTTTGCCAAATCTTGAGGATGATATAGCCGAATAACATTCCTCCAATGTGCGCGAAGTGTGCCACGTTATCGCCCTGACGATTAGCCAGACCGAGCAACAACTCAATCGCTCCGTAGCCAATCACAAAGTATTTTGCTTTAATTGGAAACGGAAAGAACAAGAGCATCATCTCAGAATCCGGAAACATCATGCCGTAGGCAATGAGGAGTCCGAACAAGCACCCGGATGCACCAACCAATCCGACATTGATGGCAGCATTTAGGTTCGCTAAGTCGGGATCAGAATAGTTGTGATTACTCATGAGAATGTCTCTTCCGTTTTGAATCACTTGATCGACCAGTTCAACAGGTAACTGAGACATCATCTTTTGAATCTCCAGGAAGCTAATTAGCTGGTGTAAGCCAAAAGAACCAAGGCCGCAAAGCAAGTAATAGTTCAGAAAACGTTTGGCCCCCCAGTACCGCTCCAGTATGGCGCCGAACATGAAAACACCAAACATGTTCATGAACAAGTGTGTCACACTTCCATGCATAAACATGTGTGTAATGACTTGCCAAATCTGAAAAGAGTCACTGCCGAAATAGTAACCGGTCAGTGGAGGCTCCAAGGCAGGAAATGCACCGCACGCCATAAAGACCAGCACGTTGATGATGAGGAGGTTTTTGGTGACAACAGGTAATTGTGCAAACATGGCTATTGGAAGTATGTTTCGAGTTGTTGAAGATCGAGTTGGAACATGGTGGGTTGTTGATTCCTCGCGGAATAAGGGTCTGAGCAACGCATTAACTGCTGAAAAAGTGTTTCCATCTCAGGTTGCGTGAGTAATTGGCCCGCTTTAATACAATTGCTTTTTGCCATCGACCACGCCAAGGTTTCCTTACGTTCATCTTGGTTTTCCGATCCAGACTCCGAATCATGCAGCAGTTCTATAAAGGAATCAGATGAGTAATTGCCATGGTATTCTGCGGGAACAGCGGATACAGCAACAGATTCACGGTCATCCCCTTCAAATTGAAAGCCCAAAGATTCCAATTCATTTCGACACGCATCGAATAGTAACCGCTGCATCGGGTTAAGCGCGGTTTCATCAGGAAACAATAATTGTTGGGATGCTCCGCCGCCGTTTTGCAAGGCATTCATGAAACCTTCGAAGAGAACACGCTGATGGGCCCGTTGCTGATGCATTACCAACACCCGTTCTTTCGCAGAGCAAATCACGAATTTCCGGGCATGTTGCATGAAGGTTACTTCGCCATCGTGTTGCTCCTCGGAGAATAGGACTTCAGCCTGCGATTGCTTGCGATCAATGGCTGTTGCAACGCTCATCAATTCTTGCCAACCGGAGACATCGGCAGATTTGCGGTCAAACCAACCACGCAAGGCATTCGAGCGGCTGTTATCTGTGGAAGATTGTTCGAACGGATTGAATGCCGTGTTCACGCGCACTTCCGGTGGTGTAAGGTCTGAACCTCGACGCAAGGGTTCAATGTGGATCGATGTCTCTTGATCGAAATCCAGACTGGGAACAATATTGAATTTGCCCAGCGCGCGCTTTATGGCAGCATGGATGATGGCATATACCGACCGCTCATCTTGGAATTTAATCTCTGTTTTGGTCGGATGAATATTGATGTCAATTTGATCGGGTGCTATTTCCAGGTATAACAAGTACATTGGAAATGTGCCTGTTGGTATCAAACTTTGAAATGCAGTGGTGACCGCATGATTCAAATATGTATTTTTCACGAAGCGCTGATTGATGAACAGGAATTGTTCACCTCGCGTCTTCTTGGCTGTTTCGGGTTTACCGATAAATCCATTGACTGTTACAATGTTCGTTGCTTCCTCCACCGGTACAAGTTTGTCGTTGTACTTCGAACCGAGGATATGAACGACACGCTGACGAATGGCGGCCGTGGGCAGCTGATACACCTCATTCCCATTGTGGTTGAAATGAAATTCAACATCGGGATGCGCCAAGGCTACACGCTGAAACTCATCCATCATGTGGCGTAATTCAATGGTGTCGCTTTTGAGGAAATAGCGACGAGCAGGGACATTGTAAAATAAATTCTTCACGAAAAATCCGGTGCCCTCTGCGCATTGTGTCGGCGACTGATTGATCACCTTGGATGCTTCAATCGAAACATGTGTGCCCAACTCTTCACCCGAAAGTCGTGTCTTCAATTCAACCTGCGCAACTGAAGCAATACTCGATAACGCCTCGCCTCTAAACCCTTTGGTGTGTATGCGGAATAAATCTTCTGACGAGGTAATCTTGGAGGTGGCGTGTCGCTCAAAGCACAGACGTGCATCCTGAGGACTCATGCCTTTGCCGTTGTCGGTTACGTGAATGAGCGTTTTCCCGGCATCCTTCACAAACAATTTAATGCTTGTCGCTTCCGCATCGATTGCATTCTCCAACAGTTCCTTTACGACGGATGCGGGTCGCTGTACAACCTCACCGGCCGCAATTTGGTTGGCCACGTGGTCGGGGAGAAGTTTAATGATATCAGACATCGGTGAATCGACAAATCAATGCCTTGCAAAACTAATCGCTGACTGCCTTGCTGCGAAGCATTAATTATGCCGTTGGAGGCATAAAAGATGCCAACGCCTCCTCAGTGGAAAGCGCTCCGGGAAACCATCCCGCAATTTTGGTGATGACCTCTTCTAAAACCGTATCCGGACAAGACGCTCCGCTGGTCACAATGATGCGGACTTCTTCTTTTTTCGGAAGCCACTCGGTGGTTTCACGTAAGGTCTGATTGCTGTAATCAAAATGCCGGATTCGATGAATTGAGTCAATTTCGGTTGCGTCTTTGATGAAAAATGTCGGGAAACGCTCTGATAGAATCGTGACGATTTGAGCCGTGTTTGAGCTGTTGTATCCGCCTATGACCAACGCCAAATCAGCCGAAGAGCGCGAGGCAGCTATGGTTGATTGTTGATTGTCGTTGGTGGCATAGCAAAGTGTATCGCGGGTATCAGCAAAATGCTCCTTGAAAGCTTCACCGTATTTCTCAATCATGACGGATTTGAAATAGTCGGCTATTTCTTGTGTCTCTGTCGCCAACATGGTGGTTTGATTAACCACACCTAAACGTTCAAGATCTTGCTCCAGGTTGAAGTTGGCCGACATTTTTCCGTTGAAATATGCTTTTAAGGTATCAGCGTCCAATCGTCCGAGTATGAATTCTCCGAGCATGTTGGCCTCCTGCATGTCGCGCACGATAATGGAAGGAGCGTTTTCATTGCTGTGAGAAAATGTCGCACGGGTTTCCTCATGTTTGTACTTGCCGTGGATGATGATGGAATAACCGGTTTGACCAATCTCTGCCGAACGTTTCCATACCTTTTCAACGAAAGGGCAGGTGGTGTTGTATTTGGCAATCTCCACACCCTTACCTGTCAACAAGGCTTCTGTTTCTACCGTGGTTCCGAATGCAGGAATAATCACCACGTCATCGGCGCCAATGTCCTCCCAAGGATGCAGTTGTCGGCCTTCAGTGTCAAGAATGAATTTTAAACCCTGGCCTTCGAGATCTTCATTGACCGCAGGATTATGAATCATCTGGCTCAACAGAAACAGGCGTTTCCCGGGATTTTCACGTATCGCTTTGTACGAACGTTCAATCGCATTTTCCACCCCATAACAAAAGCCGAAGTGCCGTGGCAAAATGAATGTCAACGAACCCAAAGAGAATTCTGCCGGCGAGAAATCCTGCTTGCGAGGGTCTGCAGCTTTCCTGCGATTCTTGATCTCGCCGATGATGGCTGAGCGATAGTGTTGAGGGATGTCGAATTTCTTCACGGTGCTGGATTACGGGCAACTTGTTGCTCTACGAAGGGCTGCAACTTATTTTTCTTGTATGCTTTAAGCAGCGGTTGTAAGGGCTTTTCTTTCTTTAGAACCGCATCGGATTCAATCATAAATCCAACTACTGAAAAACCGCCGACCATAGCTTCAAGTTCACTTGCGCAGGCCGGTTTGCCGAGTTTTTTAAGTGCAACTCCGTGGATGTATGGAAACAACAGGTCGGGATAGTTTTCATAGAACGGAAGATCCGCGGAGGTGATCGCAATCTTCAAGCGCGGACTTCCGGCAATCCATTCCATGACAAACAATGTTGCTTTACTGCGGTATTCAACGGCCTCATTTAATGGAGTGGCACACAGCCATGACAGCGTGCGAACAATAAGGTCCTCATCCCGTTTGTAATCGCGTGCGTTTTTCCATTCATAATGCTCCGGAATGCGCGGCGCAACGGCAGGCTGAGCCGACAGATTTGAAAGGCTGAAAGCGATAAGTATGGTCAGTAAACCGAATTTCATGATAGCTCAACTTCCGTCTCCTTGAAGCGAATACCCATGCTTGAAAGTTCCTCCAATACGGGTAGGTAAATGTCGGACGTAGTCGGCAAGCAAACGCCTTTGAGCTGCCACTGGCCGGTCAGAATGAATTTGGCAGCAATCGCAATCGGTAATCCAACCGTTTTCGACATTGCGGTATGCACAGGATCATCACCTATAGCAATCAATGTGGATTGCAATTCTACGCTCTTTCCTTGAAGTGAATATCGGAAACGGTGCCACATAACGATCATATCCTTATCACCCGGATTCAACTTCCATTTTTCCTCCACAAGCTTTTGAAGCGCTACAGCCGGACTGCCTTTCTCGATGCCAAGCGAACGATCATCGAAAATACCCAACCATTCTAGTCGTTGCATGTCGGAATCCGTTGCATGCAGGTATTGCTGCACGCGTTCGCGCAGCGTGCCTGAAGGCGATTCGGGAAGCATTGACGAAGTGAGTTGATGCCAAGTAAGCGAGGCTGCGTCCGGAATTGTGAAACTGTCGTCGGTTAGACCTAGCTGCACCAGTAGATTCCAAGAAGTACAGAACCCCGATTTACGCAGGGTGCCGCGATAGAGCGTCGGAATATTCTCGAGTCTGTAGAGTTTGAGATACGTTAACGAGTCGCGATTAGCATAACCTTCAAATACGCCGTCGGAGCCGAGATCGACTGGGGTGATGCGTTCAAATAGGCGGTGATAGGGAATGAACTTCAGGGTGTTATTTTCTCTATATCGAGCCGTGCCTCCGTAGCCTGCGAGAATAACGTTGCGTGGATTCCAAGTGATTTTGTAGTGCCAAGGATTGTCATCACTTTCAGGTGCGATGAGTCCGCCGGTAAAGGATTCAAACGAATGAAGCGTTGCTCCTTTCGATTTGAGATCATCTATGATTTTCATGGCCGACATATGGTCGATACCCGGGTCGACACCCATTTCATTGAGCATGACAATACCCTTGTCTATGGCCTGCTGATGTAAACCCCACATTTCATCCGGTATGTAACTCGGAGTGATGAGATGCTTTCCGAAATGAAGGCAATCTTTAGCAACCTCTATGTGCATTATTGCAGGCAACATAGAAATCACCAAATCGGCATCAGCTACTTCTTTCCTGCGCTGCTCGGCGTTTGCAGCGTTGAGCTGAAAGGCAGTTCCTCGTGTTGAGTCGCCGATTTTTTGACGCGCGAATTGTTCATCCATGTCGCCAACGCGAATATGCCAATCGCATTCGTCGGCATGTTCGAGAAGATATTTAATCAGGTTCGCGCTGCTGCGTCCTGCTCCAACAATAAGAATCTTTTTCATAACAGAGAACTGCGTTCAAAATTAGCCCGCTTTTTTCCACCGCATGCAGTGCTTTGAGTATTTTTGGCACGAGGTTGGCCATTGCCAAAAATATCATATAACCTTTTACACGATTTTTTCATGAAACACATTGTTACCCTTTTCGCATTATTCTTAGCGAGTTCTCAAATCTTTGGGCAGGCTTCTGCTGTTGTATTTTCCGAAGTTGGTGAAAAATTCACTGTATACCTCAACGGGGAAAAGCAAAACGCAACTCCTCAGTCGAATGTCAAAATCACCGGCTTGACCTCTGAATTCTACCAAGCACGTGTTGATTTTGAAGATCCTACGTTGCCTGATTTTGCTGAAGGAAATTTTGCCGTTCAGCGTGGGTTTGAATTCACATACATCATTAAAAAGAATAAGAAGGCTGAGTATGTCATGCGTTACTATGGTCAAACGGAATCAGACGGAGCGGCTGCCCCGTCTTCTGCGCCACAAAGCGATGTTAAGCGCATGGCTGAAGTAGACGATACACCGGCACCGGCACCTGCTGAAAATTTCAATATCAATCAGTCGATTCAAATTCAAGAAGAGCCTGTTGGAGCAAAAACAACCGTTACGCAAACGACAACGACTACCACCAAGAAGCAACCAACAGCCGCTCCTGCCGCTCCGGTCGGCGGAAATGTTTCTATGGGTATCAATGTGGATGGTGTTAATATGGGCATCAGCATCAACGCAACCGATATGGGTGGTTCCATGGATATGAATCTGAGTGAAGAAACTGTCATTACTACAACGACTACGACGACCTCTTCGACGACTGCTCCGGCACCGGCGAAACCTGCAGCAGCACCAGCAGCACCAGCAGCACCTCGTCCGGCCCCTCAGCCGGTAGCGCCCCCCCAACCGGTAGCTCCGGCTCAACCGGTAGGTCGTTGCGCGGCATCTATGTCAGCACCTTCTTTTTCGAAAGCCAAAGACAATATCTCCTCTAATAGTTTCGAAGACAGTAAAATGACCATTGCCAAGCAAGTAACGAAAGCAAATTGCATGACGGCAGAGCAGATCAAGGATGTTATGGGCTTATTCAGCTTTGAAGATTCCAAACTGGATTACGCCAAGTATGCTTACGATTTCTGCTTCAACCAAGGCGACTACTACGAAGTCAATGAGGCATTCACCTTTGAATCCAGCATTGAGGAGCTGAATCACTACTTGGAGTCCAAGTAATCCAACAAAGCTGTCCGAATTTCATCCCCCTGGTTATGGTTTCTGTCAAACAACTCCTCTTCATTAGCCTGCTCACGGTTTTGATGAGTGCATGCCACAGCAGCAAGCACTTTACAAAAATGGCCGTGAAGCAGGAAAACGGAGGGCTATTGCCGGAGGCCGCCAACAGTTATTACACGGCGCTCCAAAAGAAACGCACCAATGTGGATGCTCAGATAGGCATGAAACGAACAGGCCAGTTGGTATTGAATAATCTGCTGAATGATTTTGCAAAGCAGCGCAATTTCGGCGACCATAAATCTGCTGTGTACGCCTATCAACTTGCGAGCAATTATCGTGATCGCATTCAGCAGGTGGGTGTTTCCTTACTGTTGAGTGATTTTTACGAAGACGATTATCAAAAATCAAAAGCGGCTTATTTGACAACGCTTTACGATGAAGGGAATCAGTTGCTGAGTGAGAAGAAGTATGAGCAAGCAGAAATTAAGTTCAAGGAGATAAAACAGTTGGATCCAACGTATAAGGATGCCGGTGATTTGCATGATGTCGCTTACCTGGAACCGCTATATCAAAGCGCAAAGGCGGCAATGGCAGTAGCTCATTATCGCGAAGCCTATCAGGATTTCGAAAAGATTATCGAACGCAAATTGAGTTATAAGGATGCGGCAGTGCTAAAACGAGAGTGCCTGGAAAAGGGACGTTTTACGGTAGCGATTGTCGATTTTAAGAATGCTAGTCAAACCCAAGGATTGGACGCAAAGATTTCAGCCTATATGCTGAACGCTCTGACCACTTCTGGAGACCCCTTCTTGAACGTAGTTGATCGCGATAATCTGCAAACCATATTAACCGAGCAGCAGCTGCAGATGACCGGAGTCATTGATGAAAGTACTGCTGTTGCCGTTGGTGAATTGGTCGGTGCCAAGGCTATTATCACTGGAACAGTCCTGAGCTATTCCGAAAAGCGAGGAAGCCTGCGAAACAAACAGCGTGAGGGCTATACTGCTTATCAGGATCGGGTGCTCAACAAGACCGACGGTAAGTACTACATGCAAACCATGTATAGGCCTTGCACCTTTACGGAGTACTACAACAGTGAGCATATTACGGTCTCGTTTCAATACAAACTCACCAATATCAAGACCGGTGAGATTATGGCAACCGAAATCATTGAACGGACACTCGAAGATGAAATCATCTATGGTCGATTTGATGGCGACGCAAATGCCCTTTGGCCGGCAGGACAAGGTGGCCCCAATATGAATCAGAGCGACAAACGGGCGCTGATGGCAATGATTAACGGTCGACAGGAATTGAAACCGTTTTCCGAGCTGTCAAACCAGCTATTTGATTCGGTCGCCAAACAAGTAGGAACGGCGGTTGGTGACGCGGTTAAGGAGAATGTGAAATGAAGAATTTACTAGTCATATTAATGTTGGTCCTTGTTGCAGCTTGCGGCAAGAAGAAGGAGACCGTTTCCGCGAGCCGTAATGCTACTGTGGCAACACCACCACCGGAATGGGTGGGAAATCGCCCGCATTCCTCATCTTACTATATCGGTGTCGGTTCGTGCAGCAAGTTTTCCCAACCTTACGATTTTCAAACGATTGCCAAGAAGAATGCATTGAATGATTTGGCCTCGGAAATCAGTGTTCGCGTGCAAGGACAGACATTCCTGAATTCCCTTGAAGTGAATGATAGTTTTAGTGAGGAATTTATTTCCAATGTCTCCACTTCAACAGATGAAAAGATTCAGGATTATGAGGTGGCTGGATCATGGGAAGACAAAAACGAATATTGGATTTATTACCGACTGGATAAGGCGCGCTATCAAGCGGCTAAACAAGCAAAGAAATCTGCAGCGATGAACATGGCCAACGATTTCTATCAAAAGGGCTTGACGGCCGAAGGAGAAGCTAATGTCGTTGTAGCATTCGATTTATACATGCGGGCACTTTTTGCTTTAAAGGAGTATTGGAATGAATCGAATGAAATGCTCACCGATAAGGGAAAGATTTTCCTGGACAACGACATTTTCAGTTCCATTCAGCGCATGTGTAACGGGATCCAATTACAAAGTGATGTCGCCAAGGTTACCTTAAATGCTGCCAACACCTATAAGCATGCCGTCGGACTTACGGCTTCTTATGCCGGCAAGCCCGTAAAGGGAATGACGGTGAATTACACCTTCAAAACCTCTGGCGATGACAAGGAATTCAATGGTATGACCTCAGAGGAAGGAAAGGTTTCCTGTTTGGTGAGCAATGTCGACTACTCGGCATCGTCGAATACCTTTCAGGCTCAGATTGACTTACAGCCTTTAATCGTTGCGGATCTTGACAAGACAGTTCAAGAAGGTTTGTTGAAGTCCTTCAAAACGGAAAAACGTATTATTCCCATTGAGGCTGTTTTGCCGGCCTTCATTATTTCCTCCAATGAGTCAATTTACGGTGTAACCGCATCAGGCAAAGTGCTTCAAAGTGCACTAAGCGCGGCGTTGGTGAATAAAGGGATGCGTATTGCAAGTAACGGCAGGGAAGCGGATTATAGCGTCACCATAACGTCTGATACCAGGGAGGGAGGTTCTGCCAACGGTTTTGTGGTTGCGTTCCTGGAGTTTACCATTGTTGTGCGGAATACCGATAACCAAGAAGTCGTATTTAATGAAACGCTTTCTGCGATTAAAGGTCTCCAATTGAATAAGGACGCGGCAGGTATAGAGGCCTATAAGAAGGGCAAGGAGAAAATCGAACAGCAACTTGTCCAGAAACTCATTCAAACGATAATGTAATACCTTGCGAAAAATTATTTTGGCATGATTGTAGAAATTACATTCGCCAAATCAAACAAGAATCAATTTAAATTTTTTTCTATGAAAACACGACACTTGACCCTGTTAATGCTTGTTGCAGTATTGACCATTTTCGGAACATCCTGCAAGAAGAAAAAGAAAGTAGCTGAAACTCCTAAGCCGACAGGCGAGGTTTTGATCAATGAATATTGCACGGGCGAACAATACCAAAGCACGAAAGATGCGTTTCGCTCTACCGCAACCGGTGAAAGCATGGACCGTGAGACAGCTAAGAAGAAAGCACGTTCGAACGCACAGTCTGAATTGGCTAAGACGATCAGTAGCACTATGAAGATTGTGGGTGACAACTATGTGAATTCGACGGAGTTTAACAACAAGGAAGAGGTGACTGAGACGTTTCAAGAAATGGCTCGCACAGTTGTTGATCAGGAACTGCGCGGTGCAGTTGAAATTTGCGAGAAGTTGACCCAACGCGAGAATGGTACGTTCGTTAGCTACGTAGCAATCGAGTTAAGCGGTTCTAAGATTGCAGATGCATATAACTCAGGTCTTTCTCAGAACGAAAAGCTGAAGGCAGATTACAACTACGAGAAATTCAAGGATACCTTCGAAAAGGAAATGGAAAAAATGGCGGGCGGCAAATAATTGCTCTTCCCTTTAAGCATAAAAAAACCCTACTGTGAAGTAGGGTTTTTTTATGGAATGAAGTTCTATCCGTTCATGCGCTTGCGCAGTTCAGCGTCAATCGCATCGAGAAAATCCTCAGTGGTGAGGTAGTGCTCGTCGGTGACCTTATCACCGTGAATACAAACGGCGAGGTCTTTTGTCATTTTGCCGGCTTCGACCAAATCAACGCATACGTGTTCGAGGGTCGAAGAAAAATTAGCAAGCTCTGTATTGCCGTCCAACTTGGCACGATGCGCCAGGCCTTGCGTCCAAGCGAAAATGGAAGCAATTGGATTTGTAGATGTCTTTTTTCCTTGTTGGTGCTGACGGTAGTGACGTGTCACGGTGCCGTGTGCTGCCTCCGCTTCCATGGTCTTACCATCCGGCGTAATCAACGCAGAGGTCATCAAACCCAAAGAACCAAAACCTTGAGCAACGATGTCACTTTGAACATCTCCGTCATAGTTTTTACACGCCCACACAAATCCGCCTTCGCTCTTCATGCAATAGGCGACCATATCGTCGATGAGGCGATGCTCATACGATATGCCCAATTCGGCAAACTTGGTTTTGAATTCGGTTTGATATACCTCTTCAAAGATGTCTTTGAAGCGACCGTCGTAGGCCTTGAGGATTGTATTTTTCGAAGAGAAGTAAAGGTTCCACTTGCGAATGATAGCTTGATTGAAACAGCTGCGAGCGAAGCCATAAATGCTCTCGTCGGTATTGTACATGCTCAGCGCTACGCCGTCTCCTTCGAAATTGTATACTTCCCAAGTCTTTGCTTCTTCACCGCCTTCAGGAGTGAAGGTCATGGTTAGCTTTCCTTTGCCTTTAATCACAGAATCAGTTGCCCGATACTGATCGCCGAATGCATGACGGCCGATATTGATGGGCTTAGTCCAGCCGGGAACAAGGCGAGGAATGTTCTTGCAAATAATCGGCTCGCGGAAAACAGTTCCCCCAACAATATTGCGGATGGTCCCGTTCGGGCTCTTCCACATTTTCTTGAGATTAAACTCTTTCACACGGGCTTCATCGGGTGTGATAGTGGCACACTTTACGGCAACATTGTACTTCAATGTTGCTTCCGCACTTTCTACGGTAACGCGATCTTCAGTAGCATCGCGGTTTTCCATTCCAAGATCGAAATACTTGATGTCCAATTCAAGGTATGGAAAAATGAGTTTATCCTTGATAAACGTCCAAATAATACGCGTCATCTCATCGCCATCCATCTCAACGATGGGGTTGGCTACTTTGATTTTATTCATGAATTTGGTTGGTTAAGGTCGATACATGGGGATTAGGCGTGCTCGCGGGTAGTGAAGTAAAACGCACCTTCAATCAAGGCGTTTTCATCACTGTCGCTACCGTGAACGGCATTGGCCGCAATGCTGGTCGCAAACATGTTGCGAATCGTGCCTACTGCTGCTTTCTGCGGATCAGTTGCGCCAATCAAATTGCGGAAATCTTCAACGGCATTGTCTTTCTCCAAAATCGCTGCAACGATTGGTCCGCTGGTCATATAATCAACCAATTCTCCAAAGAAAGGACGTTCTTTATGAACTTCATAAAACTTACCGGCTTCCTCTTTGCTGAGGCGGGTCCATTTCATGGCCTTGATGGTGAATCCGGCTTCGAGGATTTTATCGATGATTTTTCCTGTGTTTCCCGCTGCTGTTGCATCGGGCTTAATCATGGTGAATGTTACTTTTCCTGACATTGGTCTTGAGAATTTGTTTTGTGCCGCGAAAGTAATTCAAAATCGGTGTGGATTTGTTGTTGCGGCCATCGGTGTATCGGCTCTTGTTTGACGATGCTTGGTCGTATCTTCGCGAAAATTGTCGATCATGACCGCAACCACCAACACCTCATCCATGGCCGAAGGCATCATGGAGCTGGAATCGCGCTACGGAGCGCATAATTACCATCCGTTACCCGTTGTGTTGGACCGTGGAGAGGGCGTCCATGTTTGGGACGTTGACGGCAAGCGTTATTACGATTTCCTGTCGGCGTATTCGGCCGTCAATCAGGGTCATTGTCACCCAAAAATCACGAAAGCCCTTATCGATCAAGCATCGCGCCTTGCGCTCACGAGCAGAGCGTTTTACAATAGCTCGCTGGGATATTACGAGAAGTTTGCCTGTGAGCTTTTTGGCTACGATAAGTTGCTGCCCATGAACACAGGTGCCGAAGGTGTTGAAACCGCCATTAAGCTCTGTCGCAAGTGGGCCTACGCCAAAAAAGGTATTGCAGAAAACACCGCTGTTATCGTCGTTTGTGAGCATAATTTTCATGGTCGCACCACAACGATTGTCTCTTTTTCCGGTGACCCAAGTTCGCACGGACAGTTTGGTCCTTTCGGCCCCGGTTTTTTGACCATTCCCTACAATGACCTACCGGCTCTCGCCGAGGCTTTGAAAAATCCAAATGTTGCCGGATTCCTATTCGAGCCCATGCAAGGAGAAGCGGGTGTCGTTGTCCCAGACGAAGGTTATATCAGCGGTGCAGCCAAGCTTTGCAAGGAAGCCAATGTGCTGCTCATCGCCGATGAGATCCAAACGGGTATCGGGCGCACGGGCAGAATGCTAGCGTGTGATCACGAAGGAGTTCATGCGGATATGTTGATTCTAGGAAAAGCCCTTAGCGGCGGTATTTACCCCGTTAGTGCCGTTCTAACCAGAGATGAGGTGATGCTCTGTATCAAGCCCGGTCAGCACGGGAGTACCTATGGCGGAAATCCATTGGCCGCCAGAGTAGCAATTGCGGCGTTAGAAGTGGTGAAGGATGAACGACTCGCGGAGAATGCCGAGCGTCTGGGACATCTGTTCCGTTCTGAAATGCAGCGCATAATTGAACGGTATCCACTGGTGAATCTGGTGCGCGGAAAAGGCTTACTCAACGCAATCGTCGTAAATGATACCCCCGATAGCTCCACGGCTTGGGAACTCTGTGTTGCCTTCGCCCAAAACGGACTCCTGGCAAAACCAACCCATGGCAACATCATACGTTTTGCGCCACCACTGGTAATTAACGAAGCTCAGCTCATGGAATGTGTCGTTATCATTGAACAAACTATAGCCTCCTACACAGTTTCCAAATTATTATCATCGGACAGACACTGGTGAGTGAGGAGTTGTTGGAGGAGCAGTTTGTCTGTGATTTGAACGCTTGCAAAGGAGCGTGTTGCATTGAAGGAGAAAGCGGTGCTCCCCTTGAACAGGATGAACTCCTCAAATTAGAGGATAGTTTAGAGGCGGCCAGACCGTATATGCGTCCCGAAGGCATTGCCGTTGTTGATGCTGAAGGACCTTACACTGTAGATGACGATGGCGATTTCGTGACCTCTTTGGTTGGCAAGCACGGTGAATGTGCTTTTGTTACGTTTGATGAAAAGGGGATAGCGAAATGCTCCCTTGAACAGGCCTACAACGATGGTAGAACATCCTGGAAGAAGCCAATATCCTGTCACTTATATCCCATTCGTTTGGCTCAACTTAAAGAGTATGTAGCCGTTAATTATCATCGCTGGCAGGTGTGCGAGCCGGCTTGCGCATGTGGAAAGTCACTGAAAGTACCGGTCTATAAATTCTTGAAGGAGCCCCTCATCAGAAGGTTTGGCGAGGCATGGTATAGCGAGTTGGAAGAAGTAGCTGCGGCCTGGCAGTCCTAGATTGAGCATTTCGCTGTTCACGATGGCGCGTTGATAGTTCCTATTCGGTCGAAGAATTTTAGTGGTTCAGGCGATTTATTTTGCTCTCTGTTACTTAGCTGAGAGACCGCCATGATGAAATTCCTGACTTTATTTTGTTTGACCCTGGCCTGCCTAAATGCCTTTGGCCAATCTTCCCCCGGAAAAATCTCCTACCAAGCTGTTGTGCGTGATCCACAGGGAAACGAGTTGGTCGACCAATTCGTAACGGTAGAATTTGCCGTGCACCGTGGAACACCCGACGGTGATGTCGTTTTTTCTGAAAGCCATAGCCTGGTACCCACTAATCAATTCGGATTGTTCAGCACCATGATTGGAACCGGAATCGTTACCGGCGATGGACTGTATGCTGCACTAACGGAAGTGCCCTGGGAAAGTGACGAGTATTATCTCGAGGTGAGTGCCGGTCAGCCCGGAAGCCCTCCCCAGGTGGTTGGTGTTTCTCAAATGCTGACTGTACCCTATTCATACTACTCATCGAAGGCGGGGTCGGTTGTGAATGAGTCTGATGGCGATACCACAAACGAGTTGATTGAGAATGTGTCGCTCGACGGCACTACGTTGACCATTGTTGAGCAAGGTGAATCCTATGCGGTTGATTTGGGCAATCTCACCTCTGATTTCGGAAACGACGAATTGATCAACGACCTGGAATTATCAGCCAACATGCAATTGTCAGTCACAGAAGGAACTTCAACTAGCACGGTGGATTTGACAGCTGTTGCTTATGCAACCTGGAATGAGAATGCAACTTCGGTGTATACCGAAAGTCAGTCAGTAGGTGTGAATACAGCGGCTCCTCAAAGCACGCTCGAGGTCAACGGTTCTCTGGCTTTGAAGGTGGCCAAGCTCAACGCAGGGTCAACCAATCTGAGTACAAATGCCGACATGGCCAACCGTACGATTTTTATCTGCAATACGGATATGGGTGATGTAACCGTGCAACTGCTGCCCGCTTCGAATTGCGCCGGACGCATCTATAAATTCAGGAAATTCTTTGCAGGGTCAACGACGGCCAATGATGTTGTTCTTACACCGTTTGCCGGCGACGAGATCGATGGCGGCGTCAGTTATGTGATGAGCAGCCCGACGGCAGAGTATCTCACGCTGGTGAGTGATGGACAAGATTGGTTCATAATTGATCACCACCATGAATAGACTGTACATCATTCTTTTCTTGCTGCAACTGGGAGGCAGCGTGCATGCTCAATTTGTATTTGAGCGGCAAACCTTGTCGTGCATGGCAATGAGCGCATGTGATCAGATTTGCATCAATTCAACGGCAGGTCAGATTGATTTTGGAACCTTGTCAAATGATCAAAATATTGTCACTTCGGGTTTTGAGCAGAACGATGGTGCGCCGGCACTCTATGTTGAGATTGCCGTGTTGAAAGACGCATGTGCCGGCACCTATGAGGCGCGGATCGTGCAAACCTTCGGCTGCAGCAATGCGGATTCAGTCATGTTCTATTGGAATGAATTGCCTTCATCCGATGTCGCATACTTGGGCGTTGCGCAGAATGTATTGCGCGTTTCAACGAATACCGGTTGTTTGTTTGAGCGCACGTTTGATTTTGAAGAGCTGGATGTGGAAGTGAAACCATGTGAACTTGTGTTTCACAACTTCTGTTCGCCCAATGGTGATGGCGACAATGATTTTTGGCTTATCGACCATATTGATGTATCAGCATACGCCACCAATGAGGTTTATATCTTGAATCGTTGGGGAGCTGAAGTGTTTCATGGGAAGAATTATGATAATGCGGGCACTCGTTGGAGCGGGCAGGACAATAACGCACAGCAGCTTCCTGATGGTACGTATTTCTACACGGTCCGCATTGGTGAAACGGTCCATAACGGTTACATAGAATTACTGCGATGAATCAATTCCTTTCCATTCTCACGGTGCGAACCCTGGTGCTGTTTATCGTCCTAAGCTTGCTGCTGGTCATTAGCGCCGAGGCTCAGCAAGAGTGGACCCATAGCCAATATCAGTTTAATCTGTTCGACGCCAATCCGGCTTATGCCGGTAGTCATCAGACGCTGAGTATGGCCGTGCGCCATCGTTCGCAATGGATGGGAATGGCCGGAGCACCTTCCTCGGATCAGTTTTCCATTCATGCTCCACTTGCCGGTGATCATGCTGCCGCCGGTATGCGTGTGGTGTCTGACCGCATTGGAGCGCGTACGCAATTGACTGCAAAGGGAACCGGTGTGTATAAGGTGCGTTTCCAGCGCAGCAAGTTGGCTTTCGCCTTAACAGCAGGTGTAGTTCGCCAATGTGTTGATGTGGCATTGTTGAATGCTCAGGATAGTGAAGATGCGCTGTTGTTGGGCTTAAATCAGGCACGTGCGGTGCCCACTGTGGGTGCAAGCATGCTGTATACTTCCTCACGATTATTTGTTGGATTGGATGCATCGCAGTTGAACCGCGCAGGATGGAATTATGCGCAGGATGCCGGAAGTCGACTCTACCGTCATTATTCGCTTGTTGCCGGAGTTATTCTACCCGTTGGTGATGAGCATTTGCTTGAACTGTCGAGTTTATCGAAATACGCCGAGGGTGGACAGTGGCAGGCAGAATTCAATGCGCAGTTTCTGTATCGCAACCGCTGCTGGATTGGCGGAGGTTATCGCGTGAAATCAGGAATACAAACACTCTTAGCCTGGATGATTTCCGACCATCTGCGTGCAGGTCTATCTTACGATTATTCGGTTGGTCAACAATTCGCTCGTCCGGCGAGTTCCGTTGAAGGATTTCTAGGATACACTCTTCAAAAACGCTCAGCACATTCGATGCGCTATTTCTAATATGAAACAAATCATCCTCTATACGTTGCTGTCTTTTGTGTCTGTATGCCATGCACAAACGGAGTTTGCCATCAAGCCACTTTTTGATTTGAATACGCCGCAGGATGAAATTGCGTGTATGCTGTTTGATGAAGGTCTTGTGTTTATGCAGGCGGATGGTCCTGATTTCGTCAATGACTACCAATGGAATGAGCGACCGAAATTCTCGCTGCGAAGAGCAGAGCGTGGGTTTGACTTCTCTAAGTGGAACAAGCCGGAGCATTTTTTCAGACAGCCCCTGAATGACATCGGTCCTGCCTCGTTTAGTGTTGAAGATTCCGTGATGTATTTCAGCTCATCGGAGAATTTCGATGGTGCTCGTGGAAATAACTTGAAAATCTATTGCTGTAAATGGAAGGGAAAACGTTGGAGCTCGCCGCAATGGATGCAATGGGGCGCTGATGAGGCGGATTATTGTCATCCACATTACATCGATGATCGTCGCATGCTCGTTTTCACAAGCAATCGCTATGGCGGTATGGGCGGCATGGATGTGTGGTATGTCCTCCAAACCGACAATGGCTGGAGTGAGCCGGTCAATCCCGGCTTGGGAGTGAACTCTCCACAAAATGAAATTTTTCCGACCTATCACGCCGGAAGTATTTACTATGCTTCGAATCGCGCCGACACCTGGGGGGGCTACGATATTCGAAGAACTTCCGGAGAGGATCAATGGAAAACGAGTATTGCCGAGGCTGCCCCAATGAATAGTGCCGGCGATGATGTGTGCGTGCTTTTCCTGAGTGATGATAAGGCGATTTTGACATCGAATCGTGCGGGTGGAAAGGGTGGTGATGATTTATTTCTGCTTCAGCGGGAACCCAAACCGGAGGAGCTTCATGATATGCAGGCTTTCGTGGAATGTGCCGGAATGCCCGGTGCAGGAGTGGAGGTGAGCATTGTAAACGAAGCCGGTGAGATTATTCAGACGGCGCCAACCGATTCACTGGGAAGAATAGATATTCGGGCATTGCGCCTGAACAGGCATTATCGCTTTCAACTAAACCAGGGTTATGGCGAAGACTATGCGGCCTGCCTGTTGGTGGTGACTGATCCACTGGGGAATCGTCTGACTGAAGTGCGATTTAACATGAAGGGATTCGCAGAGTTGGAACTTCTGCCGTTCCGTTTTAGCGCATTGAATGAGCTTCGCATTCAAGATGAGAGCATCCTTACGCTGCAATTGGAAGGACAACTTTTCCAAGAGTCACCGGGTGATATCGGTCGAGGAGAGCCCATTACCATCCTAGATAGTAAAGGTGTGCCGGTTGCTATCGCCTACACCAACGACGTAGGGAAATTTCGCTTTACACGTCTCGACCCGCAGTTGAGTTACGTCATGCGACTTTCGGAGCAAACAGAGGCTAAACAAGTGCTCATTACCGACAAAGGTGAACGAATCAGCTTGCCTGTATTGAGCGCCGAGATTAATTACCAACGTGTGGCTGCCGAGGATGCCTTGGTGCTCGTCAATGAATACAACGATTCGATTACGGTTTCAACCAAGGATTTATTCGTGATTAATCGTATTTACTACGATTATAACAGCACGCGTATAACACCGGAATCACGCCGCCAGCTCGATCAGCTTGCTGTCATTTTAGAACGTAACGCAACCATAGGTCTTGATTTGAACGCTCACACGGATGCACGTGGAGATGCGGCCTACAATTTAAAGTTGTCTCAGCAACGGGCTGATGCCGCTATCGGTTATCTTTCTTCGAAGGGGCTTCCGAGCCAACGTTTCAACTCTCGGGGATTTGGCGAGAGCCGATTACTGAATGAGTGTTGTGACGGAGTGTCATGCACCGAGCCCGAGCATGGGCTGAATCGCAGAACGGAAATTCGCTTGAGAACGCTCCTGGATACTGCGGTGCTTCCGGAATGATGAGTTTGAGATGAGTCACGGCATGTTTTGACATAAGTCATATTATGTATTCAGGGTTTTAGTGGTCATTTGTCAGCGTTAACTCACCACCAAATCCCGAATGCATATGCGTCATGAAATTCCTGTTAAGAGCGATGTTCTTCCTATTCCCGTCAATGAAACTGAGAGGTTGAAAGAGCTGCACTCGCTAAAGCTTATTGATAGTAATCCGGAGGAGCTCTATGATGATATCACACGGATTGCTGCTGAGCTGACTGGAAGTCCCAGTGCATTTATCACACTGGTTGATGAAAACAGGGTTTGGGTTAAATCGGGGATGGAAGGCAGCGCCTCTGAAGCCCAGCGCTGTGATTCATTTTGTCAGTACACGATAATGGGGTACGATTTGTTTGAAGTGCAGGACGCACTGAAAGATGAGTTATTTGCAGAGAACCCCGTAGTCAAAGGAGAACCTCACTGGCGTTTCTATGCTGGTGTGCCCCTAACTATGCCCGGGAATCTCAATGTCGGTGCCCTTTGCATTCTTGATGTTAAACCACGTGCATTAACGGAATTACAGAAACAGACCTTAAAGTTCTTAGCCAACACCGTTGTCCATTTAATGAAACTGCGTAAGAGTTACGCGGATCTTACGGCAACACAGCATATGTTGAAGGTGTTGCAGGAAATCAATGAGGATTTTATTAAATCTCCGGAGAGTAAGCGGGACTTATTCAAGAAAATGCTCGATTATGTCTTGAAGATCACCGGCAGTGAATACGGTTTTATCGGTGAAGTTTTTCTTCAGGATGGAAAACGAGCCCTTCGCACCTATGCCATCACCGACATTTCATGGAATGAGGAGACCGCTGCTCTGTATCAAAAACAGGCACAGCAAGGAATGTTATTCACCAACCATGAGACGCTGTTTGGTTATACATTGAAGACAGGGGAAACGATCATTTCCAATAATCCGGTATCTGATGCGAGAAGTGGCGGAACCCCAAAGGGTCACCCTCCCTTGAAATGCTACATGGGTCTTGCTATCAAGGACAGTAAGGATAGTCTCATCGGTATGATGGGTTTGGCCAATAAAAAGACCGGCTACACAGATGATGATATAGCTTATCTCCAACCCTTTGTGACAACGTGTGGAACAATGATCATCGCTCTGAAGTCACTGCAGGAGCGTGCGCAAGTGGAAGCGGAAAATCGTGAGATCTATCAGAAGCTGTCGACTGCTCAATCCATTGCCAAGTTGGGAAGCTGGGAATACGACATGCCGAAGAACGAGGTCGTTTGGTCGGATGAGTTGTACTCCATCTATGAATTGACTAAAGAAGGGGCAAAACTGAACTATCGCGCTTATCACACGCGTTTGCATCCCGATGATGTTGAGCGCAATGACGAGATTGCGACACGAGCCATTCGAAGTGGTACAGAGTTTACTTTTGAGGAACGACTCATTTTCCCTGACGGAAGAAAGAAAATTGTTTTGGTCAATGGGTATCCCATTCGGAACAATCAAGGCGAAGTGGTCAAGATTCAAGGCACTACTCAGGATATAACTGCTCGTAAATGGCAGGAGGAAGAGGTTCAACGATTCTTTGATTTGGCGGTGGATTTATTCTGCATTGCCTCGAATAATGGTTATTTGCTTCGAACCAGTCGCTCATTTACGACCGCCTTAGGTTTCTCGGAAAAGGAACTGCGGGAAAAACCATTTATTGATCTTGTTCACCCGGATGATCAAGGCAAAACACGAGATGAATTTGATTTTATTCTGCGCGGTGGTACATCCCGGAATTTCGAGAACCGATATTTGAGTAAGTCCGGAAATTACGTGGTGCTCAATTGGACCGCCACTTTCGATGCGGAGTCTCAGTTGGTTTATGCCTCTGCCAAAGACGTTACGGAGCGAAAAGCTTTGGAGCAGCATCTTATCGAGACACAAATTGAAGCTGAAAAGTCGCGAGCAAAGGATACGTTCCTCGCCAACATGAGTCACGAGATTCGAACGCCTCTTAATGCGATTATCGGATTCAATGATATTTTAGCCCGGACACCGTTGTCGGAGGAACAACGGAAAAACGTCGATTTTATAGGCAATGCATCGAAAACGTTGAGTGTGCTGATTAATGACATTCTCGACATTTCAAAACTTGAAAGTGGGAAGCTTGACTTGGAACATGAGCCTTTCGAGGTGCAGAAGGTGGTCCGTCAAGTAGTACAAATGCACGCTTCCAAAGCCAAATCCAAGGGTTTGAAGCTCATGCTAAGTTATGATACCGATATACCGAATGTATTGATTGGCGATGAAACCCGACTGTTGCAAATCTTGATAAATCTGGTTTCGAATGCAGTAAAATTCACGGAGAAGGGTAGTGTTGAGTTACGAGTAACCGATGCGAAACACATGGGTGATTTGGTCAGTATTCAGTTTGAGGTAAAGGATACCGGTATTGGTATTCGAAAGGAAAAGCTTGATTTGATTTTTGAACGGTTTACACAAGCTGAAAGCTATACAACACGAGTATACGGCGGAACAGGATTAGGACTGAATATCGTTCAGTCGCTGGTTGATTTGCATCACGGTGTATTGGATGTCAAGAGTGAATGGGGTGTTGGCTCTTCATTCACCTTCACGCTGGATTATCCAATTGCTACCTCGGAGGATTTGCAGCGGTTGGAAGATGGACAGCACGTATTGGAAACCGCTCGCTTGGAAGGTATGAGCATATTGCTGGTTGAGGATAATGAACACAATCAGATTTTGGCTGAAACCTATTTGGCCAAACATCACGCAACAGTGGACTTGGCCGCCAATGGAAACATTGCGCTGTCGATGCTGAAGTCGAAGTCATATGATGCGATTTTGATGGATATTCAAATGCC
>Ga0114979_10000453_pt1 | contig 27191 bp, 22 predicted proteins | sample S_140625_EF_Meta_FD_87315 | JGI IMG/M metagenome (GOLD analysis project Ga0114979, IMG submission 87315) | Freshwater microbial communities from Lake Simoncouche, Canada to study carbon cycling - S_140625_EF_MetaG | ecosystem: Environmental > Aquatic > Freshwater > Lake | place: Lake...
TTAATTTTTTTACACTATTCAATACTTTTATTATTGCGGCTTTCTCTGTTTCATTCTTTACGTATTTATTTATAGATTGTATAACATTGTTTATTTGTGTTTCGTTGATTTCGTTGATTTCATTTGTGGTTTCTACCACATTATTGATAATTGGGGTTTCATTGATTTCGTCGATTTCATTGATTCTATTGATTCCATTTGTGGTTTCTACCACATTATTGATAATTGGTGTTTCTTCCTTTAATTTTTTTACACTATTCAATACTTTTATTATTGCAGCCTTCTCTGTTTCGTTTCTTTGATATTTATTTATTTGGTTTTCATTGATTTCATTTGTTATTTCTTTAGCGTTATCAGATATTAATGCTTTTTCTCTTGTATTATTTTCTACATTTCGTTTTTCTTCTTTTGTTTCTGATATTTTTTTCAAAACAGATTTAATGACTTTTATTATTGCCGTGTTTTCAGTTTCGTTTTTTTGGTATTCATTTACTGATTGTATAACGTTATTTATTTGATTTTTATTGATTTCATTTGTTATTTCTCTAGCATTAGATATTAGTGTTTCTTCTCTTGTATTATTTTCTACATTTCGTTTTTCTTCTTTTATTTCTGATATTGTTTTCGAAACAGATTTGATTACTTTTATTATTCCCGCTTTTTCAGTATCGTTTTTTTGATATTTATTTATTTGGTTTCCATTGATTTCATTTGTTATTTCTTCTATATTGTTGTTATTAACATTGCTTAATAATTGAGTTTGACTATCTAATGTTCGCGACGGTCCATTGATTATTTCTGATATTGTCTCATTTTTTTCTTCTTTTGTTTCTAATATTGTTTTCAAAACAGATTTAATGACTTTTATTATTCCCGCTTTTTCAGTTTCGTTTTTTTGGTATTCATTTACTGATTGTATAACGTTATTTATTTGGTTTTCATTGATTTCATTTGGTGATTGCAATAGCATTTGTGATGGTGCTGATAGTGTTGCTAGTGGTGCTGGTAGCATTGATTCTGGTCGTGCTGGTGGTGCTGGTAGCATTGATTCTGGTCGTGCTGGTCGTTCTGGTCGTTCTGGTCGTTCTGGTCGTTCTGGTAGTGCTGGTAGCATTGATTGTGTTGGCGGTGGTGCTGGTGCCGGTGGTGTTGCTAATAATGATGAAAAAAGTGGTGATGCTAGTGATGCTGGTGATGGTGATGGTAGTGGTGGTGATGGTAGTGGTGGTGGCGGTGGCGGTGTTTCTGGTAATGATTTTTTTATTATACTATCTATATCTATAGAGTTCGGTGGTGATGTTTGTTTTGATGAGTTTGGCGGTATTGTTACATCCGGTCGCTTTGCTGTCATTTGTATTTCATTTATTAACTTTTTATTAAAAATTGGTTGGGTTGATTTAGGTACGGATAAATTATTATAAAAATTCACTAGTGATTGTATATTCATAAGTTATATTATAATAATAAAAATTTCAAACAAAAAAACAATTTAGTTAAAATAAATAAAATAAAATAAAACAAACATATAAATATGTCAATAAATATGTCAATAAATCCAGATTCATTTTGTATCATAATTGGTTCTCATATTTCAAACAAAAAACGTATAAATTATCTTATCGAATGCCTACTCTCATTGGTAAATCAAATCTTACCAATCACTGTTTATTTATCCATTTCTTTTGCAAATGACAACTTAAAAATGGAAACAATCAATAATATAATGACAAACCCCATTTTTCTCTCTGCTAAACTAATACATATTCATATCCAAGATAAAAAAACACCACAAATGCGACATATTGAAAATCTAGTCAATGAACTATCAGAAAAACATGAATGGATAATGTTCTCAGATGATGACGATACATATGAACCAAATCGTACAATACAATTTATCAACTATATTACTAAAGGACTTCAACAAATTCATGAAGATAAAAAAAACAATGATATGTTACAACTTGTTGGATTATATGAAAGCACTACCGATAAAGACCATAGAGAACAACGTCATGAATACTGGTGTTATTGTGTTCATATCCAAATGTTATTAGATTTTTATAAAAAATTATCGAATTATCCTGATATAATAAACGATAAATGCTGCGATGTTCTTTTCGCTGAATATTTACGTCGTTCAAACCCAAATAAGGTGTTCTTACGTATTAACGAAAAATATTATAATTATCGTATTGAAAACAATTCGGACAGTGTTACTGGTTTTATTCAATCTAACCAACAAAAGTATAAAGAATTAAAACAATCGCCACCTATAGAAAATGTTCAGGAATGGGCAGAATATGTTGTATATTGGAATGATTATTTGAAAGACAATATGGATATCTATATTCATGATACGTATTTGAGAACCTTGGTAGGTTGTGATTTAAATTATATATTGAGAGCTGAATTTATGTCAAATTATAGTTTGATTGAATTTGTCGATTCATGTCATATCGAAAAAATCGCTCAATACCATAATCGTTTACGTAGTGTTTGTAATGAATTATATGATATTTCATTTCCTAAATGAAAAAATTGAATACGGGTTTATAAAGTCTTGTAATTAAACCAATCAACCAATTTTCAAAAATGGCAACTCGCACAATTCTTGCTCCAAGACGTAAACGTAGATTTCTGGTATTTGACGTAGAAACTACCGACAAAATAAAAAAAAATGCTCTATTGGTCCAACAACCACATATAATACAACTCAGTTTTGTAATCTATGATTTGTATGAACGCCGCATTATAAAAAAATTCGATTCTTATGTAAATATTCCACAAAATATCGTGATAACTGAATTCATTACAGGTCTTACTGGTGCTACCCGTGAAAAATGTGACATTGGTATGAATATCTTGGATGTTCTCGATGAATTCTATCATGCTTACTTTTGGTGTGATGAAATAATCGCACATAACATTGATTTTGATACACAAATGGTATTGTATGAAATCGAACGTAATCGTGATGAGATTATGAAAAAAATGCCATATTGCTCTACTATTTTCAATACGATTTATGAAAAGGTGAATCGTATTGACCGTTATTGTACTATGAAGCGTGGTATGAATTTTTATGATATGGTTTTACCAATCATCAATAATAATAATAATATTGACACTACTACTAATATGCACCCACTTTTGATAGATGTATTAGAAAAGAATGTACCAGAACAAAAAAAATATAAAAAATGGCCGAAACTTAGTGAATTGTATTTTGCATTGTTTGGTGAAAATCCTGATGGACTTCATAATTCGATGATGGATGTTTTAGTATGTTTACGATGCTACTTGAAGATGCGCCATAATTTTGATGGTGGACTTTTAGTCTAGAAACATAACTAGATATTTGTATATATATATATTTTATCGATATATATGTATAAATGCCGAATCACTATATTGAGTTTCAAAATCCAGTTAGCGTTCGATTTTCGAGAACCATTCCTGTCTTGCCTTTTTATACGATGAAAAGTTTATTTTCTGATAACTCGTTGGTTTTATACAAACCTGGCAGTTTAGCCAGTGGTGGTGTAGGAACCGTGAAAAACCAACGCCATAAATGGAAACATACATAGAAATATTTTTATATAGTTTATGTTCGTCGTCGTCTTCGTGTTTGTCTTCTATTTCCTCCATTACGACGAATAGTTTTACGTTTTTTTGCTGAAGGTGATCTCGAATTTATGTTTCGTAATGTTACTGTTGTTTCTTCACGTTTTCTTGCTACTTTATTTTTTAATATATAAGTAATAAGAACTCCGCCATTTTCATCTCTTGCAAAATTTTGACTATTTACCCAATCACTATAATCCGTAAGTTCACAATATTGTCTTTCTTGTTGTGGGTCTAATACATATATAACATCACGTTGTTTTGTAAGAATTACTGCATGTCCCATGTCACCATTGGGTCTAAGATATCCAGCAATAGTATATGTATCATTTTTTAATTCACTTCGTATTTCTCTATCCGTTTTATAACCCATTGTATAATTATTTATTTTAGAATCGTTATTTTCGTTGAATTTATTGTATATCAGTTGCAGTACTTCTGGTCCACGTATTCCTCTTTGATTTGTATTAGCAAAATCAGACAAAATTTTAGCAAAATCCGGATTATCAATCACTCCTAAAAAATGCAAACTATTTATAGCACAATCTGTTGCTTCTTCTTTTGGAACATGTGGATTTAATCTTCGCCAGTTATTTATTTTATCTGGTGGTATTTGCCAAGTTTGTAATTTTCCAATTTGCGACATTAATTTATATATACTAGATATAAATTAATTAATTTTTGTTTATACCTGTGAAGATTTGAAATTTTCGACGGTGTAAATCATTATTACGCACTACACATTTCACAAATTTCTTCTTCTGTATTATGATTTTCGCCTAAATCTTTTTTCTCCGGCTCTATTGTAAACTGTTGTGCTTGATGGCGACCTCTACGTCTCAAATAATATATTCCCGTCTTCAGGCCTTTCGACCACGAATAGAAATGCATCGATGTCAACGTACTATAATTTGGGTCTTCCAGCCATAAATTCAAACTCTGACTCTGACAAATATAAACACCTCGGTCCGCTGCCATATCAATGAGTGTCCTCATCGGTATCTCCCAAACCGTCTTGTATTTTTCACGTATTTCCTTCGGTATGGTTTCGATATGTTGTACCGACCCATGGTTTGCTATAATATTGTTTTTGGTTTTTTCATTCCAGAGGTCTAGCTTGATGAGGTCATTCATCAAATATTTATTGGCTAAAATAAACTCGCCAGCCAACGTACGACGATTATAAATATTCGATGTGATTGGCTCGATACATTCATTGAACCCCAGAATTTGTGATGTCGATGCTGTTGGCATGGGTGCCATCAACAGTGAATTACGGAGTCCATTTTGTTGGATTTTTGATTTCAATGCGGTCCAATCATAACGGTCGTTGGCTTGTGGCTGGGTCATGTTCCATAAATCAAACTGTAATATTCCCTGGGATGCAGGTGAACCTTCGAATGTTTCATATGGACCTTCTTGTGCGGCCATTTCACATGATTGTTCTAATGCACCATGATATATTGTCTCGAATATGTTCTTGTTGATTTGTTTTGCGGATTCACTAGTAAATGCAAGATTCATTAGCATGAATACATCAGCTAAACCTTGTATGCCAATGCCGATTGGACGATGACGCATATTACTACGACGGGTTTTTTCTGTTGGGTAATAATTTACATCGATGATTTTATTGAGGTTATAGGTCACGATTTTGGCTATTTTATGGAGTGTTTCGTAATCGAATGTTGGGTTTTCTGGGTCGGATGTGTCGACGAATGTTGGAAGAGCGATACTGGCTAAGTTACAGACCGCGGTTTCATTCTCATCTGAGTATTCCAATATTTCGGAACATAAATTTGAACTCTTTATGGTGCCAAGATTTTTCTGATTTGATTTTTTGTTACATGCATCTTTATATAATAAATAAGGTGTGCCGGTTTCCATTTGGGCGTCCAAAACCTGAAACCATAACTCACGTGCCTTGACTGTTTTACGTCCACGCCCAGCGGTTTCATAGCTTGTGTATAATTTATTGAAATCGTCTCCGTATACATCTGCTAATCCAGGGCATTCATCAGGACACATCAGTGTCCATTGTCCATCGGCCTTGACGCGTTCCATAAATAAATCGGGGACCCATAAAGCATAAAACAGGTCACGTGCTTTGAGTTCTTCGTCGCCATGGTTTTTACGCATTTGAAGGAACATTTCTATATCTGCGTGCCATGGTTCTAGATAGATAGCGAATGAACCATTACGGCGACCACCGCCATTATGGACAATACCCGATTCCAATAAATAATTATGTTCTTTTGGCATTTGTAAGTCATACAAAATGCCACTGTATTGTTCAGTACGAATATCTTGGATACGACTCAATAAAAACTCTTCGTGACGCATGAATTTGAAAAAATTAGCATCGTTGAACTGCACATTGAGTAGTTCGCAAATTTCTTTTGTTTTTGGTATACGTAAACAATATGAAATCTTTTTATTCTCAATAATTCCTCGTTCAGTTTCATGTGATTCACCAACACGGTCACGAACGTATCCACTGGTCAAAACACCCATTTTCATACATAAAAATCTAACTGATTCTATCAAATTAATCGATGTACTATCAAAAACAATTTCAGTGGACTTGTTTGTACTAATACAACCATCTGTATCAATAAGACCTTTCAAAATTTGTTTTGATTTTTCGATTGGCAAATTCAACCAACGGGCTTGTACACGTTTTTGTTTTGTTTCATCATAAAAATCATTGTACCTGAATGGCAAATGAATACATCTATTCCAACGAATTCTGGTACTATTGTTGTCAATGGTTTTAGTGAATTCTACGCAATTTTTGTTAAAATAAACTTCCATAAAATCAGCAATGTGTTTTTTATTGGTAGTATGTATAGTAACATGTCCTGATGAATCTGTCTTATTTGACATTGAACCGTCACCTAAAATAATACCATACATATAACAATCGTCCGCACTAATACTAGAAATATCTTTTTGATAAGTTGGTATTTTATAAACTAGCATATCGGATTTGGTCAAATCCTTTGCATCTACCCATTCAAAATCACATATTTTCTTTTCTAAACGATTTTTGATTACTTTATAATTCAATCCTTTTTGTTGTCCGCAAAGAGCAAATACTGGATGTTCTGGTGTAATACGTAATGGTTGTAGTGAATGCATAGTATCAATTTCTAGTATTTCTCCTTCGTAAGAATGTTCTAAGACATTTTGAATTGTCTCCACATCACCATTCAAATTATAAATTTCGGTTTCACCTACTATACAATGCTGTATTTGTTTTGGTCCTTGACTAGTATAAATAATGGTTTCTGGGTGGACACACTGGTCAACGTACTTTGCAGTGTTATTAAAAACTTTTAACATAGGAACGAGACCATTCGATTGTCCATTCGTTCCACGGATATGACTCCCAGATGCACGAATATTATGAACATGTAACCCGATACCTCCAGCCCACTTTGAAATCATTGCACAATCCTTAAGAGTATTATAAATACCTTCGATACTATCACTTTCCATTGCCAACAAAAAACATGAACTTAGTTGAGGGTGTGGAGTTCCCGCGTTGAAAAGGGTCGGTGTAGCATGCGTAAAGTATTTTTTAGACATAAAATCATATGTTTCGAAGACACGGTCCATATTGTCTCCATGAATACCGATGGCCACACGAAGCCACATATGCTGTGGACGTTCGACGGTTTTTCTGTCGATTTTCATTAAATAGGCCCGTTCCAATGTCTTGAATCCGAAAAAATCAATCAAATAATCACGGTTGTAATCGATTTTCGCGTTGATTTCTGTTTCGTATTTGTTGGCGATATCATAGATTTGCTCTGTGACAATAGGAGAATGCTTGTCGTGCTTGTCACGATATTGATAGAGCTCGGTCATAACGTCTTTGAAGGATGCGGATGTGTTTTTTTGATGATTGGATACGACAATTCGCCCTGCCAATACATTATAGTCGGGATGAATCGATGCCATTGCAGCGCATTGTTCTGCCGAAAGTTCATCGATTTTTGTAGTCGAGATGCCATCGTAGATTTGGTCGATTACTTTCATGACTAAACTGGTATAATTGAGTTGTTTTATGTTACCTTCTTGGCCTAGTTTTTTGATGCGATTTAAAATTTTGTCAAATGATACTATTTCACGAGTTCCACTGCGTTTAGTAACATACATTTCTTCGTCGAATTGTGCGGTTGTTGGCGAAGACATTTAGATTTGTATTTAATAATATTACAAAATAAATTTTATATTGTTTTGATTGTTTATATAATATGAGTTGACTTGATTTATTATATAAACATGTTTTAGTGGCGTTTTTGGGTTTTTGATTTCTTGGTACGCTTGGTCTTTTTGGTACGTTTGGACTTAGATTTTCTTGATTTTTTACCTCCAATAGTAGATAGTGGTTGTGGTTGTTGTGGTTGTTGTGTTGGTTGTTGTGGAGGATTTTCTAGCTTCTTTTGACATTGGTCATAATCTTCTTTTGCTTTATCCATAATTACTTTCTTTTCACTACAATCAGTTGGTTTATTTTCTCCAAATAATGCTGAAAAAAAACTCATTTGTAAAAAATATTCTATATGATATCACTATAAATTATTTCTAAATATGTTCGAATCATATAGTATTCCCATCTTCATCTAATTTAATCAAGCATACTGAATTCCCAACAGGCATATTTTTAACGCTATAACTGTTTTCACGAATATTATTCGACACTTCGATTTGATTTTTCAAGAGTCTTTTTTTGGGTGCTCTATGTTCATATCCTTCTACGCGTTCTTTCAAAATAATATTCCATACCTTCTCGATTTGATGTATACCAACTCCAAACCATTCCCTATTTCTCGGAATATAAACACATGAATATTCTTCTAAATACCAGTATTGTGTATCAAACAACACAAGCCCGTTTGTTTTTTGAATTTCTTTTTGTTCTTTTCTCCATTCATCGATTGCCTCCTTAGTAAGTGGTGCGTCAACATCCAAATAAACATATACAGGTGCATTCGATTTTACTTGTTGGTTGATTAGTGCGCGTTCAGTAAAACATAAAATCACTCCTTTGTAATCATGGGTTTGGTCTTCATGGAAGGCATCCTCACTCGTGTATTCTAAAAATCGGGTTTCTACAAAATCACATTCGTCCAAATCACATACTTCCATTTGGATTTGGGTTTGTATCCAGTATTCCTCTTTTGGAATACCGGTAATATCGCGATTTACGATGTTTTTGATTTCTACCATACGACCATACCGTTCGTTAGCTGGGTCTATATTGATACCGTCCGGTGATGCGCCTATAAATTGATATCGCGGATGTTGAATACAACCAAATTCGCCGAGTTTCGTGTTATACATATGCTCATAAACCATTACTGTTACTGGTTCGTATTTGTTACCCCAATGCATTGCTGAACCCATATTGTTTCCAAAATTGGATTGAACCATTGAAAATGGTGCGCATTTTTCGTATATCAAGCTATTTATATTTGTTTCTGAACTGAGGGCTTTCCATAAATTACTCGCACTTATTATGTTGTATCGAAATTTGTACCATTCCTCAGTCTTTTGTTTTGGTTGTGGAATGTTTTGAAGTGCGGCAATTTTAGTTTTGATGGTCTCGATATCAAGTTGTGGTTTTGATATGGTGCTAGCATATTGAATCGAGCGTCGTTTGTATTGTGAAAAATCCAAATAGTTATCGAGAATGGTTTCAACAAATTCATAGATGTCATCATAGTCTTCAGGGTCGCATTGTTCTCCGTTGAACAAATCTTGAAACACAACAGTGCTTATATATTCGACCATATCCGGGTAGAACTTTGGTGATGACATTGATTGTATATTAGTGTCATGATATTCTTCACACAACATATAAATACTATTGATGAGTTCGATTGTATCATCTGGGTCTAAAGTATCAATTATTGATTCGTTTATGCCAACAACTGATTCGATTTCACTTTCAGAGTCTGTTTCTGGAACAAAATCACTATCTGTATTCATATATTTTAGTAAATATATATGAATAAAACCATTTAAATCAATTTTTCGAAATATATATGATTCGATTATGCTATTTTTGTAAAAACGATGGATGCAGTAGCTTCACTTACGCTGTTACCATTAGGTAATTTTCCAGTTAAATTTGACGGGTCTCCTATGCGGGTTCCTATATCTGCTGACCAAAACATCAAAGAAATCTTATCATTTAATGAAAGGTCTACTAAAACCGTATTGGATATTGTATAAATATGATTTGATTCTGGTGCTTCGACTAATGTGGATGAGCCTGAAATTGCATTGCCATTTCTAGTTAATACTGTTGCTCCATCAGTTGATGTAATAGGAAGACTTCCTCCGCCAGACCTTACATCTAATTTGTATGTCAACAAATAAAAACCATTGTTTGGAACAATAAACGCTGTTGGGTATGAAAAACTTGGGTCTGTTACTGTTGTCCATCCTGATCCAACGGGACCTATAGGAGCATTTTCAAAATATACATATTGGAATTTTGATGCATTGAGATTGTTTTGTGAAATGTCACTCCATACAAAAATAGATGATATGGCTGCATTTTGCCCTGCTGGTCCAGTTGGTCCAGTTGGTCCAGTTGGTCCACTTGCGCCATTGATTCCATTTTGACCAGTTGGACCGGCTTCGCCAGTTGGACCTGTTTGTCCGGCTTCGCCAGTTGGACCTGTTTGTCCGGCTTCGCCAGTTGGACCTGTTTGTCCGACTTCACCTGTTGGACCTGTTGGACCTGTGTGTCCAGCTTCGCCAGTTGGACCTGTGTGTCCAGCTTCGCCAGTTGGACCTGTGTGTCCAGCTTCGCCAGTTGGACCTGTTTGTCCGGCTTCGCCAGTTGGACCTGTTTGTCCGGCTTCGCCAGTTGGACCTGTTTGTCCGACTTCACCTGTTAGACCTGTTGGACCTGTGTGTCCAGCTTCGCCAGTTGGACCTGTTTGTCCGGCTTCGCCAGTTGGACCTGTTTGTCCGGTTTCACCAGTTGGACCTGTTTGTCCGGTTGGACCGGCTTCCCCAGTTGCACCATGACAACCATGTTCACCTTGTGGTCCAGTTGGACCGGTTTCTCCACGACAACCATCTTTGCCATGACGACCATCTTTACCGTCCTGACCATCACGACCATCTTCACCATCCTGACCATCACATCCATTCAAACCATCTTTACCATCTCTTCCATTTTTTCCATCTTTACCATGACATCCGTCTTCACCATCTTCACCATCTTTACCATCCTTACCATCTTTTCCATCTTTACCATCGTAACCATCACACCCATCTTTTCCATTACGACCATCACGTCCATCTTCACCATTCTTTCCATCCTCACCTTCCTTTCCATCTTTTCCATCTTTTCCATCACGACCATCACGTCCATCTTCACCATCTTTACCATTCTCACCATCCTTTCCATCTTTTCCATCACGGCCATCACGACCGTTTCTACCATCCTTACCATTCTCACCATCCTTTCCATCCTTTCCATCTATCCCGTTTTTACCATCTTTTCCATCACGACAATTACTTTGTTTATCACATTTGTTGTTATGGCATTTCTTTGTATTATGACAATTATTTGAATGTTTATCACATTCCGATTCATGTTCTTCATGATTCCAAGAGCGCACTGGCATATTATATAATATATAATACTATATGGCATTATATATTTCTAAAAGTTTTTGATTTGCTTGACAATTGCTTTGTAAAACACAAAACTATTGCAATATTAGTTTATTGTAATTACAATACATTGACCGCATTTTTTGTTTTCAGAAACATGTGGTATTTTTGGTACTAATTCATTTTTGTAATTGTTTTTGTAGCACTCTTTATGAGACTCTTTATAGCAGTCTTTATGAGAGTCTTTGTAGCATTCTTTACATGGTTGTTTGCATTCACATCTACATTTGGATTTTTCTTCGTATTTTCGTTTTGGTTTTTCACGACATTTGTCACAGCTACATTTGGAAGACATTTCATCACTTGAAGATGATGAGTACTCATCCTTATAAAAACTATTGCGTCTTGGCATATTGTATATATATCTTTTCATATATATAAAATAATACTAAAAAAAATATGCTCTCTACTGCAGCTGTCTAAATATATATACAAAAATATTATCTTTATAGTTGTAATTAAAAAACCACAAATTTATTTACTAAGCTCTGCTTGTTCATTATCAGCTTCTTGTTCTATCTTATTTTTTTCTGTTACTCTTTTTGGTGTCAATGATTTCAATGTTGATACGCGCTTGGCATCCGTGATTTTCAGCGTAAAATTACGACTTACTTGGTTGAAATGCAACGATGGAATAGCAGAAATTTCGCCACTCTCCTTGGTATAAACAACATCTTTCGTTTTATTCAGTTTGTTTTTTTCCAAACAGCTTACAAAAAAAGTTTTCAATGATTTGACGTCTTTGATTGGAAGTGAATGCTCTTTACCATATTTTTCGGCGAATTGATGTAGTTTTTGTATTTTGATTGTTTTATCTAGTTTTATCCAAATCTCAGTTTTATTATGCTGTTTTTCCTTTTCTAGTAAGTCATCAATTGATTGATAATTTGGCTGCTCTGTTTCGGTTATTTGATGTGAATTCAATATATTTTTGTATTTTGCTGTTGGGTCATAAGTATCCTTTTTAGATTCAGATTTTGCATCATTGCATGCATCCTGAATTGAATCTTGTCTTTCATTTTTTAATAGTTCATTGATTGATAACATAATTGTATAAATTCGTTTTTATATATATTTATAAAAAATTGTATTTATCTACTTTTAATATATATATATGTATATTTGTAAATATATATACTCGAAACACCCTAGTGTGTATATACACTCATAAGAAGGAAGATACTGTGATGTTAATGACATAGACGAGCAAAAAAAACTGATAGAATTATACAAAAATAAACTAACAAGAAAGAAATATTATATTATTTGATTATCATTTTGGATATAATCCATGTACCGAATGTCATCCACATGGCATTTATATTGATAGCGCCATTTCCGATAATCCATCTTAATGCTTGACAATGTAAAGAACTTGCTAAAAACGGGGAAAGAATAAATCCAATAATAGAAAGTTCATTACATAGACGTACATATAAATGTGCAGCAACAAAATGTAAAAATATCCACACAAGATATATTCCAAATAACTGTGTTATAAATATAATATTATCATAAATAATCATTAATAGTCGCATTGCTTTTATAAATAAATTGTTAGCTATAAAATCGATTTCAATTTTTTATCCATAATAGAGATATTTCGATTCTCTATAGAAATATCTCTATCATGGATTTATCAGGTCCGTTCACATGGACAAAAAGTGGATTATGTCGTTTGTAAAAAACCGTTTTTTTATTCCATTCAAATTCCTCCATTTCGATGTCGGCTGTATTTAAAAAGAGAACATTATCGTAATCTAACTCAATTATGTTCTGATTATCGAAATATACTTGTGTCCAAAATCGTTGGTCGTCGTGTCCATCATCGTATTGATATCCTTTCATACATTTACGTAGGGGTCCCACGCGGCCAATTATCATACCACTATTCAAAAAAGGGAATTCTGTATCTTGGAATTTGTATTCTGATGCACGGTGTGGGTCAGGGTGGCAACTTTTTTCTGCTCCAAATACGATTGGTTTTTGAAATGTTTTGTATCTGGCTAGTATTTCATTTTGGTCACCTAAATAAGCTACATCATATGCGTCTGTAAAAAGTACAATGTCATCAATATTAAGATTGGGACGATTTATAAAATTATACAATTCGCGTAGTTTTACACCGAAATTTTGATGGCTTTCCCATCCTATTGTCCGGTTCTCGGAGAGACCTAGCACTTCGATTGTTTCTTTGTTTTTTTTTATGTTTGAAATGATTTTATCGAGTACTTTATGAGGTTTTGTTGCAATAGTAATATAATGTAGGGTTTCGGACATTTATCTGTGGTCTATATAAAATATTTACAAAATTATTTTATATACTTTTTGATTAATATAAATTGTTCAACTGCATATACAAAGCAACTTTATTATGGCATTTTTGTATGTTTCCATTATGTTTCCATTGTGTTTCCAAAAAATGCCATTATAATATTGTTACTACAATCAGAGCGGATTATAGTCGCCCTCCAAATATATTTTAGACTGTAAATATTTTGGCAGGCATTTTTGGAAACAATTGGAAACATACAAATATGCCGTAAATTTTCATCGTAAAATTACTCAAAATTATTATGCAGTCGTTACAAAAATATATTTTTTATGTTCAAAGCATTTTCGAGTAAACGTGTTTTTTACAAAAAAATATAAAATTCTCCATCGAGGTTTTCAAAAATGGACAAAAATAAATGTCCATTTTTTCTGAGCGCGGTCATTTCTTTTTCTTGGATTGAATGTTGTTTTTTCGTAAAATTATTCAATTATTAATTAGTTTTATCTACTATCACATGCTTCGCTATATTTTTTATTATTTTCTCATCTAATTTGATTTGTTCATCGCCTATTTCACCTAATGAATTACGCATGAGTCTTATACAAAAATCGTATTTTTCATTCTCTGGTTCTTTGCATTCTGGATTTTGTTCTCTCCATACTGGAATCTGTTTGAAATTCTTTTTTGCTATTGTCGTTATCATAGTTTTGATTTTCGATTTTTCTTCTGTGTCTCGATTCCATTCGTTTTTGTCTTTTATGTAGAGCGTTTCACGTTTTATATCTGTACAATGTAGTGGGCGCTTTGAAACATCCAATTGTTTAAGACGTGATAAAATGATGTCTGTGATACCACTAACATATCCATTATATCCTACATTTTCTAATTCTTTTGTTTGAATTTTTATGTTCTCAATAAACTCATTTATATTCATTGCATCACGACATGTTTCGTTTAAAAAAACATTCAAATTGAATTGATTATTTACTGTTTTATTAGTAGTAATATTATTAGTAATGGTATTTTTTGTATTGATTAAATCTAATATCATAGTATTTTGACTTGTTATGATATTTTTATATTCATTCGACTGTTCTATCATCATATTTTTGAATTCTTGGTTATCTTTCAAAATGGACATAATAACATTGACATCTCCTTTTTCATTGACGGATACTTTTTTTTCATCTATAATTGTAATAATATCATCGTTTGGTTTTAAAAGACAATTTTGTGAATGTTTCCATAAACCACTCCGCGTTTTATATGTTTTGCTACAATTGTTACATGATAATACAATAGTTGACTGCATATCAGAGCCAAATTTGGAGTTGTTGTTTTCTGACTCTAAAATGTTTCCATTTGTTTCCAATGTTTCCAAAATGCCATTATTTTTATGTTTTCGTGACGAAATATGTTTATTATAATTACTCAATTTGCTGCATTTGAAATCACAATTTACACAAATATATTTTGGCATATTTTGGCATTTTTCCATTTATATATATTGGAAACAGAAAATATGCCTAAATGTTTTCCGCATAAAATTATTTAATTCCTCGTTTTTTCCGTTGAACGAGGAAAACGAGAGAAAAAACGAGCAATTATATTCGTTTAGTCATAAAGCATATATAATAACATTTTATCTGATTGTATATAAATAATTGTTACTGGATAAAAATCAGCAACATTTTCAACCAAAATCAACGGTTTTGTCAACGGAAAAAACGAGTAACTATTTTACATAAAATTATCTAAAATATTTATGCAGTCATCTTGAAATATTTTTTTTTGTAAATAAAGCATCTTCGAGTAAAACCGATTTTTACAAAACTAAAATAAAATTCTCTGTCGAGGTTTTCAAAAATGGACAAAAATAAATGTCCATTTTTTCTGAGCGCGGTCATTTCTTTTTTCTTGTTTTGATTGCATAGTTTACATAAAAGTATTTGTACGAATGTAAAACCGCGGATATTTATCGGACAATTGGTGTGTATATTATATATTTATATTTCAGTAAACGTTTCTATTATGGATATCAAAAATATTAAAATCGATTTAGAAACAATAAAACCGAAGCCACCAAGACAACCAAAACCCTCATCTGAACATTTACAAAACAAACCAAAAGAAATTAAAAAACGTATAATAACACAAACCGACAAATGGGATGATGTATCCAAACTGTCTTTACAAGAGCAGTATAAATATTTGAAAAACCTCCAAGAAAATGATTTTGACAATCTAGAACAAAAAGAACATAATATCGTCAATGTTATAAAGCAGCAAATCCAACAAAAAATATATGGTTATCGTGGCCAAGACATAGAAAAAAACTTGTTTGATATACAAAAATTCATAAATGTCCAAGGGGTTCTCGAAATAATGAAAAACTCCGAGAACAATTGTTGTTATTATTGTAAAGAACCCATCCATATTTTGTATGAAAATGTAAGAGAACCGAAACAATGGACGCTGGACCGTATAGATAACAAATTAGGTCATAACAAAAACAATTTATTATTAGCATGTTTGACATGTAATCTACGACGTAGAACTATGCATACAGAACGTTATGTTTTCACAAAACAATTGAATATAATAAAAAACCACTAAATACTCGTTTAAAAATATATATAAAAATATGATTTTATATATATTATACCCAATCTAATGATAAATTCATTTCGACCTTTTCCGATACAAAGAGAACCTATAGACAATAATAAAACCAGCACTATTATTCAACCGCCCACTCTTCTTTATAAAAAGCCTATTCGAGAACTTTCAACCCATAAGAAAATATACGAAAAATTAGACTATTTTTATAATTCTAATAAAATACCTCATTTGATTTTCCATGGTTCATCCGGTTCAGGGAAGCGTACTATAGTAGATAATTTTTTGAATAAAATCTATAACAATGACAAACAAAAAATCAAGACCAATGTGATGTTTGTGAATTGTGCACATGGTAAGGGAATCAAATTCATTCGTGAGGAATTGAAATTTTTCGCAAAAACGAATATACATTTGAACAATGGTGTTATTTTTAAAACAATTGTCTTATTGAATGCAGAATATTTGACAATTGATGCACAGAGTGCACTAAGACGATGTATTGAATTATTCAGTTATAATACCCGTTTTTTCATTATTGTTGAGAACAAACATAAATTACTGAATCCAATTTTATCAAGATTTTGTGAAATCTATGTTCCAGAGCATATTGAAAACAATCTACTAATCAATCTACATCAAGATTCCATACGAATCAATTATAATTTGGATGACCATACCAATGTTGATGTTTGGATAAAAAACCAAATATCGAGAACACCTAAGACACAAATCGGATTTGTAAGGTTAGCCAAAGAATTCTATGAAAAAGGATATTCATGTTTGGATTTTATAAGATGGGTAAAAAAATCAGACACGATATCAGAATTAGATAAATCCATGGTTTGTATGTGTTTTGATAAAATAAAACTAGAATTTCGTTGTGAAAAATTATTACTTTTGTATATTTTTGATTTTTTATATTTACGTTCAAAAAAAGATTTAGAAAGTATGTTAACAATATAATATATTGTTCTGAAACAAGATGGATGATTTTGTATTATCGAATTTGAACGAATCACGTAACGAATGGTGTAGTCGTTTGGTTAGTATTTTTACTCCATTAGTGCAAGAGGGATTTCGTTCGATTTTTAATGAGAGTTGGAAATTATGTCTCGAAAACGATGAAACTAATAAATATTTGATGACATTTCAGAACTTGTTATCGCGCATTCCAAAATGGAATAATACCATTATCGAGGATGAACGAAACCGTATTATCGAACGTAGTGGCTGTAATTATTTAGAGGATTTGATAACATGTGTTCATGTAATTCAATTAAAAGTCTTGACATGCATTCGTGTAGGAAATAAACAGAAGAAAATCGATATTTCCATTCCAAAATTAGATACATTTGTTCATAAGGTTTATATCAATGCAGCTAGAAAGATATATAGTAATGTATATTTGTTTGAAAAAAACATAAGTCCTTTACAAATACAAAAAAATAATCGTGAATTAGAACTCATAATCCAAGAATGTATTTTGGTAGCTATCCGTGATAGTATTCCAACGGAATCTATTATTAGGGCATATATGGATGAGAGTATGGAACAAGAAGAAGAAATTATTATTGAAAATATCGAAGACCCCGATGTCCCTGAAACTACAAATAAATCTGATGAATCCATCATAAAAACAGAAAGTTCAATATTACTAGAAGATAATTTACCAGAAATAGTCCCATCCATCAAAAACATTGATGAAGAAGATGTTATAACTAGATTGACTTTTGATAATACTGATAGAGTTATGGATGAAAATAATATTATAAAAACGATAGAGGCACCAAAGAATATTGAACGATTAGAAGAAATCAGTACATCCAGAGCAATTCAAAGAAAGTTAGAAGAGGAAGACGATGATGATGATGATAGAATCAAGATATCAAGTGATATGATAGATCTAAGTGGGTTTGATGTATTAGATGAACCATATTTGAATCCAAAGGATGATATTTTATTGAATGATGTTGAGGAGCTTGTATAATTCACAAAAATTTAGGAAAACAAAATTTGCGGTATTTTAATTATATAAAAACATTATGTTTTTTATATAATATTATGAATGGTTTAGACAAAGTTCTCTTAATTTCGTCATTGATTACATTATTTTTTTGTATTTTTAAATTTGTTGAAATGAAATTTGTTGATAAGCAAATGAAGCCAGTGAAATTTATTATACGTGATGCAGCGTATGTGTTTGTATCTAGTTTTATAGGTGTTTTTGGATTTTTGAATATGAATACATCTCTTAATGATTTTATGAGTGTAATGACAGATAGCAAAAATATTGATGTTACAAGTGGAACAACCCAGATTTTTACTGGGGCACCTGAGTTTTAACGAATATTTCAAATGGGACACCCATTTAGCATATTCAAAAGTATAAAAGTATATATATAATACACCGACCGGAAAGAAAAATGAGACAAAATATAGTTATGATTTGTATATTTTATAACTATGTTTCAAATAATTTGACAAATGCTCCTTTGTGATTTTCTGAAAGGGGGAGTAAAACAACCGAAATCACCCAAAAAACCATCAAAAACACCTTGACACAAACCAACATAAAAACAAACATCTTAATAGAAAATATAGGACCCGTAGAAACCATGACAACCAAGCAACTAATCGATAACTTTAAACAACATGGTATATCTGTAATAGAGAACTTAAAAGAAAATCAAATTGCTGACATATTAAAAGTTTCAAACGACGCATATTATAATACAAATAAACCATTAATGACGGACAATGAATACGATATAATCAAAGAATATATGGAACGAAAATATCCAAAAAATGAAATCATAGAACAAATCGGTGCACCTATAACAAAAAACAAGGTGAAATTACCATACAATATGCCATCGATGGATAAAATCAAACCGGACTCTGGCGCATTAGCAAATTGGACAAAAAAATATACTGGACCCTATGTTTTATCATGTAAATTAGATGGCGTAAGTGGTATGTATGTTTCAGACGCGACCAATCCAAAATTATATACACGGGGAGATGGTCATGTAGGTCAGGATATATCTTATTTATTGAAAAAAATGGATTTGCCAATTGTAGAGGGGCTAGTAGTACGAGGTGAGTTTATTATACCTAAAAAAGTATTCGATGAAAAATACAAGTCTAGTTTCGCAAATCCACGTAATTTAGTATCGGGTATTATCAATAGTAAAACAGTCGATGACAAAATAAAAGACCTGCATTTTGTTGCCTATGAAATAATACAACCACTCATGAAGCCAAGTGAACAAATGGCAAAACTTATCGATGCTGGTTTCGAAGTTGTACAAAACAAATCCGAACAAACAATTTCAAATGAATCACTTTCTGATGTATTAAAAGATTGGAGAACCAATTATTTGTATGAAATCGATGGTATAATTGTAACCGACGACCATATGCATACCCGAAAAGATGGTAACCCTGATTATGCGTTTGCATTCAAAATGGTAATGAGTGACCAAATGGCAGAAGCCAAAGTAATTGATGTTTTATGGGAAGCAAGTAAATCCGGTTATTTGAAACCAAGAGTCCGCATAGAACCTATACGGTTGGGCGGTGTGACTATAGAATATGCTACGGGGTTTAATGGTAAATTCATAGAAGAAAACAAAATCGGAATCGGTGCAATTATACAAATCATACGAAGTGGAGATGTGATACCGCATATCAAGGCTGTTACCACACCAGCAGAAAAAGCAAAAATGCCAGAGGCCGCATATCATTGGACAGATACACATGTAGATATTGTTTTGGATAATATTAGTGAAGATGTTACAGTGCGTGAGAAAAATATAACCGCATTTTTTACTACATTACAAGTGGATGGTTTATCGAGTGGTAACGTAAAAAGGATAATGAAATCGGGGTTTGATACGATACCAAGTATTTTGAAAATGAAAAAGACGAATTATGCAACAATTGCAGGATTCAAAGACAAAATGATAGATAAAATAGCGGATGGCATAGAAACAAAGGTTAAATCGGCGACCCTGATAGATATTATAGTTGCATCGAATTTATTAGGACGTGGTTTGGCTGAAAAGAAAATACGTCCTATTTTGGAAGCCCAGCCACAAATACTGATAAGTCAAGATACCAACGAAATAAAAATACAAAAACTACGAGCCATTCCAGGGATAGGACCAGAAAATGCAAATAGTTTTGTTGTAAATATTCCAGCGTTTTTAGCATTTTTGAAAGAATGTGGTTTGGAAGACAAACTAGAGAACCCAATACAAGTGCGAGAAAACACGATGAAACAAATCGATACATCAAACCCATTTTATGGTAAACATATTGTTATGACAAAAACCCGGGATGCCACCGTAATAGAAAAAATAAAAACGTCAGGTGCCGTGTTGGACGACAATATCGGAAAAAATACGAATATTTTGATAGTAAAATCGAAAGATGATGTATCAAACAAGACAAAGTATGCCAATGAACATAATATACCAATAATGACACCAGAAGAATTTATTGAGAAATACAAATAAATAAATTATCATATGATAGTCAAAATAAAAATAAAAATAGAATTATTATTATTATTTTATTTCTTATTTGTAGTCAATTTTGTACCGTTGAAGATTTAAAATGGGACAACTTAGTTCAAGAAATAGTGTCTCATTTGAATTATTCAACGGTATAAATCAATATTTTATTTATACAATAAATATATAAATGACTAGTTTAAATAAAAAAACGATATGTTTGAATATGATAGTTAAAAATGAGGCGCATGTTATTACAAAAACATTAAATCATCTAATAAAATTTATAAAATTCGATTACTGGGTAATCTCTGACACAGGTTCTACGGATAGTACTAAAGAAGATATTATTAAATTTTTTAAAGATATAGATATTCCTGGTGAACTTGATGAAACACCTTGGAAAGATTTTGGATATAACAGAACTCGAGCTTTAACTGTTGCATACAAAAAAACAGATTATGTATTTGTTTGGGATGCAGATGATGAAATTTACGGTGATTTTAAGATGCCTATTAATTTAACTAACGATTGTTATAAATTCACATTTGGTAATCCTGGTGGCTTATGCTATAGTAGATGTCAATTATTTAATAACCATAAAAAGTGGCATTACGTTGGTGTATTACACGAATATGCTGCCTGCTTAGAACATTCTCAGCAGCCAATTGCTGTTTTAGGAAATTATTATTTTATTTCTGGACATACTGGCGACAGAAGTAAAGACCCTAATAAATATTTAAAGGATGCTATTATTTTAGAAAAAGCATTTAATGAAGCTGTTGTAAATGACGATCCTTTACTAAATCGTTATTGTTTTTACACAGCACAAAGTTATAGTTATTGTAATAATATAGAAAAGGCAATAGAATATTACAAAAAAACATTAACATTAAATGGTTGGATACAAGAAAAATACTATAGTTGTTTAAAAATATATGAATTATATACTGAATTAAATAAAAGTGAAGAAGGTCTAATGTATTTAGTAGAATCATTTAAATATGATAAATATCGTGTTGAATGTATCTGTCGTTTGGTTAAATATTATTGTGTAAAAGAAAACCTGGAAGTTGCTATTGCATATTATTCTTTGATAAAAGAACATTATGAAACAAAATTTTTGCATCATGATTTATCTAATTATTTATTTGCAAATAGGGGAGATTTTGACTTTTATTTACCTTATTATATGATTATTGTATTTGATCGCAAAAGAATATATGATTCAGTAATAAAAATGTATGAAATAATATTTACAAAGAAGTTCCTTAATGTAAATGAATGGTATATAAATAATCTTTTTAATAATATTCAATTTGCAATTGATTATTTACCTGATGATATCAATTTCTTTCAATCAATGTTGAATTATATAGTTTTGTTAAGAGAAAGAAATGTATGTTTGAATAATCAAAATAATAAAATTGTAGATTTGATAATCAATAGTAATAATAAATACAAGAATTTAATAACTTCCTTTACAAAAAATACTTTGGAAAAAAAAGTATCAGATAAAATCACTGTAATGTTTACTATAACAACTTGTAAAAGATATGATTTATTTATACAAACTATAAATTCTATGAAAAAAATGTGGAAGGATTTAGACAAAGTAGATTATTTTTTTTGCGTGGATGATAACTCAAGTGAAGCAGATAGAGTTGATATGCAAGATAAATATCCATTCTTTGATTATTATATGAAATCAGAAAATGAAAAAGGTCATCGTGAAAGTATGAATATAATTTGGAACAAATTAAATGAAATCAAGCCAACATATTGGATTCATATGGAAGATGATTGGTATTATTTTAAATCAAATAACTTTGTAACAAGAGGTATTGAATTATTAGAAAAATACAAAGACCAAAATATACATCAACTTGTTTTCAATAGAAATTATGGATTAACGATGAGTGATATGAATCGTACAGGAGGTATTATTTTAGAACCTGGTATTTTACTACACGAGAAAAAAGAAAATGTTATGGGAAAAAATTGCAGTTATTGGCCACATTATTCTTTACAACCTTCTATAGTTAGAACCAGTGTTATTTTAGAACTAGGTAATTATGATAGTGTAAATTCATTTTTTGAAAGAGATTATGCTGATAAATATTTTGCACAAGGATATAAAACAATGTTTTTTGATTTTATACATAGTATACATATTGGGAAAGGGAGTGGGGAAAATGCATATGCTTTAAATAATATTAAACAGTTCAATCGTTGAAGATTTCAAATGAATTTTACACATGTCAAAAATATTGCGAATGTCATAATCCATTACAACATTACAAATGTAGAAAGAAAAAATGTGTAAAAATATTAATACCATCGATATATGTATACAAAAATGGGTAGTTTCAACGAATTTTTAGAGAAACGCTATAGATTCCTGGAGAGAGAAGAGGTATAATACCATTTTTTTATATTTAATCTTCTCCTTACATACAATAAAAGATAGTATTTTGAAATATCAATAAAAATTATCAACAAAATCAATATAAATATATTTTTGTAGATATATTTATATGTCAATCGTCCCTATGCATCAATTAGTACTCGCTTCAAAACAATTCATAAGAAATAGTAAATTACCCATATGTTCTAATTGTATTTTCTATCAAGAAACCATTATCAACAAAAAAAAGCAAATATTATGTACGAAATTTGGTGTAAAAAATATAATATCAGGTTCTATCGTATATGATAATATCATTGAAACTAGATTAGACAGCGATAAATGTGGTGAAAAAGGAGAACATTATATTGAAAAAAATACGTAAATAAAAACATGTAAAAAATTGAACAAAATAATCATACATCAATATCAAAAACAACAACAACAAACAAACCAAAATGGCAGCATTTCAAGAATTACCAATTGAAACACATCAAGTCGAAGTAGACATGGGAGTAGCACAGTTATGTAAAGGTCAGGACCAAACATATAGTGGCTATTTTATAGATGAAGAAACCGGCGAAGAAGGTAGTTGGGCAATGGTAACTGATGGCCATGGTTCAGATAAATGTATTAATTTCTTACGGTATATCGAGCAAATAAAATTAAACCTTATAATGGGTTCAAAAACACCCGTCGAAACCATGGCAAAATATATCAATCAAAATGCAAAAATCGGTAAAAACGAGAGTTCTGGTGCTACTATGGCATTAGTAAAAATATACAATAACCGTGTTGTATGTATCAATTGTGGCGACTCACAAATCTCAGTTTATAAAAATGATGAACATGTGTTTTTATCAAAGCAGCACGATTCTTTTAATTTCAAAGAAATCCAAAGAATATATACTAGTTTCCCCGGAGTAAGAATAACAAAATCAAGAAATATAAAAATAGTATCAGAAACCAAAATGATCGGTATCGAGGGTGAATATATTGATTTTCCGTCTGGCACACGATTGATGATGTCACAATCATTAGGACATAATGGTAATACAGGTTATGCACCTGATTATGAAACTATTCCATATAATCAGGGTGATAAAATGAAAATTATAATAGGGTCTGATGGATTTTGGGATATGATATTGAAAGATAGTGGTGAAATTCAAAAAATATCTAGTATGGTTTGTAAAGATTTACTTGACTTTGCAGTAAAAAGGTGGTTACAAGACTGGAATATGTACACGGATAGTAAAACCGATGAATATAGTACTTGTCGTTTTGTAAGTCATCAATGTGACGATGTAGGTATTGTCACAGTGGATATTATTCCAAAAACAGTAGCTTAGATTATTTATAAATTTTTGTAATTGTATAAATAAATGTATTTTTTTATGCAATTCAATATATATAAAATGTTCTCTAAAAATAAAATTTCTGGTAAACATATGATAATTGATTTGAAAGAAATAAAAAATCATGTATTGATACATGATTTAGACAAAATCAAAACATTATTAGATACTATTTGTGAAAAATACGATTTTTCTATATTAAATAAATCAGAACATAAATTTGAACCAGAAGGACTTACTATTTTGTATTTATTGTCAGAATCACATTTGTCGGTACATACGTTTCCGGAACGTAAATATATAGCGATTGACTTGTATACTTGCCGTAATTATACGGATAATACTGTCTATGATGAAATATATGATTTTTTAGTGGAAAGTTTCCAAGCAAAGAAAGAAATCCCGACCATTATTGATAGATACTTTTGACATTTAGCATTTAGTAATCATTCAAACCAATCATATAATATATTTCAAAATATTATATGATAAAAATCATCGATTTATCAAACAATCAAATTCAAACCACTCAAAAAGACCCAGAACAAACCGTTTTTACGACAACAATCGGATACAAAACCCTCGATAACTCCCTTCTACAGAAATACGATGTCAAATTATATGGTTCCGACCGTGATACATATGATATAATCAATGATTTTTTAGAAGATAATCAAAGTGAACGGGCATTTTATATTATTGATTTAGGAGCATTGACTAGTCTATACGCAAACTGGATTAGACTACTGCCCAATGTTCATCCATATTATGCTGTGAAATGTAATCCGAATCCTGTTATTTTAGAGGCATTAGCATCTCTTGGTGCAAATTTCGATTGTGCATCAGAAAACGAAATAAAGGCCATCAATGAAATAACGAAGGACCCATCACGTATTATTTTCGCAAACCCTGTGAAAATGTCTTCACAAATCCGTTTCGCTAGGTCCAACGATGTTGACCTAATGACATATGATAGTGAAGAAGAATTATACAAAATCAAATTGTACCATCCATATGCAAAATTGATACTACGGTTGGCGGTCGATGATAGTAGAAGTAAATGCCGTTTTAATAAAAAATTCGGATGTAAATTATCCCAAGTAAAAGAGCTTTTGATGATAGCCAAGACACTGAAACTGGATGTAATTGGGTTTAGTTTTCATGTAGGAAGTGGCTGTTATTCGGAGGAAAGTTATTATGATGCTATCAAAACATGTAAAGATGCTACCAATATAGCCAAGGACCTCGATATCCATATAAAAATGATAGACATCGGTGGAGGATTTCCCGGTGTAGACCGAACTATCCGTTTTGAAGATATTGCCAAACGAGTGAATGATGCCATTGGTGATTTTTTTGGTGAAGAATTAGAAAAGGGTACAATCGAATTCATAGCGGAGCCAGGTAGATACTTTGTAGAAAATACACATACTTTGGTTCTCAATGTTATTGGAAAAAAACGCGTAGTGGACGACGAAACTGGCGAAACCATTATTATTTATACATTGAATGATGGTGTCTATGGAAGTTTCAATTGTATGATTTTTGACCATTGTGTACCAACGATTTCGCCTTTTAATGAACGAGATGGTAAGTTGTTGAGGAGCCGAATATTCGGAATAACATGTGATTCCATGGATATGATAGCAGATACAATCATGTTGCCTGATTTGGCGATAGGTGAATGGTTGTATGTGGAGAACTTTGGTTCCTATACGATTGCGGCGAGTTCGAGTTTCAATGGATTCAAAACAGATGTTTTTAAATATATCTATAGGTCTTAGACATAGCAAGGCATCGAATCCACATCAATCATAACAACATCATCCAATACTAGGTTTTTGGATTTCACCATAAACTGTTTAAAAAATGAATATTCTAATTGATTTTCAGGAGTATGTTTATGAACGGTTCTCGCAATCATCTTGTATAATTTGAAATTTGGATAGCGTTCTTCACCATTACTCATATAAAGGATATTTTTCCCCTTGTCGTCTGTACACCACCTATATATAGTTTTTTGTAATTCATCGAAATCACCTGGGTTTTTATCGTTTTCGATTATAAAATCATAAATCGAGCAGCCTAAACGACATAAATCAAAACTATAATTAGGGTCAATGCGCGGTTTATTTTCATTCATGTAGGGTTCACAATTATATTGTGTTGCCGCATCACCACCATTGGCAAAACTATCACTACAGAATTTTTTATTATTAAACCGGTAAATACTTCTACCGAAATCAATCAGTTTGAAGATTTTGCCATAAGTGGGGACTTTGTAGATTGTATTTTTGTATTTATAATATAAATATTCAATTTGTGTTTCTATGTACATAATATTATTTGTATGAAGGTCATTATGAGTAAAATGAAATGTTTTTTGATAAACCAATAAAATCATGACAATCTGAAACAGTGCACTGGCGGATGTTTTCAAATCCATTTTGTCCTTTTCGAATAATTCATCCATAGTTCCCTGGCATTTTTCAAGACAAATCAATTGTACTGGGAAATTATTTATGTAAACATATCTGGCTTCTTCTTGCATGGACGATTCCGAATCGGATTCAGTTTCCCAATTTTCATCGTTTTCATCGTTTTCATCGTTTTCAACGTTTTCAACATCTTCGGTCTCCTGAGAGTCCTCAGAATCCTCAGAGTTCTCTTCTGATGAA
>Ga0114979_10000454_pt1 | contig 27179 bp, 22 predicted proteins | sample S_140625_EF_Meta_FD_87315 | JGI IMG/M metagenome (GOLD analysis project Ga0114979, IMG submission 87315) | Freshwater microbial communities from Lake Simoncouche, Canada to study carbon cycling - S_140625_EF_MetaG | ecosystem: Environmental > Aquatic > Freshwater > Lake | place: Lake...
AAACCAGCGCCCACCGCACCCAAGTTAAAGTCACGTCTTAACAACCCATTGCGCTTCATGACCCAGCTTTCATTAGAAAAATCATCCCTATCTACTTCACCGTTGATGGCGGTCTCGCATATGTCCAAATCGGTGCAAGACGCCAGCGGCACTCTGCACATTCTCCGCGATATCGACTTCAGTCTCTTGCCTCGACAGTCCTTGGCTATTGTCGGGGCATCCGGCTCGGGCAAAAGCACCTTGTTGTCCATCATGGCGGGGCTCGACACCCCCACACAGGGCACAGTTTGGCTGAGTGGTGTGGACATGTTTGCGATGAACGAAGACGCCCGTGCCACATTGCGCGCACGACAAATCGGTTTTGTCTTTCAAAGCTTTCAGCTCTTGGGCAATATGACCGCGCTTGAAAACGTCATGCTGCCGCTAGAGCTCGCAGGTTTGCCCTACCCAAGAGCCACCGCCAAAGATATGTTGGTGCGCGTGGGCTTGGGCGAGCGCTTGGGCCACTACCCCAAAGTGTTGTCGGGTGGTGAACAACAACGCGTGGCCTTGGCCCGCGCCTTTGTAGTCAAGCCCACGCTGCTGTTGGCCGATGAGCCCACGGGCAGCCTAGACCACGCCAGCGGCGAGCGCATCATGGATTTGATGTTTGCGTTAAATAAAGAATTGGGCACCACGCTGGTGTTGGTGACGCATGATTTGAAACTGGCGGCGCGCTGCGAACAGGCCATCACGATTGAGGCGGGACAGGTCAAGGGATAATCCCACCCTATGTCTTCAGCTCCCAAAGTTCTCTTCGGCTTTCATGCCGTGGGCGTGCGCGTTAAAACAGCGCCGCAATCCGTCATCGAAATTTACGTCGATCCCACACGCCGCGATGCGCGCATGCGTCAATTTGTGGACCGTGCCACCGAAGCTGGTATTCGTTTGATCGAAGCCGATGGCCCTCGTTTGGCCAAGCTCTCAGGCGGCCATGGCCACCAGGGTGTGGCGGCACGCGTGAGTGAAATTAAGATGGTGCATTCGTTGGACGAGTTGCTAGAAGGCATCGAGAAAATCGAATCACCTTTGATCTTGGTCCTCGATGGCGTGACCGACCCGCACAACCTGGGCGCCTGTTTGCGCGTGGCAGACGGAGCCGGTGCGCATGCGGTGATTGCCCCCAAAGACCACGCAGTGGGCATCAACGCCACCGTGGCCAAAGTGGCCAGCGGTGCGGCCGAAACCGTGCCTTATTTCATGGTGACCAATTTGGCACGCACTTTGAACGAGCTCAAAGAGCGCAATATTTGGGTCATCGGCACCAGTGATGATGCGCCCAAGACCTTGTATCAAGTCGATCTCAAAGGACCTACCGCTTTGGTGTTGGGTGCAGAGGGAGACGGCATGCGGCAGCTCACGCGCAAAACCTGCGACGAGCTCATCAGCATTCCCATGTGTGGTGGGGTCGAGAGCTTGAACGTGTCGGTGGCCAGTGGTGTGTGCTTGTATGAGGCGCGACGTCAGCGGACTGCGGTCGTTTAAATCCAGCCCAGTGCGCCTAACAATGCGCCGATGGCCAGCAACACCAACATATGTGTTTTGGTTTTCCATACCAACAGCGTCGTGGCAGCCGCAACCAGCCACAGGGGCCAGTCCCGCGCTGGGTTGTCGTGACTACCCGTCAGCAGCCAACCGGTGGCAATGAGCAGCGCAATGACAATCGGCGCCATGCCCGCTTTGAAGGCTTTGACGGCCAGCATGTCGCGGTTGCGATGCGCCCATTGCGTGGCCACGAATGTCAAGGTGCATGAGGGAATTAGCATCCCCGCCATGGTGATGAAAACACCCCACAAGGCCAAGCTGATGGCCGCCCAACCGCCAGCCAAGCCGCCACCCGCATTCAAACCCACGTTCCAACCCATCAGGGCAACGAACAGTACGTTCGGGCCAGGTGCACCTTGTGCCAAGGCAATAGATGCGGTGAACTGCGTCTCGCTGAGCCAACGGGTTTCATCCACCAAATAGCGGTGAATATCTGGCGCGGTGGTAATGGCACCCCCCACAGACAAAAGCGAGAGCGAAATGAAGTGCAAAAACAGCGAGCCCCAATCGGCTAGGGTGAGTGTGAGGGTCACGCGTCACCTCGTTGCTTGAGGCAGTGCGCAGCCCACACACTGGCTATGGGGCCAAGGGTGAGCAACACCCAAGCCAAGGGCAGGCGAAGCAAGCCAATGGCCACAAAGGTCAGACTCCCCAACACCATACAAGTCAGCCGTCCCATTGGGTTGTTATCTAAGGCCATGACCAGCTTGATGCCAACAGCCGCAATCAGACCCGCAGCCACGGCACCCAAGCCGCGCAGCATGCCTTGCGCCAGCGGGGTTTCAGCAAACCCCGCCACAGCGGCAGCCAGCGATAAAACCAACACTGTGGGTGCCAGCAATAAGCCTGCGAGTGCAGCTAAGGCTCCCGTTAAGCCGAAAAATCGACCCCCCAGCATCAGCGACAGGTTGACCACATTGGGGCCCGGCAGTATTTGCGCCACGGCCCAGTCTTCAACAAATTGTTCTTGCGTGAGCCATTTTTTTTCTTCCACCAGCACCCGTTGCACCACGGTCAAGACGCCGCCAAAGCCTTGTAAGGCTAGCCATGTGAAGGAGATAAATAAATCTGCTTTGTTGCGCGGCGCGTTCATGGGTAGGCCGGATGGGGCTGCTGGGATTTGACTCATAGGGTCAGACCACCAGCGACTTCAATCACTGTGCCATTGATGTAAGACGCTTCGTCACTGGCCAAGAAAGCGTACACATTGGCAATGTCTTGGGGTTGCCCCAAGCGTTTGAGTGGCACGCGATCTTTCATCTCGTGAATCACCTTGTCGGGAATCGTTGACAGGATGGGTGTTTCAATAAAACCGGGTGCCACAGCATTCACGCGAATGCCTTTGGGGCCCAGTTCACGACTCCATGTTTTGGTGAAACCAATCACCCCAAACTTGGTGGCCGCGTAGTTGGTTTGGCCGAAGTTGCCATAGATGCCCACCACGGATGAGGCGTTCAAAATCACGCCGCTGCCTTGCGCCACCATGGCCTCGGTCACGGCTTGAGCGCAATGGAACACGCCGCGCAGGTTGACATCAATCACACGGTCAAATTGCTCCAGTGTCATTTTTTGCAAACGTGCATCTTGCGTGATGCCTGCGTTGTTCACCAAGACATCGATGCGGCCGAATTTCTCGAGCACTGATTTGACGGTTGCATCCACCATGTCTCGTTGCGTCACATCCACCACAAAGCCCAAGGCTTGTGAACCGATCGCCTGGCATTGTTTGACGGCGTCATCTACGCCAGCTTGTTTGACATCACAGACGATGACGATGGCGCCTTCTTGCGCAAATTTGAGGGCTGTTGCCAAGCCGATGCCTTGCGCTGCGCCGGTGATGAGGCTGACTTTGCCAGCTAAACGATGTGTAGGAGTGGGGGCGGTGTGTTGCATAGCCTGAGTTTAACTAGGCTGAAACCGCATGCACGTCAACCAATTCCATCCGCCAATTCTTTAACCCGTGTTGCGCAAACCCGCCGAGATACCGTTGATCGAAATATGAATGCCACGTTGGATCTTTTCGTCTCGGTCTTGTGGCTGCAAGCCTGCGCGGTAGCGCCGTATCAACTCCACTTGCAAGTGGTGCAGTGGGTCAATGTAGGGGAAGCGATGACGCATGGAGCGCTCCAGCGCCGCATTGTTAACCAAGCGTTGTTTGTCTCCCGTGATGAGCTTGAGGGCGTCAGACGTCAGGTGCCATTCGGCTTCGATCAAGCCGAAAATTCGTTTGCGCAAGCGTGGGTCACTGACCAGTTCAGCATAACGTGAGGCCAAGCCCAAATCGCTTTTCGCCAGCACCATGTCTAAGTTTGATAAGAGAGAGCGGAAAAAAGGCCACTGGCGTTGCATTTTTTGTAACAAAGCCAGTGCGTCTTTGGGTTTGAGTGTGGGATGGTGGTGGACGAACTGATCCACCGCAGAGCCAAAGCCTAACCAGCCGGGCAATGTCAAGCGGCATTGACCCCAGCTAAAGCCCCAAGGAATCGCCCGCAAATCTTCGATGCGAGGGGATGCATTGCCGCTCTTGGGACGCGCCGCTGGGCGTGAGCCAATGTTGAGCTCAGCAATTTCACGCAATGGGGTGGCGGCAAAAAAGTATTCTGTGAAGCCCGGCGTGTCGTACACCAGGCCACGGTAGGCCGCCATGCTGGCGGCAGACAGCCATTGCGCCGCATCTAAGAACGTTTGCGGCGCAGGCTTGGTGGTTTGCAGCAAGGTAGCCTCCAAAGTCGCAGCGACTAAGGTTTCTAAATTGCGACGTCCAATTTCGGGATTGGCGTACTTCGAACCAATCACTTCCCCTTGCTCAGTGAGGCGGATTTGACCACGCACCGTGCCTGGGGGTTGCGCCAAGATCGCTTGGTAGCTAGGACCACCCCCACGGCCCACCGTGCCACCTCGGCCGTGGAACATGCGCAGGGTGATGTCGTGATGTTTGAACAAACCATCAAACAAGCCGACCAAGGCAATCTCTGCGCGGTAGAGCTCCCAGTTGCTGGTGAAGATGCCACCGTCTTTGTTACTGTCTGAGTACCCCAGCATGATGTCTTGTTCACCACCGCTGCGCTTGACCAAGTGAGCCACGCCATCAATGGCATAAAAGCCGCCCATGATGTCTGCGGCACTACGTAAGTCTTCGATGGTTTCAAACAAAGGCACGACGATCAAATCGCAGACGGATGTTTGACCATCCAAAGTGCCGCGCATCAAGCCAGTTTCTTTTTGCAGCAACAACACCTCGAGCAAGTCACTCACGGTTTCGGTATGGCTGATGATGTAGTGGCGAATCGCGTCCTTGCCGAAGGTCTCTCGCATTTGACGTGCGGTTTCGAAAATCGCCAGCTCTTTCAAAGCGAGTTCTGAGTAACTTGCCCCCATCACCCGCAAAGGACGAGCGTCATGCAGCAGTTGGGTAAGGACCCCAACGCGTTGGGCTTCGTTGAGTTTGGTGTAGTTATTTTCCACACCAGCGGTGGCCAGTAACTCAGCTACGACTAATTCATGTTGGTCGGAGCTTTGGCGCAAGTCCACAGTCGCGAGGTGAAACCCAAACACATCCACCGCACGCATCAAGGGCGTGAGGCGTTGGGTCATTAGGGCGCTGCCGTGTTGGGCGACTAATGAGCTGGCGATCACTCGTAAATCAGCTAACAACTCTTGCGCTGACAAGTAGGGGTTTTGTGGTGCGACCGCATGGCGTGCCGCATCACCGCCAGTGAGGTCTTTGAGTGTGGCCGCCAAGCGTGCATACATGCCGGTGAGGGCACGGCGATAGGGCTCGTCTTGGCGGTGGGCATTGGTGTCAGGCGATCGCTCGGCCAAGGCCTGCATGTCTGGGTTGACATCGACCAACATGGCTGACATGGACAACTCAGAGCCCAAATAATGCAACTCAGTCAGGTAGTGGCGCAAGGCCACATCGCACTGACGGCGTAGGGCAAAACGAAGTGTCTCGGCGTTGACGTTGGGGTTGCCATCTCGGTCGCCACCAATCCATTGACCCATTCGCAAAAAGCTATGCACGTGGGCTTGGCCCCCATGGATCGATAAAGCGGTTTCCAGGTCAGAGTAGAGCTTGGGAATTTCGCTGAGGAAGGTGGATTCGTAATAGCTCAGGGCATTTTCAATTTCATCCGACACCGTGAGTTTGGTGAAACGCAGCAAGCGTGTTTGCCACAACTGCAACACGCGTGCGCGCAGTTGCATTTCATTGGCTGCGAGTTCGCGTTGTGCCAAGGCATCGGGTGATTTTGTAGAACTGTGGAGGACGGCGCGTGATTTGATATCGTCGCGCAGACCTAAAAGCTGCGCAATGCCGCGCTCAGCATCCAAGATGCTTTTGCGTTGCACTTCCGTTGGGTGGGCGGTGAGTACGGGTGACACATGGCTTTGTGCCAAAGTTTGCACAATGCTCTTGGGTGCAATGCCTGCAGCCTTGAGTCTGCTTAATGCCACCGTGAGGCTGCCTTCTTGTGTGTTGCCTGCGCGCTCATGAATGGCCCGACGGCGAATGTGGTGGCGATCTTCTGCAAGGTTGGCCAAGTGGCTGAAATAGGTGAATGCACGAATCACACTGACCGTTGCTTGTGAACTGAGCGAGGCCAAGAGTTTTTTTAAGACTTTATCGGCGTCGGCATCGGCGTCGCGGCGAAACGCCACTGAGAGCTTTCGGATTCGCTCAACCAACTCATAGGCTTCTTTGCCTTCTTGTTCACGAATCACATCACCCAAAATTCGCCCGAGCAATCGAATATCTTCGACGAGGGGGCGTTCATTGCTTTTTTGGCGTTCGTTTTCTTTGGCTTTGGCTGAAGTTTTGTCAGGCATGGAGGCTTTGGGTGGAGAGAGGTGAATGAGTGGTCCTACTGCCATTGCGTCAGCGACAACGCTTGCGAAGCCCCTTGCAACGCTGGCGACACGGGGCTTTGAATGACCCAAGTTGGCACATCTTGCAAATACTTTTTAAAACGACCTTTGGCCTCGAAGCGCTCACGAAATGGTGACGCAACAAAGCGCTCACCCAAGCGCGGCACGATGCCGCCGCCGATGTAAATGCCGCCACGTGCGCCCAATGTCAAAGCCAAGTCACCCGCCACCGAGCCCAAAAAACCACAAAACATATCCAATGCTTCGTTGGCCGTCGAGTTTGGCACATCTTGCGCACGTTCAATCACTTCGGCGGGGGTTGTGATTTCGCGCCCTTGTCCGTCTTTCAAATCACACAGGGCGTGATACAGATCGACTAAGCCTGCGCCAGAAATCACACGCTCAGCCGACACATGGCCGTAGCGTTTTTGCAATTGCTGAATGGCTGCAAACTCGTGTTCGGTGTTGGCGGCTAAACTGACATGGCCGCCTTCACCTGCAATGGGAATCCACTTGTGTTGATAGCCCACAGGAAACAAGCCCGACACGCCCAAGCCCGTGCCTGGGCCTATCAAACCAATGGCTGAATTAGCAGCCGCGGTGCCGCTGCCCACTTGGCGCTTGTGTGATTCGGGTAACAGCGTGAGCGATAAAGCCAGCGCAGTGAAATCGTTCAACAACAAAAAGCGCGATACGCCCAGACCTTCGCGTAACGCGTTGACTGAAAACTTCCAGTGGTGGTTGGTCATGGCGACTTGGTCGCCAGTGACAGGGTTGGCAATGCCAAAGGCAGCACAGGGTGGGGCGCTCAAACCTTGTTCGTTCAGATAGGTTTGTACAGCAGCCAGCAACGATTCGTGTTCAGCACACAGCAGCACTTGCATGTGGGTGATCGGCGCATCATCAGCCGTCTGCCAACCAAAACGGGCATTGGTGCCACCGATGTCGCCGAGCAGGCGTGGATAAGCGGGTGCCTGAGCAACGGCTGGATCGCGCGACTCAAACATGGCTCAAGCTTTCAGGCGTGCCGCTTCGGCGGCTTCAATGTCCTTGGCCATTTTTTTGCCCAGCTCGACGCCCCATTGGTCGTAGGCATGTATGCCCCAAATGGCGGCTTGGCAGAATACTTTGTGCTCGTACAAGGCCATGAGCGCACCCATGCTGCGCGGCGTGAGGGCATCCACCCAAATGGTGGTGCTGGGTACGTTGCCGGGGTAGCTGCGGTGTGGCGCCAAGCGTTGCACGTCAGATTCATCTATGCCGCTGTCGCGCAACTCTTGCATGGTTTCTTCAGGTGTTCGACCAATCGCCAAGGCTTGGGCTTGCGCTTGCATATTGAGCAAGACCACGCGGTGGTGCTCAGCCGCGAATGGCAAAGGGCTGCGCTCGGTCCGCAACCCAATGAAGTCCATGGGCACCAAGTGCTTGCCTTGGTGGATGAGCTGGAAGTAAGCGTGTTGGCCGTCAATACCCAAACCACCCCACAACACAGGGGCAGTGGCCACTTCAACAGGGCTGCCATCCAGATGCGTACCTTTACCGTTGGACTCCATGTCCATCTGTTGCAAGAACGAGGCAAATTTGCCCAAGGGCGATGCATAGGGCGCAATATTGTGTGTGGTCGCGCCTAAGAAGTTGCGGTTCCACACGCCAAACAAAGCCATGAGCAAGGGTAAGTTTTGGTCAGACGGCGCGGTCATGAAATGCTCGTCCATGGCGCGTGCGCCCAAGAGCATGTCTTGGAAGGCAAACGCACCGATGGAGATGGCCAAAGGCAAACCGATAGCAGACCACACCGAGTAACGGCCTCCGACCCAATCCCAAAAACCAAAGGTGTGTTCAGGGGTGAAGCCTTGGGCCGCAGAAATCTGTGGGTTGGCTGTCACGGCAATCAAGTGTTTGCCCAGTTGTTCCTCGGGGCAGCCACCGTCTGTCAACCAACGCTTGGCTGAGGCAGCCAAGGTCATGGTTTCTTGCGTGGTGAAAGTTTTGCTTTGCACCACAAAAGCGGTGCGTGCAGGGTTGAGGTGGGCCAAGGTGGTGTACAGGCTCCATGCGTCTACGTTGGACACATAGTGCACGCGCACTTTGTTTTTGAAGCTATCGCGTGTCAAGTGGCTGAGCGCCTCGGTGGTCATGCGGGGGCCGAGGTCGGAACCACCAATGCCGAGGTTGACCACATCGGTGATGGATTCGCCGCTATGGCCTTTCATTTGGCCTTCGCGCACTTTTTCGGCAAAGGTACACACACGGTGCAACTCATGAGCGACTTGCTTCGAAATGTCACGACCCCAAGGCGGGTTGGGCACATGACTGCCCCGCAGTGCAACGTGCAACACAGCGCGTTGTTCAGTGGTGTTGATGAGTTCACCTTTGAACATCGCTTGCGCTTGGGGCATGACGTGTGATTCATCTGCCAATGCCAAGAGTTGCTGCATAACTTCGCGGGTAACGCGTTGGCGTTCGTAGTCGATGCTGATGCCCGCGCCACTGGCGTGCAAGGCTGAGTTGCGCTCTGAGCTTTTAAGCAATTCACGCAGGTGAGGTTGCGAGCCTTGGGCCAAGGCTTGCAGGGCTCGCCACGCATGACGTTTTTGTGGAGGGACGAAGGGAGTCATGTCTAGATTTTCGCTTGATTTAGTTGGCACGGACTGCGTCTGCGGCTTCGCGCGCCAAACGAGTGATTTCAGACCAATCACCACGCTCAACCACATCGATAGGTGTGAGCCACGAGCCCCCGACCATTGCCACGTTGGGTAATTTCAAAAACTCGCCCATGTTGGCGAGCGATACGCCGCCTGTGGGGCAAAAATGCATATCGCCCAAGGGGCCGCTTAGCGCTTTGAGCATGGCCAAACCACCGGCTTGTGCGGCGGGAAACAGTTTGACCAAGTGAAAGCCGTGGTCGCGTGCTGCCATGACCTCACCCGGTGTCATCACGCCGGGCATAAAGGGGAGTTGGCAGTCCACGGCGGCTTGCACGAGCGCATCGGTCAGGCCAGGCGAGAGCGCAAAGCTCGCACCTGCAGCTTGTACACGCGCCATTTCCTCCGCGCGTGTGACCGTGCCTGCCCCCACATGCATTTGCGGCACGTGCTTAGCGACTTGCTCAATGGCGGGCAAACCTGCCGCGTGACGCAATGTGATTTCCATCACATCCACACCCCCTTCAAGCAGCGCGTGGGCCATCGGGACCGCTTGGTCTGGGTGGGTGATGACGATGACAGGTACCACGCGTGATAAGAATGCGGGACGTGTGAAAGCAGGGTTGTGTTGTGTCATGTCGAGTGAGCTTTAGATATGTGTGAACAAAGGCGATGCGCCTTCTTCGGCCAGCGCAGCATTGGCGCGGAACATCGCAAAGATGTCACGGCCTGTGCCGTGTTGGTTGCCAGACAAATCAGGTGTGGGGGCTGTGCGTGCAGCGAGTTCGGTCTCGCTGACTTCGAGCTGCAACGTTTGCGAGTCGCAATCGAGGGCAATCATGTCGCCGTCTTGCACTTTGCCAATCAAACCGCCATTGACTGATTCGGGGCTGAGGTGAATCGCAGCAGGCACTTTGCCTGAGGCCCCCGACATGCGGCCATCCGTGATCAAAGCTACTTTGAACCCTTTGTCTTGCAACAGACCCAAAACAGGGGTGAGGCGATGCAACTCGGGCATGCCGTTGGCTTGCGGGCCTTGGTTGCGCACCACGGCCACAAAGTCGCGTTCAAGTTGACCTTCTTTGAACAGCACACCGAGTTGCTTTTGGTCAGTCAACACGATGGCGGGCGCGCGCACTTGGCGGTGCTCAGGCTTCACGGCCGACACCTTCACCACCGCGCGACCCAAGTTGCCTTTGAGCAAACGCAAACCACCATCGTTGCTGAAGGGATGTGTCACGGGTCGCAACACGGCTTCATCCGCCGACTTGGTTGGCACATCGCGCCAATCGAGTGAGTTGTCAAGCGTGGGGTTGAGCCAAGGCTCCACGGTATAGCGGTGTAAGCCTAGGCCCATGATGGTCTGCACATCGTCATGCAACAAACCAGCGCTCAGCAACTGGGCAATCAGGAAACCCATGCCGCCTGCTGCTTGAAAGTGGTTCACATCGGCGCTGCCGTTGGGGTAAACGCGGGCCAGCAAGGGCACGCAAGCTGACAAGTCAGAGAAGTCATCCCAGTTCACGATGAGGCCTGCCGCACGCGCCATCGCCACGATGTGCAGGGTGTGGTTGGTCGAGCCACCCGTGGCCAGCAAACCCACAATACCGTTCACGATGACCTTGGCGTCGATTTGATAGCCCATGCCCGTGTCCTGGTCTTGCGACAAAGCCACGGCACGTTTAACCGCTTCTGTTGTGAGGGCCTCACGCAAGGGGGTGCCAGGGTTGACAAAAGACGAGCCGGGCAAGTGCAGCCCCATGATTTCCATGAGCATTTGGTTGGAATTGGCCGTGCCGTAAAACGTGCAGGTGCCCGCGCTGTGGTAAGCGGCTTGTTCGGCTTCGAGCAACACCTCGCGGCTGACCAAACCTTGGGCGTATTGCTGACGCACTTTGGCTTTGTCGTCGTTTGACAAGCCCGAGGTCATGGGGCCAGCTGGCACAAACACGGCGGGCAAATGTCCAAACTGCAAAGCGCCGATAAAGAGGCCAGGCACGATCTTGTCGCACACCCCTAAGAAAAGTGCGGCATCAAACACGTTGTGCGACAAACCGACTGCCGTGGCCAGCGCAATCACATCGCGCGAGAACAGCGACAACTCCATGCCGTCTTCGCCTTGGGTCACGCCATCGCACATGGCAGGCACGCCGCCAGCGACTTGTGCGGTGGCACCCGCAGCGCGAGCTGCGACACGAATTTTTTCGGGGTAGTGCTCATACGGCTGATGGGCCGAGAGCATATCGTTGTAGGCGGTGATGACGCCCACATTGGGCTCTCGTTCTTGGCGCAGCACGAGCTTGTCGTTGGCAGGCATAGCCGCATAAGCGTGCGCTGCATTGGCACAACCCATGCCACCGCGGTAGGGGCCAGGCTTTTTTGCTTTGGCCAAAACCTCTAAATAGGCTTGACGAGTCTTGGCACTGCGTTGGTCAATGCGTGCAGTGACGGCAGCGAGGGTGGGGTGTAGAGGTGTTGTCATCTCAGTGAGGTCTGTGAATGGAGGTCTTAGTGGGCCAACCAGAGTGCCACGGGTGTTTGGGTTTGTTGAAGCACAAAAGAAATGGGCCACGCAGGGTCGGCTTGTCGCCATGCCTGCTGCAGGGTGTTGAGCTTATCAGCGCCAGTCAGCGGTAGCACGATGTGGCGCGAAGTCAAAATTTGCAGCAAGGTTTGCGTGATGCGTGCATAGGGTGCATTGGAGGGCGGATTTTCCAGCTCAATGGCCACGCAGCCTTGGGTGTTGCGCAGGTCCAGCGCATCAGCCAAGTTGGGGGCATCAGGAAATAACGAAGCGGTGTGGCCGTCAGCCCCCATGCCCAACACCAACACATCGGCGGTGCCAGCCTCAGAAAGCGCAATGCCTGCCACCTTGGCTTGCACGGATGGCGGCGATAAAGGCTCCGTCATGCTGGCCACCATGAACACCAGTTGTGCTTTGGCTGCGAGGTCTTGTAACAAATGCGTTTGCACCAATAACGCATTGCTGTCGGGGTGAGTGCGTGGCACACAACGCTCGTCCACCAGGGTCACGCGCACGTGCGACCAATTGATGTCCATCACGCGCAGGGCTGCAAACAAGGCCACGGGCGATTTGCCGCCAGACACACTCAGCACCGCATAGCCACGCGCTTGAATGGCGGTTGTCAAGCGTTGGGCAATATCTTGAGCCAGTTGTACATTGAGCTCGTTTTGGCTGACGGTGTGCACCGTCAACATGTCACGTGATTCGGGGTGCCAAGCTTGGGTCATCAGGCTTCCTCAAACCACGACAACTCCTCACGTGCCATCAAGGCCGATGACGCGGCAGGGCCCCAGCTGCCCGCAGAGTAAGCGCGCGGCTTATCGTCCAATTCACCCCAACCATGGATGATGGGCTCGACCCACATCCATGCCGCTTCCAATTCGTCGCGACGCATAAAGTGGGTGAGGCGGCCTTTGATGACGTCCATTAACAAGCGTTCATATGCTTCGGCACGCCGCTTGTCGGAGGACTGTTGCAAGTCGAGGCCAAGTTTGACGGGGTTCAGCGTCATGCCTGATCCTGGCTCTTTGACCATCATTTCCAACTGAATAGACTCTTCAGGCTGTAAGGTGATGATGAGTCGATTGGGTTCGTGCTGCGGTGTGTTGCCAAAGATGGAGAACGGTTGGTCGGCAAACTCAATGATGATTTGCGACTCACGGCGCTGCATGCGTTTGCCTGTGCGCAAAAAGAACGGCACATTGGCCCAGCGTGCGTTGTTAATGTGCGCGCGCAAGGCCACGAAAGTTTCGGTGCGACTGCTGGCAGGTACGTTGTCTTCCTCCAAATAGCCTTTGACGGCAGCACCTTCTGATGCGCCCGCGGTGTATTGACCGCGCACGGTGTCGCGTTTGATATCTGCCAAATCCATCTTGCGCAATGAGCGCAAAACTTTGAGTTTTTCATCACGCACATCATCTGCACCTAGTGAAATTGGCGGCTCCATCGCCACAATGCACAGCAGCTGTAACAGGTGGTTTTGAACCATGTCGCGCATGGCCCCTGCGCCATCGTAAAAACCTGCTCGGCTGCCCACGCCCACGCTTTCGGCGACAGTTATTTGCACGCTCTTGATGTAAGGCGCACGCCACAGTGGTTCAAAAATGGCATTGCCGAAGCGCAGCACCATGAGGTTTTGCACGGTCTCTTTGCCGAGGTAATGATCAATGCGGTAAATCTGTTGCTCATCAAAATAACGCGCCACATGGGTGTTGATGTCGCGTGCGGAGGCGAGATCGGTACCGAGTGGTTTTTCAAGAACCACGCGCGACTGTGCATCGACCAAACCTGCAGCCGATAAGTGAGCGCAAATTTGTGTGAACAAGCTTGGTGCTGTAGCTAGGTAGTACACCCGCAAAGCAGGTGTGGCACACAAGTCTTTGAGTTTGTTGAAGTCGTTGGCGTTGGTGACGTTCATACTCACATAGGCCAAACGGTTCAAAAAGCGTTGCCAGTCGTCAGGGGTGAGGGCGTCTTTATCGATGAACGCAGGTGAGTTTTTGTCGATGAAATCCAAATACGCTTGACGTGTCCAGTCTTGTCGTCCCACGGCAATGATGCGGGCTGAGGGATCAAGCTTGTCATGCAAATGCGCCATGTAGAGCGCAGGCAAAAGTTTGCGGAATGACAAATCGCCAGCGCCGCCAAAAATCACGATGTCCAGCGACCCTGCTGGTGGATGGTTAGGTGTCATGAGTAACGTTTGTTGAGAAGGTTTTGTTTCATGTTGCGCAGCATGGGTTGCAACTGCGTGCTGCCAATGCGCAGAGCCACGGCGGTGGCCAACACGTCGACGATCATCAGGTGCAGCAAGCGCGACACCATGGGGCTGAATTTTTCGTAGCTCTCGGGGTGATCAGCCCCGAGGTGGACCTTGCCCACACTCGCCAAAGGGGAGCCAGAGGCTGTCACCACAATGGTGGTGGCACCATTTTTTTTGGCAATTTCACACGAGTCCAGCAAGTCGCGTGTGCGCCCCGAGTTTGAGAACACCACCAAGCAGTCGCCAGGCCCTAGCAGTGAAGCACTCATGATTTGCATGTGCCCATCGCTGTGAGAGATGGTATGAAAGCCAAGACGAAAAAATTTGTGTTGTGCGTCTTGTGCCACGATGCCTGAATTGCCGACGCCAAAAAACTCAAGGCGTTTGCCCTTCTTGTGGGTAAGAGCGAAGGCTTCAACGGCTTTGTCAATTTGGGCAGACGAGGCGTCATTGCGGTATTTCAAAAACGCAGTGACCGTGTTGTCAATGACTTTGACCAACACGTCGCTGCTGCTGTCTTGTGCACCCACGTTGCGGTGAATAAAGGGCACCCCCTCACTCAGGCTGCCTGCGAGCTTGAGCTTGAGGTCGCTCAGGCCTTTGTATCCCATACTTCTGCAAAATCGGACGACAGTGGGTTTACTCACATTGGCCTTGTTCGCCAAATCTACAACTGGTGAATTTGCAAATCCGCGAGGATCGCTCAATAGCAACTTGCCAACTCGTTGCTCGGCGGGTGCGAGCGACTGCAGAGCTGATTGAATCCGATCAAGCATGGCGTGTAACCCATTAAAAATATTTTGTTATTTTATTGTAATTTAGTTACATCCTCAATACTTTTTTGTGGCGGATAAGGCTAGCTTAAATAATTAATGGGTGTTGAGTGGCCCATGCTTGTGCTTGATCCCATGAAGGAGGTACACAACCATGCTCTTGCACACATAAGCTCGCGCTGGCGATGGCATGGCGTAAGAGCCGTTGAACGGCAGGTTGTTCAGCAATATCGAATTTTTGGATCAAGAGTGCAGCCAATAAACCAGCCAGAAAACTGTCGCCAGCACCCACTGTGTCTGCAATGTTCATTTGGACGGTTTCCTGACCGAAGCAAGCGACGCCAGAGTTTGTTAAGAGCCAAGCCCCATTGGCACCCAAAGTTAAAGCGATGAGTTTTGCGCGAGAGAGTCGCAACAAATGCTGGGCGCATTCAATAGGTGTATTGCCCGGAATCTGGAGATGAGCCAAGTCCTCATCGCTGACCTTGATGATGTCAGCTAGTAAGAGTGCTTCGAGAATATTGTTGCGGTAAGTCGTCATGTCAGACATGACGGAGGGCCGAAGGTTGGCATCGACCACGACCCAGTGCCCTGCAGCTTTTTGCGACTTTAGCCATGGCAAGTAGTGCTGCTGATCACGCGGATCTAGTGCTAGTGCGCCCGTGCAGACAAGTTCCAGTGATCTGACATCACGACAAGCATTGACCAATAGTTCTGATGTGATGGCTCTGTCTGCAACGCCTTCGCGATAAAAGGCGTAATCAGGATGTCCTTTTTCAGTCAAGTTCACGACTGCCAAAGAAGTGACCTCTTGTATGGGAATGGGTTGCGCGAGGTGAACACCATCCTCAAGTAGTTGTTGCGCCAACTGACGTCCAAAACGGTCCGATGACAAGGGGTTCAGATAGATAGAGCCAACACCTTGACGCGACAAAGCACGTGCCAAGTTGAAAACCGCTCCACCTAAACAGGGCGTTAACTTACCATTTTGGTTGGCAATCAAATCAATCAGTGCTTCACCAGCAAGTGCAACACGTAGAGGTTTAGTCATTGGTTTTTACACGAAGAGTGAGCAATGCTGCGATACCTAAAAAGCACCCCGCCAATTGAATGACATGACGTGGGTCACCTCCTAGCAAGCTATCGAAAAATATAGGCAACGTGAGCATTTGCACAATCATAGGCAACACAATGAACATGTTAAAGATGCCCATGTAGACACCAGCGCGCTCAGGAGGAATGCTGCGTGCAAGCATGATGTAGGGGTTCCCCATGATGCTGGCCCAAGCCAAACCAATGCCGATCATTGGAATAAACAACAACGCTTTATCTTGCAAGGTGGGCAAGAACCACATGCCCACGCCAGCGAGTGTCAAACAAACCGCATGAACTATTTTGGGACCAAAGCGTTTGGTAAGTGGGATCAAAGAGAACGCAGCGATGAATGCCACAAAGTTATAAAAACCACCAATTTGACCGTTTAAGAGGCTCGCATCTCGAAAGCCTTGTGATGAAGCATCGGATGTGTCAAACATTGATTTAGCCAATGAGGGAACGATGTAAATCCAATAACACATCATGCCGTACCACTGAAACAATTTCATCCACCAGAGTTGACGCATGGCTGGTGGCATCTCGCGTACGGCTTCCATAATTTCTGCCATCGTGGCTTTGATACCTGTGGGCTTCGCCAAGATGGCATCGCGTTCTTGATTTGTCAAAGGCAGCTCTGGCGTCGAGCGGATCGACCACCATACGGTGGTGAGTGACAACACCGAGCCAATCAAAAATGCGATGACAGTGATGTGAGGAATATTGCCTTGGTTCACAGCGTCTTTGTTCACTCCAAACCAATAGAGGAGTGATGGGGTGAGGTACGCCAGTGTTTGCGCCAAGCCTGTGAAAGCACTCTGGGTCAAGAAGCCTAGCGAATGTTGGTTGCTGTTGAGCCGGTCACTCACGTAGGCACGATAGGGCTCCATCGTCACGTTGTTGGCGGCATCCAAAATCCATAACAAACTTGCGGCAAACCACAAGGTGGGGCTGTAGGGCATAAACAGCAAACAGATGCTGCACAAAATCGCACCTACCATGAAGTATGGCGTGCGACGTCCCCACCTACTGATGGTGCGGTCACTCATTGCACCAATGATGGGTTGCACTAACAAGCCTGTGATGGGCCCGGCTAGCCAGAGCAGCGGCAGGCTGGCTTCATCCGCTCCCAAGTACTTGTAGATGGGGCTCATATTGGCTTGCTGTAGGCCAAAGCTGTATTGGATGCCGAAGAATCCAAAGTTCATGCTCAGAATTTGCCAAAACGACAAATGCGGCTTGAGGTAGGTGCTCATTTTTGAATCCAAGCGCAAGCGTAAGGTGGCAGTTGCAGGCCATTGAACACAATGGATTGACCCGATATTAAGTCCACGCCATGGGTCATGCATTGTGGAGACACTGCCTCAGCAGGCTTCAAGACTTGCGTTTGGCCTGAAAAATTAAATAAACCAATCACCTTTTCGCCACGCTTGAGTCCCAGTACAGCTGTGTTGCCGGTGCCCCAGACACTCAGTGTTTTTTGTGCGCTCAAACTGGCATGTCGCTTTTTCGCTTGAATGAATAAGCGCAGTGCGGCAAAAATTTGTCCTTGCAAGGTCGACGCGTCATGGCGCTTAACAAAGCTGAGCTCGTCAAACACAGGGCGGTGTAATTCACGCCCGTCAGGGCCTTTGCGGTGAGCAACTTCTTGCGCCGATAGATTGCCTTGGCCCCACTCGTCACCCATGTAGATGAGCGGCAAGCCACCCACAAACAACGACAGCGAATGCATCAAAATAAAACGCGATTGCGCGTCATTTAGTTCGGCGGGCGACTGCGCTGTCGTTAAACCAACCAGCGCAGCAGTCATACCGTTGGTGCCGTGTACAACGCAAGGGTCGCTGGCTTGAAACGCTGCACCTTGTGCATAACTGTCAGCTACTTCGCCAGCAAAAAACTGTGAAGCATGCAGCAAACGTGCGCGCTGATCGGCGCCGCGTGCATCCATCTCGGGACGCAACACATTCCAGCCAATGTCGTCATGGCAACGCACGTAGGTCATCCATGCACACCCATCAGGCAGGGCAGGGGTGTGCGACAGCACGTCTTGAATAATTTGTGTATCTTGTTCTGCCAGGGCTACCCAACTGGCCGACATGAGACTGGAGTGATAGGCCACATGGCACTCGGGGCCTTGCGTCGCACCCAAACCAAAGTAAGGTGGCAGCTCTTGTGTGGGCATGATGGCCTCAGCCTTAAGCAAGACGCCTGGTGCGGCAATGTTGGTCAGGCAGCGCAAAGCTTGCAAAATCCAATGCACTTCGGGTTGATTCATGCAGTTGGTGCCAGCTCGTTTCCACAAGAAACCAGTGGAATCCAATCGGAACGCTTCTACGCCTAAGTTGGCCAGCTGTAGAAGCCACTGCGCCATCCCTTCAAACACCTCGGGTTGGGTGTAATTTAAATCCCACTGATACGGATAGAACGTGGTCCATGCCCAAGCCTTCACTTCTGGAATGAATGTAAAGTTACCAGGGGCTGTGTTGGGAAAAATTTGATTCAGATGTTTTTCGTGCGCAGCCACTTCCTCGGGTGTCTGTGCCCAATGGAAATACGACTTGAAATGTGCATCGCCCTCTCGGGCTTTCAGAGCCCATTTGTGTTCGTGCGAGACGTGGTTCAACACAAAGTCACTGCACAAGCTAATGCCTGCGGCACGCAGCGCTTTGGTCAGTGTTTGCAAATCGCGGTTACTGCCCAACGCTGGGTCCACTTCGTCATAGCTGGCTACGGCAAAACCACCATCGTTAGGTGGTGTGCCGGGCTTGAGGAATGGCAACAGGTGCAAGTAGGTCACGCCCAGTTCTTGCAAATGAGGAATGCGCTCACGTACGCCAGACAAGCTACCCGCAAATTTGTCGGTGTAAGCGCAATAGCCCAGCGAGCCATTCAAATGCCAGTTGGGCTCAGAGGCGCGCTGCAAATCTAGGGCCCACAAATCATCTGGGCGCGCAAGCGCGAGTTGAATTGACTGAACCACAACTTGGGTCAGCCAGTTTGAGAAATTGTCATTGCAGCCGTACAGACGTGCGAGCCTGTCTTGCAACACGGAAAATTCGGTGTTTAAGCGTTCGCGCAGCACAGCAGCGCGAGCGGCGGGGGCTTGTTCAAGCAGCTCAGTAATACGAGCTGGAAGATGAGCCAGTCCTGAAGTGACGGGACGATCTTCGATAAAAGACATGGTGTTCACAATTCGGTAAGAGATGCGCTGAACCTTGTGGGTTCGGCGCAATGGATGCTCAATTGAAGCACCCAAGTCACTGACGTGACTTGGGTTTGTGTAGAGTTTTTAGAACTCGTACTTCAAAGTTGCTTTTGCGCTGCGACCTGCAAGTGCGCGAGCGGCATGACCGTCACCTTCAACTTCAGTGAATGCTAACTTGTTGAATGCGTTATTGACGCTCAAGATGGCTGAAGCTTGCTTGTTGATGCGATAGTTTGCGAACAAGTTTGTGATCATGTAGCCATCCATCGTGATGGTGTTGGCATCATCACCATACGACTTGCCAGAACCAATGAAGGCTGCTCCAAACTCGAGGTCACCAGTGCGGTAAGAGGGGGACAACGCATACACCAAGTCAGATTGGCGACGTGGTTTTTTGCCCACCTCTGCTGCAGTCAAAGAGCTTTTGATCTTTGCGTCTGTGATGGTTGCACCAGCGCTCAAACGGAATGCGCCAGAACGGTAACCTGCTTCCAGTTCGAAACCTTTGGCCTCATAGCCGTTGGTTGTGAACTTTTGCGTTGTTGCTTCATAGTTTGATTCGTCGGTTTGAGCCATGAAGAAGGTACCAAACAAGCTCAAATTGCCTTCACGATGTTTCACACCGAATTCTTGTTGTTGCAAGCGGTTGAAAGAGACAGGTTTGCTTCCGTTCAATGCGCCGGCAGTTCCGTAAAGCAAACGGTCAGCGGCAAAGTTGTAGCCATCGCTGATGCGACCATACAAAGCGGTATCTTTTGTCATGGCGTAGTTTGCGCCAGCAGAATAAGACATCTTGTTTTGCTTGTAGTTCACAGTGTCTGCTGAGCCTGCATCCCATGAAGCCGCTGACAGTGCTGTTGCGTTGGTTGGTGTGCTGCCTTTGAAGGATTGGCCAGTTGCAGACATGCTGTTTTGACGCACGCTACCTTCAACTGTCAACTTATCTTTTTCCCAGTTTAATGCTGCATATGGCGCAGTCACGTTGTATTTCACGTCATATGTACGTGAGCAGCAACCGCCCCATGTGTTCCAACCGCTAGAGACTGGCGCTGACCAAGTGCCATTTGTTCCAACGGTGTATTGGTTCCAGAACCAAGTTTGTCCAAGGTTTTGTGAGCCTGTGAATAAGCCACCTGTAAAGACAGATTTACCACCATTCAAGTCAAAAGATTTGGATGCCTTCAAGTCGTTGAACATGTTGTCCATGTTGTCCAATGACGTGTTGAACATCGTGCCTGTGAATGCACCGCCAGCGCCGTTACCGTTGTCTGCTGGGAACATGCCAATAAAGCGACCACCATTGGTACTTTTGCGCATTCTTTCTTCCACTGTCCAGCCGTTGTCTAGGTTTAGCTTCGCTTCCAAGCCAATTGAGCGGCTGGTCACGTGCAAACCATTTGCAGGATTGCTCGTCACCTGATTCCCATTGCGGTCAATCGTTGTGTCGCGGGTGATATTGGGGTTGATGAAAAATGCATTGCGTGGATCAACACCTGCAATTGTTTGTATTTTTCCGTTTGACAGACGTGTTGGCACAGGCAAGATGGTGGGAGTCTTGTCGTCCAAGTTTTTGAAGTTCACGCGGACATAGCTCCCTTTGTCAAATTCTTTGGTGACACTGGCTTTTAGCTGCCCGCCATCTTGTGAGTTAAAGCCTGTGTTGTAGGGTGCGCCTTCGCCTTGACGCATAAAGCCACCCATATTGAAGTAGGTGTCGCTGCCCATTGCACTACCGAAGTTAAAGTCATAGCGGTTAAGGCGCGAACCCAAACCAGTTGTGACGCCTACAGCGTTGCCAACATCACGGCCAGTTTTACTGACGAAGTTAATGATCGCACCAGGTGCATTGCTGGCTAATGTTGATGCGCTACCGCCTCGCACCACTTCGACACGGTCTGTGGTGAAGTCTGTACGTAAGAACTGGTCAGGTGTACCAAATGCGATATCACCAAACAGCAAGATCGGCAGACCGTCTTCTTGCATTTGCACATAGCGGCTACCACCTGCTGAAACTGGCGCGCCACGAACTGTGATGTTTGCATTACCTTCGCCGCCTGATGATTCAGAGCGAATGCCAGGAACTGATCGCAAGATTTCAGCTGCGCTGGTAGCGCCGCTGCGCATGATGGCCTCTTCGCCAACCGATGTGACGGAGTCGCTTGACTTCATCTTGGTGCGACCCGTTGGTGAGGCTGTCACAACGACTTCATCGAGGTTTAAGTTTTGGGCATAAACAGCACCAATTTGCAAAGCTGCCAACGAGGCTGCGACTGCAATCGTTTTAGGACTGATTTTCTTATGGTTTGTTTTCACAAACGTCTCCTTTACAAGTTGATAGAACCCCAGTTTTACTAGTATTTTTAGCTGGCTGGAGAGATGACTCTTTGTCGTGCCTTGGATGCATTGCAATGAGTGAGTGGAATTTTGTTTTTATTTGCAAACGTTTGCAAGAATATTTATTATTTTTTCTGGGATTGCTTTAAAAGATTAATTTAAAAAATATTTCTATCTTGTTGATTTTCTTTAATAAATCTTTAAAAACTGGGACTTTCCCTAGTGTCATGAGCATGCAACAAAATAATTTCATTAACAAGGGTTTGCACCAATGCCGTGTAAATTTTCCTGAAATTAAAATTGCAAACGATTGCAAAGAGTTTGTTTGCTCTGTTGCAGCAATTGATAACCAGGAGCCAGACACACATGAAAGACTACGCCAGTCAGCAACGCAATCCAGGCAAACATGTTGTCGGATTGAGCCTGGTGGTTTTGTTGCACATCATTTTGTTTTGGGCGATCAGCTCTGGCTTGGCCAAGAAGTTCGTCAAAGCGGTCAAGGGGCCCGTTGAGGCTCAACTGATTGAAGATGCCAAGCCCGACATTCCCCCGCCACCACCACCACCGCCTCCCAAGAACGCCCCCCCACCTCCGCCACCTGAATATGTGCCGCCTGTGGACATTTCAGTGAGCACCACAACAGGCGCAAATGCCATTGCTTCTGTTTCAAATGTTCCAGTTGCGCCAGTCGCACAAGTTGCCCCAGTTCCTCAAGTCAGGGTGCCACCTGTAATTAATGCAGCCGTCAATTGCCCTAAACCAGAATATCCAAGCTCCTCTCGCCGCAACGAAGAGGAGGGTACGGTTCAGCTGCGCTTCTTGATTGGAGCTGAGGGCCAAGTGTTGGAGTCGCAAGTGGAAAAAAGCTCCGGCTACACGCGCCTTGATGAGGCAGCGCGCGTTGCACTGTCGCGCTGTCAGTTCAAACCCGGCACGCTCAATGGCAAAGCCGAACAAAGCTGGGCCAGCATGAAATACACATGGCGCTTGGAATAAGCGGCGCATCATTTACAACTGAATTCAATATTTTTCTTAGGAGTCACGCATCATGATGAAACAACTCAAAACTCTCGCGCTCAGCGCTGGCCTGGTGGCTGGCTTGCTGTTTGGCATGGTTGGTCCAGCGCAAGCGGCCAAAGACAAAGCACCTACTGCAGCGCCTGCTGCCGCACAAGTCGCTGCACCTGCCCCTGTGGCAGCTCCAGCTCCAGCGCCTGCCGCGCACGCTGGTGAAGAAAACCCCTACGGCCTGAGCGCTCTGTGGGCACAAGGCGATGTGGTGGCCAAGGGCACCTTGCTGATCCTGGTGATCATGAGCATGGGCAGTTGGTATGTGATTTTCACGAAGTACTTTGAGCAAGCCAAGATCATGCGCTTCGCCAAGGCTGCCCAAGACAGTTTTTGGTCGGCAGGTAATGTGCGCCAAGGTGCAGACACGTTGGCCGAAGACAGCCCATTTCGTTTCATCGCGGAAAAAGGTTTGGAGGGTGCAAGCAAGCACACAGGCATGTTGGGTGCGATCAACTTCAATGACTGGGTGACCATGAGCATTCAGCGCGCCATCAACAACGTGCAAAGCCGCATGCAAGATGGTTTGGCTTTGTTGGCTACCGTGGGTTCGACTGCGCCATTTGTGGGTCTGTTTGGTACGGTATGGGGAATCTACAACGCCTTGGTCAAGATCGGCATGTCTGGCCAAGCCAGTATTGACAAAGTAGCTGGCCCAGTGGGCGAGTCACTCATCATGACCGCTATCGGTTTGGCTGTGGCGGTGCCCGCAGTGCTCGGCTACAACTGGTTGGTGCGTCGTAACAAGTCAGCCATGGAGGATGTGAACGCATTTGGCTCCGACTTGCATTCTGTGCTGCTCGGCACCAACGGTAAGTAATTCAGGAGCCCCCCATGGCCATGAATGTTGGATCTGATGCAGATGACGAAATCATCAGCGCGATCAACACCACGCCCCTTGTGGATGTGATGTTGGTGTTGCTGATTATTTTCTTGATCACCATCCCTGTCGTGACGACATCGGTCAAGGTAGATCTTCCCAAGGAGAAAAACCTGATCCGAGAAACCAAACCAGAAAACGTGATCATTTCGGTGAACGCTGCGGGCAATATTTTCCTCTACGACACGCCGATCAAGAGCTCAGCCGACTTGGTTAACCGTATGAAAACTTTTGCCATGAAAGACCCGCAACCTGAGGTGCAAATTCGAGGCGACGCACGCAGCGATTTCGAGTCGGTAGGGCGCGTGATGTATGCCGTGCAGCGTGCGGGCATCGTCAAGGTCGGTTTCATCACCGAGCCAAACTGATCTAAGGAGCTAAAAATGGGAATGAATATCGGCCAAGGATCAGGCAGCGGCGAACCCGAAGTGATGATGGACATCAACACCACACCTTTGATTGACGTGATGTTGGTGCTGTTGATCATGTTGATCATCACCATCCCCGCGCAATTGCATAGCGTGAACTTGGATATGCCAGTGGCCAAGCCACCCACCAAAAAGGTGGACCCAGTGGTGATCAAGATTGAAGTAGACGCTAACAGTGTGATCAACTGGAACGGCAAGCCCTTGGCTACGCGTGCAGAGTTGGACCTCAAGCTCCAAGAGGCGACCAAGATGGAGCCACAACCCGAGCTTCATTTGCGCTCACACGCCAAAGCCAAGTACGAGGCAGTGGCGGCGGTGATGGCCAATGCGCAGCGTTTAGGTTTGAACAAGCTCGGCATCGTGGGGTCAGAGCAGTTTGTGAATTAATTTCTTCAAGGTTCTTTAAGAGGGAACCCTTTGCCTCTTCCCTGACAGGAAGAGGCATTTTTTTAAGGAGTGAGCAAATGACACCTTTTTGGAAAAAACTGTTTGCATTGAGCGTATTGGGTATCGCTCTCAATACGGTTGCGCAAGTCAGTATGCGCTCTGAAGTGGCAAAGCCTTTGCAAGCGGCACAGGAGGCGATTCAATCCAAGCAGCCAGACCTAGCTTTGCAAAAAATTCAAGAAGCTCGATCAGTACCTAAACTTACCGACGTAGAAAAAATGTACTTGGAACGTTTGTCAGTGGTGGCGGCTATGAATGCACAAAAGTTTGATCTAGCTGCTGACTCATTGGACTATTTGTTGCAAAGTCAACAACTCTCAGCCGCAGAACGCTTGAGCATGATCGAGACGATGGTGGGTGTGAGCCAGCGCAACAAAGACTATATCAAGGTGGTGCAATGGGCGCGTCGTTATGCGCAAGAAGGCGGTAAAAATCAAAATATGCACGTCATGAAAATACAAGCCTTGGCATTGCAGGGCTTGCACAAAGAGGTGTTGCAAGAAAAATTAGAAGTCCATAGTTCGTTGGGTTACCGAGCGCAAGAGGCAGAACTGCGTATTTACGCGTTCAGCCAAAAGCAGCTCAAGGATGATGCTGGCTACGTCAGCACTTTGACGGAGTTGGTGACACGCTTCCCATCCGAAAACTATTGGTCAGATTTGCTCAATATCATGGGTCGTGCACCTGGTAGTAACGCACGTAGGCAACTCGATGTGTCTCGCTTGATGGAGGTGTCTGGCACCCTGCAAGAGGGGGAGGATTACTTAGATGCAGCGCAATTCGCCATCAAATCAGGCCTGCCTTATGAGGCTTTGCGTTTTTTAGATCAAGGACAAGCCGAGGGTTTGCTCAAGGGCGCTTTGGCTGAAAATGCGGTCAAACTCAAACAACAAGCGCAACAACGCGCGGCTGAGGATGACAAAGCCCTTAAGTCACTGACTGTCGCAACTGACAATGGATTCATGTTGGTGCAGCTTGGCGATGTGCTGTTGTCCAAGGGGCAATGGCACGAGGCGGCTGAGGCTTACCAAAAGGCACTTGCAAAAGGAGGGCTCAAGCGCGAGGGTGAAGCGCGCTTGCACTGTGGCATCGCACTGATCAAGGCCAAGCAGAATGATGCCGCCAAATCGATGTTGCAAACTGTGACCGGGGACGCGTCTTACGAGCTAATGGCCACTTTGTGGATCTCACTTGCAAAATGACGCCCTATGATGGGAAGGTATTTAAGTGGTGAAACCTAATTCCAAACCCATGGCCAGTTCAGACAACGACAAACGCAAGATTCAAATGATTGACATCGCTCGCATGGCGGGCGTGTCTACCTCAACTGTCTCGCGCGCCTTGAACGGCAGCTCATTGACAAATGACGAGACCCGTCAGCGCATCATCGAACTTGCCCGTTCGCTCAATTACACCATCAACCAAAGCGCAAAAAACTTGCGGATGGGTGACAACCGCACCATTGGTGTTGTGATTCCGTATGACAAAAAAACCCGGCAACACATTTCAGATCCGTTTTTCTTGGGCATGCTCGGTAGTTTGGCTGATGCTTTGACAGATCGCAATTACGACTTGTTGCTTTCGCGTGTCGATGCAGACCATTTAGACGACATGGCCGCTTTGTATGACACAGGACGCGCCCGTGGCCTCATCGTGATTGGTCAATGGGGCCATCATGATCAATTGAATGAATTGGCCCGTCGCCATGTGCCGATCACAGTGTGGGGCGCACAGTTGCCCCGTCAAATGTATTGCAGCGTAGGCAGTGACAACGTGTCTGGTGGTGCGTTGGCGACTGAGCATTTATTAGGTCTAGGCAGGCGTCGCATTGTCTTTATGGGAGATGTGGACATGCCAGAAGCCGCGCAACGTCATGAAGGGTATTTGCTCGCACACCAAAAATTTGGCGTGGAGGTTGACCCTCGGCTTTATATCAAGTCACCGTTTACTGCGGAAGAGGCTCAGGCTGCCTTGCACTCATTTTTAAATAGCAACGTGGCCTTTGATGCAATTTTTGCAGCAAGTGATCTGATTGCGATTAATGCCATGGGCGTCCTCAAAGGCCAGGGTGTTTCAGTTCCAGAGCAGGTGAGTGTCGTCGGCTATGACGACATAGATATGGCCTCTCACAGCTTCCCACCCCTGACGACAGTTCGTCAGCCAATCGATGTGGCTGGTGGTATGTTGATGGATTCCTTACAAGAAGTCTTGGATGGACACATGGCTGAATCTAAACATTTGCCCACATCCTTGGTGATTCGCGGATCTACCTTGTAGGGAGTTCGCCGTGATTCACACCTTGCGGGATGCCATCGGCGTATTTGACTCAGGCGTAGGCGGTTTGTCTGTCTTGCGTGCCATCCACGCTGCCTTGCCGCATGAGCATTTGGTTTATGTGGCTGACTCTGGTCACGCACCGTATGGCGACCAATCTGAAGCGCACATCACCCAACGCACCCTCACCGTAAGCAACTGGCTTGCAGAGCAGGGCGTGAAGGGCATCACCATTGCCTGCAACACGGCCACGGTGGTGGCGGCTAAAACCTTGCGTGAAAACATGCATTTGCCCGTGGTGGCCATTGAGCCTGCCATCAAACCCGCTGTCGCGCTCACCCGAAGTGGTGTGGTGGGTGTGTTGGCCACGCGCCAAACCGTGCAAAGCGCCTCAGTTGCTAGCTTGGTTGAGCGCTATGGTGCAAATAAACGCATCTTGCTGCAAAGCTGCCCAGGTCTTGTTGAGCAGGTTGAACGAGCTGATTTGCACAGTCCTGAAACCGAGGCCTTGCTGCGCCAATTCATCACGCCTTTATTAGAGCAAGGTGCTGATACCTTGGTGTTGGGTTGCACGCACTATCCATTTTTGCGTGACACCATTCAGCGCGTGTCGGGCGACCACATCATGCTGCTCGACCCCGCCGAAGCCGTGGCGCGAGAGTTGTCCCGCCGTTTATCCGACACCGGAGGGCTGTCGCGTCACACAGCGCCAGGCCAAGTGCAGTTTTTCAGCTCAGGCGATGTGGCGCAGGCGCAAACTGTGATGTCTCATCTTTGGGGGGCGTCGCTCACGGTG
>Ga0114979_10000455_pt1 | contig 27165 bp, 25 predicted proteins | sample S_140625_EF_Meta_FD_87315 | JGI IMG/M metagenome (GOLD analysis project Ga0114979, IMG submission 87315) | Freshwater microbial communities from Lake Simoncouche, Canada to study carbon cycling - S_140625_EF_MetaG | ecosystem: Environmental > Aquatic > Freshwater > Lake | place: Lake...
GATAAATATATTTATCCATCAAAAGTATATAACTCTAATGCGCATTTGTAGCCAGTTGGATACAAAACAGCGTATAGACCTTAACAATTCAGAATTTTATTATTTATAAAAAATAATAAAATCATTCTAATAATTTTATAATTATACAGTTATCTATATGTTAGTAAACGATTGACGGTTCAATAAAACTTGTTTTGCAATATTTTTAACTATTTTTTCATTATTCTTATCCATTTCTGAATAAGAAGAACCTCCCATAGATTGTTTCATTATATTCAAATGTAAATTATATGCAGATGAATCATGTATGTCACATTCAGGATGTGCTTTATACCATGTTGAAATTCGTTTTATATTTTTATTTGCTACATTTGTAATAGCCTTTATTATTTTACCTTTATCCGTCGAATCTTTTTCCCACTTATCATCTTCCTTTATATATATTGTTTCGCGTTTCAAATCGGTGCAATGAATTGGACGCTTGTAAATATCTAGTTGTTTCAACCCATTCATAAATATCTTGGAAATTCCTTCAACAAATCCATGCGTTCCTACATACTCTACATCTTTGAACTCTATTTGAAGATTGTTAACAAAATCCATCAAGTTAAGTGCATCTTTGCATTGTTCATTTAAAAACATATTCAAATTAAATTGATTATTATTTGTTATATTATTTATAATACGATGTTGTGATGATAATTCAATTATTTTACTATTCTGTTCTATAAGTAGGTCTTGTAATTCTTGGTTTTTCTCAATTAGTCGAATAACAGTTTCATTTGAAAGTCCTACAGATGATTTGGAAGAATCGTCTTGTATTTTGATGTCATTATTCTTATTCAAAATTTTATTTTCATTCGACTTACATTTTTGCTGATGTTTCCAGAGACCGGACCTATTTTTATATTCAGCACTGCATGTTATGCATATAAATGGCGTAACTAAGGATTTTGTTATAGTTTGGTTTCCATTTGGTTTCCAATTGTGACTGAGAATATGTTTTCGAGTAGAACAATGAGTAGTAAAATTACTTTTTTTACTGCATTTAAAGTCACAAGCGTCACATGTAAAAATTTCGGCATTTTTTGGCATTTTATATATGGAAACAAAAAAAATGCCTAAAATATACAAATTAAAAATTATGCAGTCAAATTTTGCGTGATTTTTTTTGTATTCAAAGCATAATGCTTTGAATCTAATTTTTTGACAACTTTTAGGTGCATGTTCTCAATTTTGGACATTTTTAAAATGTCCATTTTCAAAAACTTTTCGGACTTTATTTTTAAAAATATTACTATAAATAAAAATGTTAAAAGTGTAGAAAATTGATTTTCAAATACTTAATTTATAATAAGTAAACCCAGACCCGCGAACATGGAAACAATATTTGATTTTGCCATTCCGGATAACGAATACACATACAATATTAGTTCAAATACAAAATTGTGTATAAAACGATATAGCAAATGGGTTGCTATGTTATACTTTACTGATGAAATGAATAACAAAATAAATATTCCGAATGATACAATAGTTTATACATTTGAATGGAAAACAAATAATAAAATTATTTATAACGCTGTTAGGAACGATTATGTTTTATACTCTACTGATAATTATGTAGTTGAGCTAAGTAAAAATCTATTAATAGATATAAAAACCAAAAAAAGATGTGAAATTGAATAATAAAAATGAATATTTGAATAAATAAAGATATAAGGAATATAAATAAATAGAAAAACACAATAGTAGATTTTTATTAATATAAAATAATAATCTATTTTTACATAGTGTGCATTTCAAGAAATTTATATGTTATACCAACTTCATTCGCAGTTTCCCATATTCCTGAAATTTTAAGCACAACTTTAGGAAGCGAATTATGATTATTTACATGTCCGTTTCTTTATATAATTTTATTTTACTTGTTAATAATTGATTCATTAATGTTGGCGCGGCTTTTTTTTGTATACCGTATTCGCATTTATAATACTCTATTAGTCTATTTTCAAAATCGGAAACTTGCTTAACAATAGAATTGTTACTTCCGGTATTCATTTGAAATGTTAATATGTTCTTATTCATTAATTTATCTATTCCTGATGCTAGAATAGGAAATGTAACAAAAATACCATTAACGGTAACATTATTATCTGCATAAATCAATTTAGTAAAGTTTCCATCAATAATTATATTTTTTTTAGTTTCTAAAAACATAATGTTTTTTATTTCAATTTGTGATATTTCTAGTATAATGTTCATTACCTGGTTATATATATCATTATTTGTTTATTACATTTAATGATATATATTTAATTTGTTTTTACTTGTTTTTCTTTTCATCTTCAGTGCCATCTTCAGCGCCTTCTTTTTTATCACCATCTTCAGCACCTTCCTTTTTATCACCATCTTCAGCGCCTTCCTTTTTATCACCATCTTCAGCGCCTTCCTTTTTATCACCATCTTCATACCCTTCAAAAACATTTCCTAAAAGATTAGAACCAATAATACCGACATAAAATAACCCAAGAGCGACTAAAACAATGTTTTTAATACAAAACGGTGAATTTAATTTCATAATCTATTATATAAATAGTATATATAAAAAATGTCGGCTAGATTGAATAGAAATCCTATCAGATATTTTGCGTGGAAAGGAAAAACATTTTTTCAAGTTACTAGCGCAATTCAAAAAAATACTGCAACTATTCCAATTTCCGGAAATAATTCTCGTAATTTATTTATTTCTCGTCCACTAAAATTGTTTCGACGTGAAATTGCATCAATAAAAGCTGTTCCGTGTAATATGAGAACATCAATCAAAATTGATGAACTGACCCGTCCAAATGGATATTTAGTATATAATAGTAATAATCAATACGGTTTAGACACTACCCTCGATTTTAATTTAACAACTAATAAATCACAGTTATCGACTTCGCAATGTAGTACAACCACCAACTGTTTTAATCAAGCACAATATGCTCGTAGACGCGTTAGAAGTAGCGGAATGATTCCTAAAAAATTCAACGACGCAAAGAATAATGACCAATATTACACTTCAACCAGCCAATACTTGAACAGTCGAAATATGTCATTTCAACAAAATCAATATAACTATATTCGCCAAGGCGACCAAACACAAAAACCAGGTTCTGCAATGGCTGTTAATAACTTGTATTCTGCAAACGGATTAAATCATTGTAATGTATATTATATATCTGCTGCAAAGGGTAATAATACTTTTTCTTATAAATGGATAGATTCTACAACAAATACAGTAACTATTCCAGATGGTTATTATGATGTAAATTCTTTAAATGGGGCATTCCGAGTAATTATGACAACAAATAAACATTATTATACAAATATTGCAAATTCAGCAAAAGCATTTTTATTAAACATTGTATACAACACATCTGCAAATAATATACAGTTACAATCATTTATTAGTTCGCCATATTATAATTCACCATTAGTATATTCAGTTCCTGCAGGTGTAACTTGGAATACGACACCAAATTCAACGGTAAATCCTATTTTTATAATTTCTAATAATTTCACACCTGTCATAGGATTTACTAGTCAAAATTATCCAACGAGTTCTACTGGTAGTAATTACTATGTAAATTCCAACACAACGGTTGGAATTCAGCCAACCTATGTTCCGGTTTATTATAAACCAAATAACGCACAGTATGCAAAACAAGGCGCAGTAGATTCTAGTGCGAGAATTACAAGAAAAATATATGATACATTAACAACCGTTGGTGCAAAATTGAGAACTCCTCAGGGAAGCGTTATATCAAATACGTTGGCATATAGAGTTCCAACTTCAACATTTGCATATATAAAAGATTCAGGAAAACCTTTCCCTGTAAAGTTAACTCCAAAAATAAACAAATATACTGGACAACTATTGAAATGTCAAAGCAACAGAAGACCTAAATAAATAATTTTTCAATGAATAAATACATGTATTCATTGAAAGTATATTTGTCCATATGGATAGACGCTAAGATGTAAATACAGATATTGATGTTCCACAAGAAGTTGCAAGAAATATATTTGTGTTATTTACAATAACATTATAAGGAACATCATATTTTACACACCAAGACGTGCTCTTTTGAATATTATTCTTTATCAATGTTTCTATTTTTTCCGATTTATTTTTAGTTTCAATTAAAGATATAGTATAATAAATATTTTCAATTTGTTGCTGTCCGAATATAGAATTATATTCTTCTAGTTTTGTCAAAAAGAGGTTTGAAATAGGTATGTTCAAAAACCTTTGTACATTTTTTTCAGATGAAACCATTTTTTGAAAAGTTTTATAAAAATAAGGATAAAAATCATTACATGAGCGAAATAAAAACTTTTTACAAACTATATATTTTTCAGAATTTGCATATCGACTAGTATCTGGTTTTGTTATATATACTTTTTCATAAAAGGAAGAAAGAATATTCAATAAATCAATGGTGTGTTGCATAAAAGAGTCAAATATTTTCAATACAAACGAACCGTCTTTTTTTTGCATACATACTGCAAAAGCAATTTGTGCAAAAAGGAGCTTTGTAATACTGACCTCCTGGTTGTTGAAGTCAACTGAGAAATCAAACCCTCCGTCTGCGGTTATCAAATCTATACTGGATGCATATTTTTCTTTACAATATACAAAATTTTCCAAGTGTAGTATATTTCCAGTTCCGTCTTTTCCCGTTTCTATAAAAACATTTGGGTTTTCTTTCAAAAAGTGTTGGCTTTTTTTCCACCCGGGAATATTATAGTCGTCGCTATCATCAATAATTGTCATTCCAATATATGTATCTTCCGGATTCTTACGCATTTCAGAAATAGCTTCAATAAATCCACCTGGACCTTCTGCAAGATGAAATGTTTTTATTGGCGTATGTTTGGGTTTCAAAATGGTTCGTGGTTCATATACATTTGTTCGAACCCCCTCAATTGTAAAATCTTTAAGTTTGAAAGTATTGACAATTTCAATCATCTTGAAATAGGACCTTGAAAGCGGTTTATGTTTTGATATACATTTCTTTTTATTTGGAATGATAGAATGAATATACTCATAAGGATTTGTATATTTTTTATAATTATCCCACTCCTTTTCATGGTCTTTAATTTTAGTTTTTATATCACTCAAATAATAAGAAAGTGAATTTGATATAACGGGTGTTGGTATAGAATCGTCGTCATGAAAATCTAGGTTTTTATAAGTAAATATAAATGATTTTGGTAATAAAAAATATATCATATTAAATTTTATAAGATAAATATATTATAAAATTGTTTTTATATTTGTTTTTTGACAATGTACTTGATATTCATATGTAATTATGCAAACGTTTCAAAATTTTTCTACTATTTTAATCTTTGGTTTGGGTTTAGGTTTAATAGCTCCTTCGCTATTTTCCGGCGCTTTTACTGAAACGCCCGATTTTCGACTAGTATTTGCGGGTTTTTTGAATATGATTTCTTGGTCAGAAACCTTGGTTACAGGTGTAGTTTCTACACTAAGAGAAGGCACAGACGAAACTGGTTCTCCTTCTACCGGGGATTCAATAATAGGTGAAAATGAATTCAATACCAGTTTGGTATTTTTTATTTTTTTGACCGTAATCTTTTTTTGTTTTTGTACTTCTTCTTCCTTTTCTTCGTCTTTTCCTAAAACTTTTCTACTCAATTTGAGAGCGTCATGATGGTCTTCATATTCGCCTTCTGCTTCATCTACGGCTTCGCTGTATTCAGAAATTACTTTTGCCATTTTTTCTGCGGCAACAGTTCTTATTTTTTTAAATATAAAGTATCTATTCATAAAGGAAATACGACGTTCTTCGTCTGACATTTTAAGAGAGTCTCCATAGTCGTCTTCTTTTCTAGCATTTCTACGAACTTCATTTTGCATATGAGTAAATAATTCGCTGAATAATCCGGTTCCGGAGGGAAGGTCCATTTTTCTAGCTTCTTCTTTAGAAATTAATACAAACCCATAATCTTCCATAATTTGAATAAAATAGTCAAAATTAACAAGATATTCTCTGAAAACTTTATTAATAGTTTCTTGGTAAACATTGATAGGATATCCTAGAGACGCTTCATCATCTGGAAACCCGGTCTGATTATACATTTTTGTAACTTCGTATATTTTTTTATCGCCTTTCATAATGACAATACTTTCTCCTTCTTGTTTACTTTTTAGAATATTGAAAACTGTTTTTCCATCATAACATGTGCCAATAAAATAACCACCCATGCATGTACATTCAGCAATGTTTCTTATGAAACTATGAAAAGTGGAAGGATTTTCGAAAAAGTAGTGAAGTGCGAACTGACACGAGCTAACATTAAACCCGCTTTGTGCAATTCCATAATGTTTATATACACCCTCGCCTAACATTTTACGGTCTTTTGGACCATTTCCAAATACTGCTCGCATAATTAATTTATCTTTTTCAGTAGCAAAAGCCTGTCCCGAACGAATATTCAAACTACTATTTCCAACAGCAAATAATGCAGACGGCATAACGTTATATTTCTTTCGGTCCTTCAAATATCGAGAGCAGGCACCATCTAAATTATTATTTATATTGTCTTTTGAAACATCGATTCCAAATACAAATCCTAACTTTCCTTCGCGCCATTTTGAAAGGTCACCCGCTTTACCAACTGCAAAATCGATGAGAGTATTTTTTCTTTCAGAAACCCCCACAATCAACTTTTTCTTTACATACAAATTATGAAAATTACGAAGACCTTTTGTAGAAGATTCTTTATTATAACGATTATAGTAAACATCTTCGTCTTCCGTATATTCTGGTAGTCCTAATCCAGTGGAAATCATTTCTTCCGTAATAGGATTATGTATAGAATGCCAATTATTATTAGCAACGTGATATGCATTACCATAATTACGACGCCCTGCTCTCAACTCGGCTGTCTTATCATAACGAACACGTAGTGGAACCCATTTCCAACCAGACTCCAAGTTACTATCGTATGCAAACTCAACAATCATATCTTCTTCAAAATATTCACCTTCTTTTGTTTTCATCATTAATGTTCCATCACCAGATTCTTGTAACAATATATTACAAAAACAGGCTTTTGGGTCATAAGGATTTGTTGGTTGAAAAGGAACAGGTTTATATTCATTTTTATTATCAATATTATCAGGAGAAGGAATCTTATCATCTATAATATTTTGCATAGGATTCAAAAATCCATGGTCTTTTTCACTGAACCCACAACGTAATATAATTGTTTTATATTGAACGACATTTTGAACACCGGTCGTATTCAATCCGTCTTGAAATATATTATGAACTTCGTCTTTGCCATCTTTATCTTTTCGAACACTTACAAGAAAGTCAATCGTATTAAATTCAGAAGGTTTCCATTTAAATGACATATCCCATGTTGTTTTTGATAATCTACCCGCTACTCCAACTCTACTACTACCGACGCCGGTATTACATGGTGTGAAAATGAGACCATCTGTATTATACTGATAAATACTATCTTTTATGTCAGATAAAATTTTAGAACAACCTTGGAAAATACTCATTTCCTCCGAATTTGAATAAAATTCCTTATTTTTTATATTGAAATCACATGAATGCATGTTTTCGCTAACGTTTCCTGGTGAAGAATCCTCCGATTTTTTCATACCGCTATCCATAATAGAATAAGGCTTAATAAGCTTCATACTTTTTATAAGTAGCAATAGCCTATATTTGTTATCTAACTCTTCTTCTTCGCCTTCAATTTTCATGAAAGCAAGTTCTCTTACACTTTTTCCATTTACATAGTAAATATCAAATGCTGCATATAAATTGATGTATTTTCCTGTTTTATCAAATTTAATATGTTCTCCATCTAGAATACTATTATGTAGTGTTTTCTCATTCGTCATTGCTCCGGTGAAAATAACATTCATATTTGTATCAATCATGTAAATTCGTCCATTTTCAGATATAAATAAAAGTTTTCGGTCTCCGTCAGCTTTGTCAGTTACTGTATAGTTATTACGAATGTTTGGAACAAGAGAGCCTTCATTGCCTTCAATGATGTTTTCTAGTTGGAGCGTATAAGATGACGGACCAATAAAGTCAGAAGAAACTACTTTTCTTGGCTGATAATCATCGCCGTGCATAACTCTCATATAAGATTGAAGAATAGAATCGCGTTCATTATATGAAATAGGATAATTTGTTCCTTGGAGACCGCTTAGAACAAATCTAACACCTTTACGAATAACATCTACTACTTTTGCGGGTGTATTGTATTCAGTTCCGGTTCCAACACGACCATTATCAACTTCTAATTCTATTTCATAAGATTCTATATTTTCAAAGACGCCTGCGTCTTGAATGGTGTACTGAGGAATAGGAACTTTGCCGGTTTTCTTATTTCCTTTGATAATACTTACGTCTGCAAACAATGGATAAGTAGGATGCCTAAAACGAACACGATTTATATATCGAAAACATTTTTTTGAATCGGACCATTTTGCTATTATTGTTTTGGCAATGTTAGAATTTGGAGTATAATCCTGTTCCATTTGGTAGGATACGCGAAAATTGAAATCGGAGAAATCGACGGCTCGTTGTTTTGTACCTTCTGTAGAAACAGGAGGAGTTTTTTGTGTAAATTTTACTTTGTATTGTGAGGCTGAAATAGAAGATGTCATATCAAGAATTTTTTGAATACTATTCGTTCTACAGTATTCTTGAACCAAGTTTACCCCAACAATTTCTGCACGTATATTTGAACATTTTGTAATTCCTGTTTTTTGGTCTATATATTCATTTTGTATTCGTAGTATTTGAAGACCAGTTGCATTATCACAAGTAAATCCAGAACTATATAATTGTTTTACCACATTTTCGTAGTCAATTTTTGTTATTGGACGTGAAAGTCTTGGATTTGTTCCAAAACGAACCTCAAGTTCACTTGTTTTTCTATCAGTCTTCATTATGGGATTACTTGCTAAATACAAACTAACCATTTTTTCCAAATCTTTCTTTGGATTATTGGCTTTATCTGAACTGCTTTCATCTTTACTTTCTTTAGAATTACTTTTATCCATTGAGACTTGGCTATATAGTTAAATCATATTTTTATTTCTATATTATTCAATTTTATCTCTTCTTAAGCGTTTTTTTGACATTCCCAGACCGTTTGATTATAAATAATTTCATATAACTCAGATTTTTTAACAGCGACTTCAAGTTTGATATCCAATACTCGCGCTATATCTTCTAGTTCAGAAACTTTGTAGGCAGAAATACCTTTCAGTGGTTTTTCAATGCTTTCTAACTGAAGTGTATTTTTTAAAATTTTAGTAACTTTTTCTTGTGTTACATCTAGGTCAATTCCAAAGTTATCATCTTTATATTCAATTATAACGGTATTGTCATCAAATTCATTTTGTGATGAAGATTTGGTACAAGAAAAATACAAATAAGTTTTATCTTTACAAATAAATACATTTTTTTTATAAATAGTTACAAATGCAAAAATAGTTAACAAATTTGATTTTTTATCAACCATTAGTTCGGAAATAATTTCTTTTATAGCAATATTTGTTATTTTGTGGTTAGAGTTTTTTATTAACTGTGGTTCCTTTCGAAGTTTATCTGCTATAAGCTGTTTCTCTTGTATCTCACGATTTGCGAATCTTTTACCAATATATTCATATTCTGCGTAACCATAATTAGCAATAAACATACACCAAAAAAGTGAGTTTTCTCTTTGTGGAAAATAAATAGTAGATTTTTGATTTGATTCAGTTAAAGCATTTTTTTCAACCATTGAAACTTCAATAACAGATGTATCTAGATTACATTCAATATTCTCAATGCTTTCAAGTATTTTTTTCATATTTTTCAAATCGAGCATATACGGGTTCAAATTTTGTATACTTTGTATATTATCAAATTTATTACACTTATAAAAAATTTGATTTAAAAATGTGGCCATGTTACTTAATTAAACTACTATATAACACGACATTGTCTTTATCTTCTTTTTCTAAAAAAAATGTATTTTTGAAGTCCTCTTTTTGTGTTTCGAGATGTCGAATCGTAGTTTCTTGGTCAGTAATATAACTAATATATGAAACAATTTCATCGATAACATTTTTGGACAAGAAAGAAAGATTTACAAAAACACCGCTTTTGTTTTCATTCAACTTTACGTTTGTATTTTTTTTAAGAATTTTTAATATTTCAATATGATGATGTTTGCTCATGCTCTCAATTTTTGATTTAATTTTTTCTAACTCAAATGTTGAAATAGAAGAATTTTCTGCTGATTCGGAAACAGACAACATAATAATAAGATTAAAGGTTTAAAATGTTTATATAGTTTTTATAGCGATAACATTTTTATAACCCAATTCAGTATTATAAACACCATTTATTTTTTCCATAATAATAAATACATCCCTGATGTCTAGTAAGGCATTCACTAGAACAACAAACCTCATAACCACGACGATTACTATAGACATATTTCATAATAATTTTATCACAAACTTCACAAAATTGAGTTTCTCGAATAGCATGTAGAACCCAATACATTTTTTTTCTATGTTCTGGGTTGTATTCATAAATATGGTTTATCAATTCTTGTGGTAATTTAGAAAACAAATCCATTATTCAATTTGAAAATTTAAAAATAATAAAAACAAAGCAATTGAAATCAATTTTTTATTTATTTCCGTATATAGATATTGCTCTAACACAGATTTGTAGCCAGTTGGCTACAAAACCACGGATAGACCTTAAATATAATTATTATAAAAAATTAAAGAATACAAATTATTACTACTATTATGAACGAGTTTAGTAAAGAAAAAGAGTATTATTTTGATGGAAACATAACTCTTATAGATGATTTTATAGAAGTTAAATCAGATGATGAACGTTTTCGCAATAAAAAAAACTATTTGGGAAAATTTATAGAATATATAGGAATGCCTTATGTATCTGATTGGTTATTTGATGGAAAAGCTAAATTTGAATTTGGTACAATATCAAGGGGTTATTATGATAATATATTTGTTTTATCTATTCCGGAATAGAAATTTCAAACATCCTCTGCAGTTATCAATTCTTCTTGGTAATCTCCTCCGACAGTGAGTCTGCTTAATCCGGCCTTTTGTCTTGCTTTCTGATTTTCATCATTAGAAGGATCCAAAAGTTGTCCGATAACACAGATATAAGGGTCGTTTAGTTCAAAGCGAACACCAATTACACGAACTGTTATATTGGCGTTTTCTTTAATAGTTGCAAAATATTTATTTGTATTATGATGGTCTCGTGCAACAAATACTGTAACTGGTACAATATCATTTTCGGTAACAACTTCTGCGTGAATTCCAGCTTTTGTAACAGTCTTTGCTACACATTCTATGATTTGACCTTCTACTGGGTGACAAACCATACATTCAAATACGGTTTGAAATTCTATATTTTCTGAATTTACTAATCCAGACGAATAACTAATTATTCTTACAGAGTTTGGACGAATAAATCCTTCTGTTATACACCGTCCTTCATTTTTGGATACAATTTTTTGCTCCAAATTTTGTTTCACGTTCCTCCCTATTTCCTTAATATGTAAAATAACCTTTTGAGTAAGAATAGAGCGAATATATACGCCAAAAATTTTTTTATCACTTGTTTGTTTTCCTTGTTTTGTAGCTTTCATCATAATTTCAAAGTTAATAATATAATACGTATATATTTTTATATTATTTTTATTTGTTTTATAATCAATTTTGTGAAAATCTTGAACGTTTACTACTGTTTTGAAAATTTGACTATATCATTAACGGCGGTTTCTTCCGGCGTTAAAAAGAATACTTTTCCATTTTTTTGAATATCGGTAAAATGACGCATAAGAATTTCAATTATTACACATAGTCCAAAATTCATAAATTCAGTACTATCGTCATAAACAGGTTTTTCTAATAAATTATTCAAAAGTTTGATACTTTCAGACCGAGTTGTACTTTCACCACATCTAGCTCCTGTATTATTTCGTGCCTGTCTTACGTCTTTTATCTTAAAAACCATTTCGCGTCCTTTGAACATATTGACGAATCCAACTATATTATTTATTTTTTCATCATCAATCACATACTTATCAAGCTGTTTATCGAATAATTTATAATCTTCTGGTTCTCCTTCTTCCCAGTTATCCGATTCGTTGAATTCGTCAGGTTTCATAAATATTTTCCAACCATTCTCTTTGTTCAATATAACTGCTATTCTACCACTTTGTTCCATTTTTCTTTCATTAAAGTAGTTTTCAATATGTAATTCAATTTTCATTTCAATAGGGTCAGTTAATTTGGTTCTCGTATCATCATAAATATGATTCAAAATTATAATTTTTTCAGGAAGCATTAACATATCCAACATATGATAAATTATATATTTCTCTGTATTTTCTCGTGAAATATTGTATATAGATTCGATATGGCCTATAACATGGTTTGCATGTTTGTATCTATTTTTTTCGCCAGTTCCTAATTTGGTTTTAGTTTCAGCAAACGCTATATTATAATTACTTTTAAATTTTTCAATAAAAGATTCGTAAGTTAGTTCTCCGGATTCTATAACTTCAGGTTCTTTGGGTTGTTTATCGCTAGTGAAATCTGTATCAGGAACAACTTCTTTATCTTTCAATGCTTTTTTAGTTTTAACCGATTTGTATTCAATCGATTGTATAGTCTTAGGAAGTTCTAATGTAAAAGAATCTCGTTTGAAATTCACAGGTACACTTCTTTCAAAAATGGATGCGTTCTCGTCAGTTATTTCAATAGGTTGAAAAATATAATAATCATCTTTATTTATAAGATTTCCTGTTCTCCCATATTTATCTATTAGGTATTCATTTTTATTATTTATTAAATAAGTTAGCGAATAGTATATTTGTTCAATTGGATATTGCTTTACAATATTAATAGCATTTATTAAGACATCACGTTTATAAAAAACTTGGTCTTTAAAAAGATTTTTAATTCTTTCAATAATCCGTTCTGCGTTCATTTTCAAATAATCCATATTGTATGTATCTTTTATAATAGATTCTTCTGTTATTTCCACATCAGGACTACATTTATATTGACAATTATCCATATAGTCACAAATATCAGTAAAAGGTTGGTCTCCAATTACAAAATCAATTACTTTTCCGTTTGCTAATGTTAACTGTATATTTTGATTTTCAGCCATTTGTGAAAATTTTTCAGCTGAAAAATTTGTTTGACCAATATTTAAAATACAATCTACTGATGTCTCCTTAAGCAACCGTGTAACTTTTCCAATTTGAAGTGCTTTTTTCTCTGCGAGACGATAGACATATAAATCGGCAGCTTCTTCTTTATTTTCTAATGAACTTCCATGTAAAAATATTTCAACATTCCTTTCTTCGAACGGAAGCAGACAATGACTGAAATTTCGAACACCTCTTCCTATAATCTGTTCTATTCTATTCATATTATACCAAGGTTCGAGAACATGTACTTGTCTAATATTTTTAAAATCTAGTCCTTCTGAACCAGCTTTTGAAACAAGTATAACCTTTATCTTTTCACCATATTTATTATCAGGATTAGTGGCTATTTTAATATCAGCTGCATTATTTGGTGAAATAGATTTATCTCCAGTAATCATAATATACTTTGCTGGATAAAAATTATCTCCATCCGCAACTACTTCACTTCTACTTTTGAAAGTTATTGCGTCGACAGGTTCTCCTCTTCTTTTTTTGAAAAGTTGTTTGTTATGAGAACTTTGTGTAGAAAATCGTGTCATTCCAATTTCTTCAAGTGCAAGGGCAAGCGGAATAATACCACCATCTATAAATTGTGAATAAACAAGGACAATTCCTGTAGAATTTCGAATATTATCACAAATATTTGCTATTTTTGAACTATATTTACGAATATTATCTTTTTCAAATACATCACCATATTTCTTACTTGTCGAGGGCTTATATTCAAAATTATGACGCAGTTGTTGTGGCTTGAATGTCGATTCCCATTTCATTATTTGCTCTAGACCTTGAGAACCAACAGATTTTGAAATTATATCACCTTCTTGTTTTACATATTCTTCATCGACGTCGCTAGTTTCGCCATAATCTTTTATAACTTTATCCAGTTCAGAGTTTGGATATACTATATTAAGAGCCGAAAGAGGTGTCTGTAATAGAGTATAACCAAAAGCCTCCATATTATCAAATGATGGCATTTCACGCATTTCACCAAAAATATTATATGAATTATACGATTTTTTGCGAAGATTTTCAATCATTGTAATATATGCAAGTTGTTGATATTCGCCTACGTTATTCAAAAATACTTTTATATGTCTTAATGGCTCATCAATAGTTTTTCCGTTCATTTGAATGGTGGGATAAGATTTTGTCAAAAAAGTATTTTCTTCTGAAAACTTATCTGGATAAATACGAAAAGGAAATGTGTATGGATTTTCTCCGCGAACATAAGAAACGTACCCTGTCAGCTTACGCTTAAGTAACTCACGTCCAGCTTCGCTGAAAGTGCCATCCGCTAGTTTTTTTGGTTGTTTATAGTTACCATCTTTTTCAAAAACATCCGCAACTTCAATAGTAGACCTTTTGTCATTATTATTCATTAAATTAGTAAGCCATATAATTTCTTTATATGAATTGAACATTGGAGTGGCTGAAAGAAATAGTAATCTCATATTTTCAGTATGACTCGAAACTTTCATTAGAAGAGACGCAACCTTTTTATTGCTATTGTTTTCGTCAGTCAACCTTATATTATGAACCTCATCAATGATAATAAGACGATTATTAAAAGTTTGTTTTATCTTTTTTATTTCTATTTCCGTTCGTTTTTTATAACTATATCCGGTTTCCTCATCTACACGCGTCTTGTTACTTATATAATTTGCAAGTTGACCATAACCCATAAATACATAGAAAGAATTTATTATAGTGTTAATCTGAGATATTACTTTTTCACGTGTTAATCCCTTTAGATTGGCTGGATTAATCTCTTTTATTAATGAATTACCAATACAAGTTTCTAGATTCCAAATATCATCTTCTGTTGCAGTTAGTTCATTCGAAATATTTGGATTAGGTATCTTTTTCAGTTTACGTTCATCGAATAACTGTAATTTGAAATTTGCTTGAACGTTTGGTGAGGCAACAACAATAATACGATTTTTTATTCCAACTTGTTTCATATAAGAACGCATTTCTTCGGCAACACCTATTGCACTACATGTTTTACCAGTTCCCAAGCCATGGTATAAAAGTAAGCTATTATAAGGAGTTTGAAAAGAAAGAAAATTTTTGACAAACAACTGATGTGGTAAAAGTTCAAATTCAGCGTTACATAAAATATTTGCCTGTTTTCGAACATCATATATGTTTCCATCAAATCGATTATTAAAAAATTCCTTTCTTTTTGTTATTTTGATATTGAAATTTGGGTCATTTAATGTTGGATACAAAAAATCATAAGTATTATCTTCACTATTAGATTCGTCTAAGTATTCTAATTTTTCTTTTTTTTGTAAAAAATCATTTTTAATTGGATTCAATTGTAAAAGAGTTGTATTTTCATTCACTTTAATTACTTCTTGTGGTACAACTTCGGAAACTACATCGGGTACTTCTTTCTCAAGAATAGTTTCTTCTTTGTTTGTATTTTCAGATTCTGGAATCATCGGAGAAGGTAGCGGTTTTGGGTTTTTTTTTGTTTTATTCGCTACTATTTTATCACATAGACCTGTTTTCTTGTTCATTCTATACCCATTAGGACATCTGCGTGTTTTTCCATCACTTTTCAATATTGGTTCAACCGTTTCTTCTTGTTCAGTTGGATTCTCATTATCAGGAACAATTACAATTCGTTTTTTCTTTTTTGTCACTGTAACAACCTGAGGTTCTTCTACTATAGTTGTTTCCTCAACAAGTGGTACATTTTGTTCTTCAGAAACTTTTGTGGGTTGAATTTCTGCCGGAAGTTCAACCGGATTAGTAGGTGCAAAAAGATTAGTGAATTCAGAAACGATTGAAATATTCTTTTTTTTCTTGGGAAACTTATCCTTTCGAATTGCATTATATTTTATTTTTACTTCCGTTATAGGGTCGCAGTTTCCAGTTTTGGGATTTTTACGAGTTCCTTTCGTTCATCTTTCATTATCTTTTTTTTTTGTTTTATTATCAGACATGTATTAAATTATAGCTATATATTTAATACATATTTTTACCTAAGGTTTATAATAGATTATAAATTATTATGAAATAAATAGCTTGTACTTTTGTAAGCAATTGTAAATATTTGTTATTATATTTTTTTTTTTTAAATTATAAGGACGTATACATTTTATGCATTCTTCATAGGTTTTCCATTCCATTTTACTTACCTCTGAATCTTCAAATTTTGCAGGAAATAGTGAATCATTATAATTCATAAACATTAAATAATATTTATGCTTATAAGATTTGTAATTTGAACCAGTAAATATTTCTTCATATGGAAAAATGTTATGAATGTTTTTCAATAAAGAAGAGTTATATCCTGTTTCTTCAGTAAACTCGCGAATTGCGCAATCATAATCTTTTTCTTGATAATTACGTCTTCCTTTGGGAAATCCCCATTCCGGTTCGTCCCATACATCATGTTGATTGCTTTCATCAATCATTTTAGAAAGATTGAAAAACTCATTTTTATTAACTACACCCTCAACTAATAAACCAAATTTTTCTTTAGATGTAATTTCTTCTGATTTGTATTTATTTGAAATTGTATTTCCGCCCCATAATGTTTTCAATAAATTATCAAAATCACCCGTTTTTAAATTTTCCTTTTCTTGAACTGTCATTTGTTTGAGCATATTCATTATATAATTCTTATTTTGAACTAAATATTTTCCTCTCATAAAATCGATGTAACCTAAAGTGTCTTTTCTGCGAATCATTAAAAATTGTAATTCAGCTTTTTCGTTTAACCGGAAAGCAATTACACCAAAACTAGTAATCGGAGTTTTGCATTGATTATAAATATGACCTGGTTTTCCACAGTTATTACAATATGTTGTTTCTGACATTATTTTATTTAACGTATAATCCTACATGAATAAATCGGAATACTTTTATATAGTTTTAAATTAATGGTATTTGATTCAGAAATTTGGGGACCACATTATTGGTTTTTTTTACATAGTGTAGCACATTCATATCCGATTTCTCCAAACGTAATAACTAAACGTAAGTATTATGATTTTATTACAAATCTTCCATTGTTCATTCCTGATGTTGAAATAGGCGATAGGTTTGCGCAACTACTAGATAAATATCCAGTTACGCCTTATTTAGATTGCAGAGAATCATTTATTCGTTGGACGCATTTTGTTCATAATAAAATAAATGTTATGTTAGGAAAAGAAGAAATATCCTATTTAGCAAGTTTAGATGCATATAAGAATCAATACAAATCAAAATCTGTAAGACTTTCAGATAAGTTACGAATAAATAAAAATTATATTCATATTTTTATTATTTTTGCATTGCTATTTTTGATATATGTATTTTATTCATAGTATACTATCGGTGTATATTATGTCATAATAATATAAATATGAGGATTGAAATAGTCATTTTTATAATAGCAGCACTGATTATGGCAAATATATACACTGAAGGAAAGATACTTAAACAGGCTCTTTCTTATAAAAAATATTATCAAATGGCAGCAATTGCGTTTGGCGCATTTATTCTTTATTGGTTAATTCGAAAAAATCCGGACAATGCCAGAAGTATAATAACCACAACAAATGAATATATCAAATATTTACCGGTAGACAGAAATACAACCAATATGATAACCCCTATATTGGATTTTACTACAAAATCAAGTTATACTCCTGACCAATATTCAGGTGGTTATAATTTTCCAATAATGCCTATTCAAAATGCTGGTGAAGAACGCATTTTGAATTCAGGTAAAAAGGCAACAAAACGCTCTGTAAGTGAAACGAAAAAAAAATTTGTAGCAGCTAGACAAAATTGGAGATGTGAAAACTGTACAAAACAATTACCGGCATGGTTTGAAGTAGACCATAAAGTAAGACTTGAATATGGTGGAAGTAACCATGTAGATAATCTAAGAGCTTTATGTAGAGACTGTCATGGTGAAAAGACTGCTATTGAAAATTTATAATAATTTTTGGATTACGTTATTAGTGTTATAAATTCAATGTCGTTTATAAACAGAATACAGGCTTAGTGTAATCGCTGCTATAATTAATCCCGGACTAGGACCGCCACCACCCCCGCCACCTCCACCTCCACCTCCATAACCACTATAGTTGAAAATTGGTGGTAGATTATTGAATGTAGAGAAATTATATTTTTGAAAATAGTTTACTTTTGTTAAGTATGACATTTTGTTCTTTATATTATTTTTTACATCATTCTTTGATTTGATTTCTTTATTTTTATGAGCATTGAAAGGAATACTATTTTTCCAAATTCGGAAATGGCAGCTAGACTTATAATTGTTCATTGAAATATTTAATTAAACGTAATACTTTTGTATAAAATCAATTTTATACAAAATATGGATTCTATGTTTGTCGAGTAAATATTATATTTAATATATATATAAATGTCTACTTTATCTACTTGTTCTACTAATTTATCTAATAAAAAAACCTTTGAATGTATGACGTATAATTTTATAAGAGAATTATTACAACGTCGAGCATCTATTGATATTAATGATATCTCAACAAGAGAAAAACTTACAAAAAATTTATTCAAAAATTTAAATATATTTCTCTTTGTACTAGTTTCATCTATTTTTATTTATTACGCAGCTACTGATAAAGATGCTCTATCAAAAAAGACTTATGTGTATGGTCTTCTTATTATTTTGCCGCTTGCTTTTGGAATATACTCAAGTACAAAATTGTTTAATGATGGTGACGAAGAGTCGTCTTCACGTTTTCTAATGTTTGGAGGAGCCCTATTTGCAATTGCTATTCTTGGATATTTTTATTCAAATGCATCCGGTTCAACATTACTTATTATGAATTATGTAATTAGCATATTAATGGTTTTGATAATTATTGGTGGGTTAGCAATATTCTATTTTGTATTTAGCAACTACTTAAAAAAACAAACTGGTGCTCTCGGTTACATTATTAATTTTATTTTTTATATTCCTTGTCTATTTTTAGACCTAGTAAAATACTTGAAAGGACAAATGGGAATAACACCTAGTTCAGTTTTTGTTTTATTTATTATAGAAATATTTTTACTTATTCTTTATTTTATTGTTCCAAAGATAAGTGACTATCTTATTCAAGGAAACTCCAACTTACTTTTAAATAAACCTATATTTTTGAATATGGAAGAAGTTGTTGCTGATAGTTCAAAGTTTATAATTAAAAATAATAAGTTACGAAACCCAAGCCTCGATAATAGTGTTGATTATAGAAACAGTAACTACTGTGTTTCATTTTGGTGTTATGTAAATACTGGGTCGGCTTCTGATTCTGCTTATAATCAAGAATCAAACATATTTAATTATGCAGACGGAAAACCTAAAGTTGTTTACATAAGTAATGGAAAAGACCATAAAGACAAATATATTGTTTACTTCACAAATAATGATGAAACTGAAAATGTTGAACAAACGCGTTACGAACTAACACTACCAAGTCAGAGATGGAATTATTTTGCGTTCAATTATTATGATAACCATGCTGACTTATTTGTAAATGGTAAACTAGAGAGAACCTTTGAATTTACTAGTAATAACGTACCAAGAAATGGAAGTGAAAGTGATACAATAGTTGTCGGAAGTCATACTGGATTGAATGGTGCAATTTGTAATGTCAATTATTATACTGATATATTACCATCGTCTCAGATTTCGAATAACTATAATTTGTTAATGTTTAAAAATCCACCCATTTTAGGTTAGTAAATATCCCAATATAAAATCTTCATTTAAAATATATAATGAATTTCGTTGTTATCATTTTAGGAATTATAGTTGTATTTTTATTATATTATCTATACACAACTTATTTAAATAAAGGAAGTAATTTAACAACAAAAGTAGACTTGAAAACATCAAATCCTGCCATTCCTTTTAGTACGTTACCTAATAATACTTCAACCCGTTACGCATATGGCGTATGGGTATATGTAAATACATGGAACTCAAACTTTGTAAAAACAATTTTATCTAGGGGTTCTGATTTTAAATTAACTATTGACCAAACAAATCCTACTTTGAGATGTAATGTTGCTGCAGTACAAGGAACAAATCCTGATATTGTTGTAACACAAAACTTTCCTATTCAAAAATGGACATATGTAATTATTAGTGTTGATAATCAAATCGTCGACTGTTATTTAGACGGAAAATTAGTGCTATCATCCAAATTGCCAAATATACCTATTGTTTCCAGTGCAGACATTGCTATGGGAGATTCAAATAATCCGGATATCTTTTTAGCATTGTTAAATAGATGGGCGACTCCCATGGATCCTCAAACTGCATGGAACAACTATTTACAGGGTAATGGAATGTCAAGCTCATCAAATATGAATATCAAATTAGCTGTATTACAAGACAATATTGAACAAAAGGCCTTTTCATTATATTAAACAGTTGAGAAGTAGATTAAGGTCTATCCGCAGTTTTGTAGCCATTTGACTACAAACCTACGTTAGTACCATATCCTTTTGATTGATAAATATATTTATACATAAAAAGAGATTAAGAAATATTTTATTCATAGTTATATATTATTATATTATATAACTATGGAAGCACCATTAGCAACAGCACAAAATACAGCACAAACGGCAATTCAATCTATTGGTAAACAAATGTCTGAAGTAAAAATGCCCGAAATAAGCGCACAATCAATTAGTAATGGAGCGACACAGGGGTTAGCTAGTATTACTTCATCGATTGATGCGACAAAAGCGTCTTTAAATAATACGATTGGTGAGTTTTCATCTCAAAATGCAGTCGGTGCTAGTCAAGAGTTTTTGAACTCAAATAGTATTATTGCAAAATTTGCATTTCTTATCTTTGTAGTTATAGCATTTATGTTTCTTGTGAATTTAGGAATCTCACTTATTAGCTATTTTACACAACCGTCAAAAAGTCCATATTTGATATCTGGAATGGTTAGCGGAAATTCAAATATAAATATTCCTCAAAATCCTCAGAATCCTGACTCTATCATGGTATATCGTTCAAATAACCAGAGTAAAGGTTTGGAAGCGACATGGTCGGTTTGGTTATTAATTAATGACTTGAATTCTACAAAACCAGGAACGGCAGATGGTAAACCTAGTTTCAGTCACATTTTTAATAAGGGTAATACAACTTTTACAACAAGTGGCGATTCAACTGACCCAGAAAGGAAAAGAATCGGGGTTGCAAATACCAACAATGGTCCGGGATTGTATATAGCAGATGGTTCTGTAAATACTTTACGCTTATTTATGGATACCGTTAAAGATAACAATAACTATCTTGACTTAACTGGAGTTCCATTAAAAAAATGGTTTCATCTAGCCATTCGAATACAGAATAATATTATGGACGTTTACATGAATGGTATTATTTCTGGACGTCAGATTTTTAGTGACACACCAAAACAAAATTATGATGATGTTCATGTTTGTTATAATGGCGGATTTCAAGGACAGCTTTCAAACTTGGTATATTATGACCATTCTCTAGGAGTTTTTGAAATAAATAATATTATATTAAAGGGTCCAAACTTGACTCAAAGTTCTTCTGTAACATCTAATCTTGGATACTACACTTATTTATCTAATTCATGGTATTCTTCAAAATTACAATAAATAATTCATCGTATTATAATAATAGTATAATAGTATTATAATAGAATCATGTCTCAGAATTTAATATTTGATATTTGTCAACAGCGTAGACGGCAGCAGTTATTTCCAGTTCCTCCAGTAAGAGCTGAATTAGAATCAAGTCCTTATAATCAGTTAATAAATGGCGTTATTTATAATCAACATGACATTGATATGAGAAGAAAAGCAGAAATACTAAAATATAATTCAAATAAAGTAAGCACACAAACAAACAGTTTGACAAAGGGGCAAAAATTTTCTCTTCTAGCAAAAGGGTTTACACAACAACTTACTAAAACTACTATAGTGGATTTATCAAATGGAAGAGCGTGTCCAAATGATGCTCTTATTCCAACACCAACGTCTTCTTCTGATGTTCCTGGACCCATTATTTTATTGATAGACGACGAAACTGTACCTTTATATAAATATGTAAATCCAACGTATACAAGAAACTATTCAACTCTTCCTCAAAATAATACCGATCCCTGGACTATTATTTCTTATGAAAATTCACATTTTTCTAACGCAAATACATTTAAGAATACAGTATCTACTATATATATTCGTTATCTTATTGACCAACCAAACACAATTTTTAGTTTGAATATCCCAATTGGTATTTATGCAGTGGGAGATATAAGTAATAACAATGGGTCAAATATTAATATTTCTATTTCAAACGTTTCACTTAGTGTTTATTATAACGATACAAATGTTACAAACTCTTATAACATACAATCGCCCACATTAGTTACGGGGTTTTCAAGTCTTTCATTTAATGTGAATAACAAATCTGGTACATTTAATGCAATTCAGTTTGTTGGGAATTTGAAAACTGATAATCTGAATCTTTATACAACGGTCGGCTTTATTTATGACATAAAGTTATCCTTTGTTTTGAATATTTCACCATTAGATAATATTTCCTCAACGTATTTCAAAACATTTGACTATGGAGTATATGCGAATCTTTCGTCGGATAAAACGAATTATGCGAGAAACTGTACTATAACAAGTTCTCCTCCAAATACTTATTCCAAATTCTCGATGATTTCAAAAACGAATTCAGTAGGAACTCCGCCAGTTATTCAACAACGCTAATCTATATTGATGGTATTTTTTTAGAAATAAGATATTTATAATAGTTTATTTTTGAATTACATATATCTACAATATTAGTTGGATATGTAGAAATATTGAACTCATATTCATCACAACGATTAATAACTGTATAATAAATATATTCTACTTTTTTTAATAACTCTAGAGAAAAATCTAATTGTTCTTGAGTTAATAATAATTTTTTTTCTGGGTGATACATGTATACATCAAAATTGAATTCCGGAACTTTCAAACATATTGTATATTTTTTATCTATAAACTGTGTGTAGACATCTTCGTCTGATTCTGATTCAAATGCGTATGTATCCTTTCGTTTTATTTTTATAAATTTATTGAATAATATTTTTATTTCAGATAAAAAACTTTTATAACGAAATCTAGTTTTTTCGTCTATATTTGAATTATCAAATTGAATATAATTTTTAAACCAGTTTATTTCTTCTAGTATGTTTTCTGTAACGTATATATTTCCGTGCGTTTTTATAGAAATGAATTGTTCATAGTCATATTGATATTTTGAAAGTATTTTTTCCGTTTCCTTTATTTTATTTTCTAATTCTGAAATAGATAGATTCGAATCTATGCTATAAGATTCCATAATATCATTTAATAAATGATGTGTTTTTCTATGAAATTTGTCCTTTGTTTCAAATTCTAAAGAAAGGCTTTTCGATAAATAATCGGGTAATTCCATATCTTTATATGTTCCACCTCTAACATGCTGAATTCCGTAATACTGCATATATTTTTTTACATGAAAATCAATATTACATTCATATATCCCTTTTATATAATCGGCATCCTGAATAAAATCAACCACTTCTACCGGTTTATATTTCCTAGCAAATTCATAGAGAGATATGCATTCTGTGAAAATTCTTTCTTTGTCTAAAAAAGAAGAAGTATGTAAGAGAAAATTCATCTCTTCGAGCAATATAACATAAACAAAAAACTGTGACATAAATACAAATACTTTATGTTTGTATTTATATAATTTGTATTGAAATTGTTTTTATTTATACATTTACATTTGGAGTCATTGTTGGATTAAGACACATTTTTTGAGAAGGATATACTTGTCCAGAAATACATTTATCATGCTCATCAATTTCAATACATCCTCGTTTTTCCTTATACTCACCCACTAAACACCACTGTGACTTTCCGGCAGTTATTGGTTTTTGAACAGGACTTTCCGCCGGGGTTGGCTGTGGGTCAGATAAATGAGAATTTTTGTTATTCAACGCACTATCTAGAGAAGAACGGGCTTTTGTATCAACCTGACCTTCGCTGGCATTTTTTAGCAAGTCGCCAACAGAATGAAGTGTTCCTTCTGCAATATCAATTCCTGTTTTAGCACCATCACCAACAACATCGGCCGTTTTGTTTATAACTGAACCGGTAGTGTATCCAAAGAAAGAAAGAATTTGTCCTACAAGAGGACCAAAAATATTAATAATAGATTGAAAAAAACTTCCAGCAATCGATAAAAGATTTATTCCTAAAAATGACAAAATAAGAAGAGCAACTAATACAATAATTATTGCGTTTTTATTGCTAAATAATTCAGATGAATTCACTGCTGGGGCTTCTGGTTTAAATAAAAATCCTTCTGTACTTGGTTTTTCCATTTAGTATTATAATATATAGTTCTAGAAAAATATAAAATAAAACCTTTAAAGTGTTCGTTTAGTATTTGCCAATAATTTATAATGGAATATTAAATATGGGACTTTTTAACTTTATCGAGACTTTCTTTTTTATAAGTTTAGGAATTACTTTTGTTTTGATATTATTGTTAGTTTACCATTTCAAACAAAGGATGGTTATTTTAGAACAAAAAGGAGATACTATGTTTGAAATTATAAACAATATTGTTAAAGAGTTATCAATATTGAAACAGGCTTTTATTCAGAGACCTGTTTTTTCACAAATGCCTACATTTTCAGTTCCTCCATTTATGAACGGTTCTCGACCAGTAGACAATGAAGTTGAAAAACTACCAGTATTACAGGAACAAGAATATGAGGAGGAAGATGAGGACGAAGACGATTACGATGACGAGGATGAAGATGAGGATGAAGACGATGAAGAGGACGAACCTGAGGTTGAAGATGATGAAGAGGACGAACCTGAGGTTGAAGATGAAGATGAGGATGAACATGAGGTTGAAGACGTTGAAGAGGACGAAGATGAAAAAGAGAATGTACTATATGACGTACGCGAAGACGAACACCTAGAAACAACTCCTAACAGTGAAATTAAAATAGAAACTCTAGAAATAGTAGAACCTGAAAATGTAAAAATAATTAATGTAAATCTTGACGACCATAATGAAAATCAATTTGATGAATCAGATTGTAACGAAAATTTTGAAGAACATAGCAATACTGATAATGATAATACAGAAATCGTAGATTTTGATGAAAGTGAACCGGTTGTTGTAAATAAACTTGAAGAATCTATTGAAATTAGTAAAATGGAAGAGTCGGAAACAAACAAAGAAGATATAAATGCTTACAAAAAGATATCATTACAACAACTTAAGACGCTTGTAATTTCAAAAGGTTTGGCAACTGATGTAGGAAAACTTAAAAAAAATGAATTGATTAGATTATTGGAAAGCGGTTACAAATAAACATGTAAATACAGAAAAAATTATATATAAACAATATATAATGTTTTCTTTTTTATCAAGAAGTGAAAATTTGAATTGTGCTTATCCAGTTGTAAAAGAGACGCTTCCAAAATCATCTTTAGGATATAATACTAACACAAAGTATCCGAATTTCCCTCCTCTTATGAGCGATGGACGCGCTTTAGTCGCATCCTATCAACCAGAAGCGGTTATCAATAAGCAATTAATTGAAGATAGTGGTATAAAAACAAACTGGGAATATAGAAAGTATTTGATTTCCAATGCTAAAGAAATTATGAATGTAAATTTTTCTGAAGCTTGTAATGACTGTGGATATTACAAACGTATGTCTGAAGCACCAAAAGTTCCTGAAAACACATTCTCTTCAAATCCTTATTTGTATACTTCTTATATGGATAATCAAAAAGTACTAGGTGTTCAAGTTTCCGATTTAAAACAATTGTATTTAACACGAGAACAATTAAATTCTCGAAAAATATCAGCGGTTATAACACAAGATGAATTGTTAGCAATGAAAACAAAGTAATTGTATAGAAAATAATATACTGTCTATATTTCAAAAAATATAAAAATAAAAAATTCTTATATTTTACAAAAGAATGAAACTTGTAAGTTTTGATATTGGAATAAAAAATATGGCATATTGTATTTTTGACATTTCATTCGGTTCTCCAATATCAATAAAAGAATGGAATGTTGTCAATTTAATGGATAAGAGCGAAATACCTATTTTATTATGTAATTGTCAATTACAGACAAAAAACAAAAAAAAATCTAAGGTTATCGAGAACGTTGTTATAGAATTATGTGGCAAGAAAGCAAAATTTAAGAAAGGGAATACATTTTTTTGTGAAAAACATGCAAAAAAACAGATGGAATATTTGATTCCAAATAAAGAATGTTCTCTATCTTCGATTAAGAAATTAAAAGTCGGAGAACTAATGGATATATGTAAAAAATATACAATAAATACTGGTAATGCATTTTTGAAAAAAGATATTTTAGATATTACAAATGCTTTTTTTGAAAATAAAATTCTTGAACTAATAAAATTAGAGAAAGAAAAAACTGCATCAGAAACCGATTTGATTACAATAGGAAAAAACTTGAAAATAGAGTTAGATAAAGTAAACGACCTTTTGGATGTTACACATGTAATTATTGAGAATCAGATATCACCAATAGCAAACAGAATGAAGACAATACAGGGAATGTTAGCGCAATATTTTATTATGAAAGGTTCTCAAAATATTCATATTGAGTTTGTATCATCATTAAATAAATTAAAAGGGTATGATGTAGATAGTCTACAAAATGTAGAGAATGAGAATAAATACAAACAGCATAAAAAAGATAGTATTATTATTTGTAATCGTTTTTTAGAGAATAATGAGAACCTTCAAGATTGGATTCAATCA
>Ga0114979_10000456_pt1 | contig 27152 bp, 12 predicted proteins | sample S_140625_EF_Meta_FD_87315 | JGI IMG/M metagenome (GOLD analysis project Ga0114979, IMG submission 87315) | Freshwater microbial communities from Lake Simoncouche, Canada to study carbon cycling - S_140625_EF_MetaG | ecosystem: Environmental > Aquatic > Freshwater > Lake | place: Lake...
AACCTTCGCCAGTCGATCGATGAGGCGTTTCTGCGCCGCTTCCACACCCGCGTGGAATTTCCACTACCGGGCCCCACAGAACGCCGCCGCATCTGGGAACTCATGCTTCCCCCCGGCGTACCCCGCAGCGAGGACCTGGAGTTCGAAAGCCTGGGCCGGGAGCACAAGTTCAGCGGCGGCGACATCCGCAACGCCGGCCTCAAGGCGATCTTCCTGGCCGAGGAGGAACATTCGCCCGTGACCCAGGCCCACCTGGAGCGGGCGGTGGCGCTGGAACTCCTGGAGTTGGGGCGCCTGTCGCGGCGCGATTGCGAAGCCGGTGCCGGCCGCCAGGATTGCGGCAGTCGCCTCCGGGTTTACACCAAGGCTTTGCAGGAGACCGTGGAGAACCAGCTGCGGGTCGTGTTCCTCAAGGAGATCCACATCATCCACGGCGCACCCACCAAGGAAAATCTGGCGGGCAAGCGTCCCGCCGTGTCCCTGGCCCTGTTTCGCCTCGCCCAGCCCCGCAGCGGCGGCCTCCGCCTCGGCTTCGTGGTGTCCGCCTGGTCCAACCGTGCCGAGGAGGAGCACGAACTCCTGGGCGTGCTGCATGAACTTCTATCCGCGCCGGCCCAGCAAACCGTCCCGGGCCTCGACTTCATCTCCAAGGTGTCCGAAAGTCACGACTTCGACCTGCTGCACCGCTTCTGGAGCAGCCACGGCCATCCCGTGCGGGCGTCGGTGCTGCTGGAGGTGGAACTGAAGACGTGAAGACCTACGCCCGCGATCAGGAGAGGTAGCCAACCAAGCCGAAGGAGGTCTGTCGCGCCCGCCATTAGGTGTCGGATTCGGCGCGCCGCTGGACGTCGTGCAGACGTTTCACCCGTTGGAATTCAGCGGTGCCCCAACGGAGGTGGAACGCCAGCAACAGCGGTTTCACCCAGGATGCGGCAATCTCACGGCCCAGCAGGTCAGCCAGGGTGACCCAGGCGGTGGCCAGGGCGCGATAGGCCGTGACGCGGTCCCCTTGCGCGTCCTGGAGATCCGCCAGGAGAGCCGCCGCGGCGAAGTACGTCAGCGGGGCGACGCAAGTGAGCGCCATGGCGCGCGCCTGTTCCGCCGCCAGCAGGGCCGCGGGGATGGTGCCCGCCGCGCGAGCCTGTCGGGCCCCCAGCAGGGCCAAACGGGCTTCCAGGGTCGGTGGTTCATCCACAGCTTGCACAGCGCTTTGGGCGCGTTCCATGGCTGCGGGCGCCCCCTCCCAATCTCCTGCCCCCGCCATCGCCTCTGCGCACTCCACGGCAATGGACGCCGCGCCGAGGGCATCACCCTCCTCTTCCTGCAGCTGGCTCGCCTGTCCGTAGCTGGCCAGGCCCTCCGCGGAGAAGCCGGCGCGAATTTGCGCTTCACCCAAACGGCGCAAGACGGTGGCGCGCCAAGCGGGGGGCAATGCCAAGGCATCGGCCTGGTGCATCGCCTCTTGATACGCCGCGATTGCTTCAGCCCACTCCCCCGCGGCGAGCATCGTCTCACCCCGCTCGGCCGCCGCAGCAAACGCCACGCGGGCCGGGTCAGCGGCTGTAGCAGCCAGTGCCTGTGCACTGGCCAGGGCACCCTCCACATCGCCTCCGTAGCGCGCCAGGCTGGAAGCCATCTGCCTGCAGCGGGCAGCATCGGCGGCACGTCCGTCGGCCTCTGCTAAAGGCGCCGCCCGCAGCAACCGTCGAGCCGCGCCCAGCCAGTCGCCCTCCCATACCAAGCCATGGGCCTGTCGCAGCAGGGAGTGCTCCGGGAGGACGGAGTCATTGCGCACCGGTCACTTGGCGGACGCGATAGCCCCGTTCCTCCAGGGCGCGCCGTCGGCGCTCGATAGCCGCCTGGCGAGCCGCGCGATGGGCGGTGGCCCAAGCCTGCCAGCGCTGGGCCGAGGATTGCATGGCCGTCCGGGTCTGTTGTGCCTCACCGTCGAGTTGCGTACCCTCTGAGGCGGCTGACTGGGCGAGCCGTGCGGACTCATCGGCCCGTTGCTGGTTGCGCTGCGCCAGTTGCTCTCCCTGCTGGCGCGTCCTCTCCAGACTGGTCATGGAGGTCGTGGCACCGGTGCCGGTGGCCGTCAGCCGCGCGTTGTGCTGGGTTACTTCCTGTTGACGTGACCCCGTGGCGTCGCGTTGCTGGCCGATCGTGGCATCCACACCGTCCAAGGCATTGAGGAAGTCGGTGGCATCGCGGTTGAGCTGGCGAATCTTGGCTTTTGGCCCCACCAGGGCCGTTGGATACAGGTCAATCCCATCGGGCATCGATTCGCCGAGGGAAGAGAACCGCTGAAAACCGCGCAACGGCACGGTGAGCGTGGAGAGACCGCTGCGGCGTTGGGCGGCATCGGCAAGCGATCGAGAGACATCGGTCTCGCTGGCTTGACGCCGCGCATTGGCCTGCTGGCGCCGTTGGGTGGCCGCCTGATGGGCCTGCGTGGCGCTGATCGATCGGCTGGTCTGTGCCTCAAACTGATACAGCGAGGGCATGTTGGCCTGGTGGTGGGCGGCGTCGTGTCGGGCGGCCGCGGCGGAAGCCTCCGCCGAGGCGCGGGCTTCCAAAATGCCGGACAGGCGCTCCTGCAGCGCATTGATCGCCCCATACCCGCCCTCGGGTGGAGGCGGATAGGCGGGATTCACCCGTTCAACGATCGGCTCAGTGGCGCCACGGATCAGCCCCTCGCGGAGGTCCAGTCCCCGACGGATCACCCCCTCACCCACACGCTGGCCGATCACGCCGCCACCCAAGGGGGAGGAGCTGGCGCCGATCAGGCCACCCGCGGCAATGGCGTGCTGCTCATTGCGGCTGTAGCCGATCGGCTGGCCCATGGCATCGCGACGTGACGGGGACGGTCGCAGGCGCTCGTCCCCAAACCAGGTCGAGGTGAGGCGCCCCCCGCGATGCACCTGTTCCACACCCGGCACCGCCGACCACAGGCCCCCCGCCAGAGTGCCGACGTAGCCATGGCGCAGGCGATCCAGGGTGCCAGGCTCCCCGCTGGACAACGGTCGTCCGAACCTGGGAGCCATTGGCCGCGGAGCCAACAACGGCCCGGGAGCCGATGACACTTCCGTGAACCCGCGTCTGCCGCCCCCTGACCGCGACGCCGGGGAGGGCGCCGCGCCGCGCGCGGGGGGGAGCTTTCTGGACGAAGGTACGGGCGGCGTCATCCCGAGCGCCCCCCAATCAATCATCACCGAAGGCATCTGATCCTGCGGCCGGGAGTAGTCGGCGGAACGTGTCGCCTGAGGGCCCCGGTCCTGCCCTGCGGCGGGCCGCAGCGGTTCGGTCCAGACGTAGATCGTTTCACCGGGCTCTCTTTGTCCCCGACGGCGACCGGCGGCATCCTGAGTTAGCAGGTGCATCTGATCCCGCGGGAGATCGGGTGTCAGCAAGGCCGCACGCGTACTGGCCTGAAATTCCTCATGCCAATCCTCCAGACGCGTTTGCCCCGCGATTTCCGACTCAATGTGGCCGATGATCTCATGGCCCAAGGCGCCCCGGGGACCGATCGCGGAATTCGCCGGGTTGACACCGCCCGCAGCTATACCCTGCGGATGCGGGTTGACATCGGGTCCGATAAACAAATGCCCGTATGCCACACCCGTGTCTCCTGAATGAAAATGCACTTGATTAGGGGGATACCCCATCTGGCTCGCCATCTCCAGCAGGGTGGTGCGTTGCTCGGCGGTCAGTGGTGCCGTCCCGCGTCCACCGCCAGTGGAGGCCCCGGGATCAGCCATCCGTCTCAGGGTGTCGAACGGCAACGCCAGCTGGCGCTTGTCGGCGGTGTCCGGAAGCCGCAGCGCCAGTGGTTCCGGACCAGGCGCGCGGGGAGGACCCATGTGGGCTTCAAGGCCAGGCAGCACGAACTGTGTGCCCACGGGCGCGACAAAGGGTTCAAACATGTGGTCGACATGCGCCTCGATCTCGCTGACGCTCAACCCGGTCAGCGGATGGTCTTGGGGCAGGGGCTGTCCGAGAGGTATCTCCTGATTGCCGTAGCGCGGACCGTTGAACTGGTCCACTTCGGCCAGGAACATGCGGCTGACCTGTTCGGGAGGAACGGAGGCACCAGACTGCGCCACGGCCTCCTGAACATGTTGAGCGCCGCGCACGATCACCTCGATTGGCGGCACCGGCCGCCCCTGGTCTTGCCGCTGACGCACCTCTGCCAGAAGGGCATTGTCCATGGCATCTTTCAACGGCTTGACCTTTTCCGGCAGGCTGATGGTCAAGGCTTCGCGAACGTCCTGTCCGCTGCGAGAACGACCACCGGGCTTTTGATATTCGTAGTTTGGAATGACTTCTCCCGCGACTGCTGCTGGCGTTTGGTGTTCGGCAAAGACTCTGGCTTTCTTCCTCACCCCTCTCGGCATGCGGCCGCCGGTGCGGGTTGCGCCTGGAGCATTGGGGGGATTGCTCAGCAACGCCGCGGGATGCGGATTGGCGACAGCACGTCCATAGGTTCCGATGGCACCGGGTTGAACGCCGGTGGGCACCGCTTGACCGTCCCCGAAGGCCGCGAGATGGAGGGGTGGCGTGATAGCAACGAGGCGACCACCGCTGATCGGAGGGGAGGCCCCAGCCCCAATGCCGATGGGGGGCGATGGGGGTGAGCCAGCGGGAGAGGCGGTTGGGGAAGACGCCAGATCGATGCCCGGCAACATCATCTGGGTGGCGGGGGAGACCTGCGCGACACCAGCAGGCTTGTCGGTAATCCGCCGCATCCCTCGCGGCGCCCCATCCGCAGATGGTGGAACTGGCTCGGTGGGCCGATAGGGATCGACGTTCGGGTCCGCGGGCGCCGGCATCGTCGGTCCCTCTGGATTGACCGGATGGGTACCCGGCTCCAGCGGCGTGCCGGGTGGAGGCGCTTCAATGTCTGGCAGCCGGGGCGGAGCTGGGATCTCGGGCATGGGCGCGTGTGGTTCGGCCGGCGGCAGGATCGGCTCACCGGGCTGGCGTGGCGCCATGCCCTCGCCCTCGATGGGGGCGTGCGGCGGCGGATCGGCATGGATGGTGGTGCCTTCCCCCGCCGCGGGCGGAGGGGTCTCATGAGGTGTGGGTGCTGTGTGGGGCGGCACCAGACCAGCCCGGCGGCCAGCTGCTGAGGCGCCATGGGATCCAGCGAGACCTCCGGCGAACCCGCCGACGAAGCCCGCCCCCGCAGCCGCCGCCTGTCGCACCTGGGCGCCCTGCTCTTCCACTTCGGTGGGGTCGGCTTGGGATTTGAAGGCGTGCAATGCTCGGAATGTGGTGATCAAGGGCTGCAGCGCCATCGCATTGATTCCATCCAGAATCATCGTGGCAATGCCGATGGCGGCGGCAATCGTCGACAAGGTGGCTGCCAGGGGCGAGGCCACACCCAAGGTCACCACCGTGATGATCCACATCGCGATCGAGATCGCTCCCACCACGCCAGCGATCACGTTCAACACAGAGGTGTAGACCGAGATGATTTCCGATACCGCCGCGATGCTGTTGGCCAACAAGTCGTAGTCGGAGGCCCCCTCGCCAAGGCGGCCGATCGTCTGCCCCGTCTGCCCCCAGTCACGCTCCGCCAGGTCCATCGCCGACATCACACCGCCAATCACCGCGCCGATGGCGGGGATCGGCGCGGTGCGCCCTAGCGCCTGGCCAGCCTGGCCAGCCAGGCGCAACGCGCCACGTTCACCAGCGATCTCCAGGGCGCGCGTAGCCGCACCCATGCCCAACCCTGTGACCAAGGCCTGGGAACCGCCTCCGAGGGTGCCGGCGTCGGCTTGTTGAGCAACGAAGTTGGCCCGAGTGGCACTCCCCGCCGCCCCTACCTGCTCCAAGGCCGCTCCCCAGCGTTGATGCTCGGCCAGTTCCTCGTCGATCAGGGCCACATCGCTGGTGGCCAACGCATCCAAGGAAGCGTCTCCACCGCCAGCGGCGCTCGCTGCCCCCTCGCCCGCCGTGAACGGTTGGGGGGGCTGACCCACGACCTCCGCCCGCTCCGCCGCTTCCGGGGCGGCAGTGGCAGGCCCCGCTCCAGGGGCAACGCCAACGGCTGATCGTGGTGACGCTCCCCCTGGCTGGCCGGTGGCGGGCGTTGCCCTGCCTGGCCCCGGCACCCTGGCGCCAACAGCCTTAACCGGGAGGGCCGGTCCAGGACCGCTCGTCGCGGGCTGCGCCGTCTTTTGGTTTATGGCCTCACGAGTGACGCTGCGCGCCTGCCCGACGAGCCTGACCTCCCGCTGCCGTTCAGCCACATGCTGACGTTCGAGCGCCAACGCTGTTTCGGGGTCTCCGGTGCCCCCCGCCTCCGGTTCCTTCTCTCCCCGCGCCGGTGTGGGGTTCGGGGTGGGCGGCATGCCCAGGCGCGGGGGGGAAAGTGAAGGGATGGGCTGGAGCGCCCCTGCCGTCGCCGCTTCCACCCCGGCAGCTTTGGCGACGGGCGGAGCCTCGCCCGCGGGTGAGCTTCCCTCTCCTGAGCCGGCAGCCCCGCGAGTCCATGCTTCAGGGGCTGAACGTTGCGGAGGCGATGTGGCTTCGCGGTAACCGGAGCTGGGTTCGGTGTCTAACGTCAGCGAGCTCTCGCTCTGGGAGCCCTCGGCCCTGGCCTCCTCGCCAGACGCTGGATCCAGCCGAGGGTCGGCGGCCTCGGGCGCGGTGGCGTCCTCCACTGGCGATGGGATCACCGGAGCGGGTGCAAGCCGCGCCTCCGAGGGCAAACGAGGAAGCCCGCTCTCCAGAACCGGCGTCAGGGGCTGGATGTACGGCCGCAGGGCGCGAAGGCTCGCCTGTACGGAGGCCCCATGGGCCCTGTCGCCGCCGCTGTTGCGAACGGCCGACAGCAGGGCCGCCGCCGGCGCGGCGGGGGAGGTCCGCAATTGCAAGGGCGCGGACTCCAGCCGCTCTCGTCTGCTCTCACCCGTGTCTGCGTCGCCGCGGCGGGAGGGGGCCTGTCGGTGATCGCGGGCAAAGGTTTTCACAGCATCTGTTCTAAAGCGGCGCGCGAGGGGGGTTCAGAGAGCCTCCGGGGCCGACTGCAACCTCAACCCCTCCACTTGCAAGTTTGCCCCCTCCTCCAGGGGGGCGTCCAACCGCACCAGGCCATGACTGTCGCTGCGACACTCGGCCTGCCCCACACTCCCGCGTACAGCAGCTGCGGGCTTCTCGACTTGATCGCGCACGAGCACTTGGCGCCGATCCGCTAACACCGTCAGCCGGGGCACCAGTCTGCCGGCCCAGCCAGAGTTCCACCGGGGCGAGGATGGCGGCAGCTGGATCCAGCACCACCTCCCCAACCGCCGCCCGTTCCGGATCGGCGAAGCGCTCAGCGTTAGCCCTTCAGCGTCGAATCAGGACGCTTCAAGCAGGGCGGGGAGCTGGTCGGGGAGGTGTGGGGGCTACGGGCTTTCCCAGACGGATCTCCGCCGCCTCGAACTGTTGCGCTCGGTGGTGCTTGGGCACCTGTGCGGCCGGCCACCGGAAGGCGCCGTCTGCCGCCACGTGCTGCGTTGCCTCCTCGGGGAGAACGACGGGGAGTTCGACGGGCTGTACCTCCTGGTGCACTCCCTCACCGTGCCGCTGGAGCTTGACCTGCCGCCGCAGCGGCTGCCGTCCGCAGTGGCCCCTGGCTACGCCGGCCTGGCCCTGGCCCGTTCTGGCCTGCCCCTGTCCTGGGTGGCGCCGGTGCCCTGCTGGTTGGGCGAGGCGGAGGACGGCAGCGAACGACCGAATCCGCTTCGCCGGGTCGTGCCCCGGTCTGGTTACTTCGTGGCCCGGCGCCCGTTGTCCCGCTCCCAGGTGGACTGGATTCTGGCGGGCGGCCCGGACGAGCCCCCCGAAGCCGTGAGGGAGCCGGGCCACCCCTGCAGCTTTGCCGAAGCCCTCCGGCTGGTGGAAGCGCTCTCCGCCATCGAAGGCACGACCCTTGTCCTGCCCACGGCCGACCAATGGGAAATCGCCGCCCGCGGGCCGGACGGCCGCCGCTACCCCTGGGGCAACGGGCTGGAAGCGGAACCGGAGCCGGAACGGCGGTTGTCGCCCTGGGGAATCGAGGGCATGGCCGGAGGCTTGCCCCAGTGGACCCGCTCGGTGGAAGGCGGGGCGGTGTTCTGCGGCGGCCCGGCCCTGACCTGCTCGATGCGGACCCGGCCGGACGGCCCCGGCCTCGTGCGGCCGATTCTGGTTGCGACGTCGTAGTCGTTGCAGAGCCGGGCCGGCCTACGAAGCCGCCTCCACCCGTAACCCCTCCACCCGCAATTCCGCCGTTTCCGCCAGGGGCTCATCCAGGAGCACAAGGCCGTGGGCATCGGTGCGGAACACGGTGGCGCCCACGCTGACCGCGACTCCAGCCGCCGGCCGCTCGGCCTGGTCCCGCACGAGCAATTGCCGCCGGTCCGCCGAAACCGCCAGCCGCGGCACCCGCAGGGGGATGCGGACGTGGTCCACCAGGAGCGTGCGCTTGCCGCCCGCCCGGCCCTGCACCTTCACCCGGGCGACGACCTGGGCCGGCCCTTCAGCCTCCGGCGGCCGGGCCTCCAGCAGCACCGAAGCACCCGCGGCGCTGCCGGAGAGGTCGCCCTCCCAGGTGGCGTCCCAGCCCTCGTCCAGCCCTTCGACCACCACGTCCAGGGGAACCGCCGCCGCCTGCTGACCCAGCCAGATTTCCGTGGGGGCGAGAATGGCGGCGGTGGGTTCCAACACCACATCCGCCAGCGCCGCCCAGCGGGCGGCGAGCACGTCCGCCAGCCAGTCCGCCTCCTCCTCGGCCATCGCCGCGGCCGCGCTGGCGGCACGGTCCGGGTCGGCGAAGCTCTCTAGGGCCGGCCGGTCGGCGTCGAAACGGGGCGAATCGACGAGCCCTTTGAGCTGCGCGGGTAGGTGCCTGGCGAGGGCTACCAGGGTGCGCGCCAACCTGGCCCTTCCTGGCAGACGGCTCACCGGTTCCTCAGCAGGGCGCGGTCAAGGTACGCACCCTTGACGCGCCGGTCGAGGCGCAGCGCCTCCGCCGCCGTCAGCCGCAGGGCGAGCCGGCCGCCTGGCTGGCGGCGCGCCGGTGGTGGCAGCGCCGTTTCCGCCGGTTCGAGGAGCGCCTCGCCGAATACGGACTCTTCCGTCTCGGCCGAGGGACCTGTGGGAGATACCGCCGTGGCCTGGCCATCCGCCAGCCGGTCCTGGCGAGCGGAAGCCGCCGGCTCATCGAACGTCCGTCCGGGCTCGGCTGAAGCCGGCGCCTGCCGCCCTCCCCAGCCCATCTCCGGCGAGCCGGCCATCGGCCGACCCGGCGAGATCGCCGTCGGCCGCCGCGGGGAGCGCGTCTGAGCCGCGTTCTGCGGCGGCGTGTTTGGCCGTTGCGATCCGTACGGAAGCGCTTCAGCGGCAACGGGAATCGACGGCAGAGCCCCGCCTTCCGCAGGAGCCGCGGTCACCGGCGGTGCCATCGCGGGCTCCTGGTCAGCGGCCTGCGTCCCGGCCCGCGCCGGGGGGGGCAAGGCTTTCGCCCTCTCGGGCGTCCGGAATTGCGGCGGCGGCAAAGGCAGCCGGGGAGGCCGGACGGGGCGGGCCGGGCGCTTCTCGTCCGCTTCCGGAGCTTGGTTTAAAGGGTCTTCCAAGATCGCCGGCCGGCCGGGGGGGGGCGAACCCGCGGGCGCCGCCAAAGGACGAACTGCGGGAGAAGCGGGTTGCGCCTCCCCTGGCGGTGCGGCCCCAGCTGGGGGGGAAGACGGGCCCTCAGCTGCTTCTGCCTGGCCTGTCGCTGTCGGCCCCGGCTGTTCCGCCCGGCCGGAACGGCGTGGCGACTCCGCCAACCCGGGGAAGTCTTTGGCGTGAACCGACGCTTCCCCCCGCTCGGATGTCGCAGGAGTCTCCCCGGTGGTAGCCCTTCCGCTCTCGGCAACGTCCTGGACACGCCCTGCTCTGGCCGTCCCTGCCGGCCATGCCGGCTCGCCGGCAGCCTGGGGTGCCGGCCCCTCGTCGAACCCCGCGCCGGTTGGCGGAGCGGCGGCCGGCAGGGGAAAGCGGGAGAGGCCGGCTCTCGGAACGTCCTCCCCCGGCAGTCGCGGAGCGGGCGCCGCAAAGGCAACACCGCCCCCTGCCGTCCCGCTGGGCTGCCCCCCTCCGGAAGAGGCCGGGGGCAGGGGCGGCGGCAGGGGCGGCGGCAGCATGATTTCGGGCCGGACTTCTCCCCGCTGGCCCCGCGGCAGGGGGTGCAGCACCCTCTCCAGCTCGGAGAGGATTGCCGCCACCAGGTAGGCGTCTTCGCGCGGGTCCGCCATCAGCTCCGCCCCAACCAGCTATCTAGGATCTGCGCCGCGGCCTCCAGCTCAGGACCGCGGTCCACGTAGGCCTGGCCCGTGGCGCCGAGGCTGGCCGTGGCGGTCGTCTCGTCGAAGCGGAACCCGTTGCCCACACTCGCCACCGACACGACCTTCGCGTCCGGGTCGAGGCGCGCCGGCAGGAACTGCCCCACCGCGAGGCCTGGCCAGGTAAACCCCAGGAACCGGCGGTGCAGGCTGACGTTCTCCACCAGGTCTTTGGGAACGGAATTCTGGGCGAGCACCACCAGCACCACAGGCGTCTCCGGTTCGCAGCAGAGCGGGCTGGCGGGATCGACCACGGGGCTCGCCTTCTCCGCTTCTAGGGTGGTGACCACGGCGCCCGCGGCCTCCACCACACCCTGCCACCAGGTGCCCGCGGCGTCGCGGCCGCGCAGCAGCAGCAATTCGCCAGGGGTGGCGAACAGGGGCTCGGGCGGCTTTTTCGTGGCGTCGTAGGCGTTCGTGTCTACGACGAGGAGCCGGCCCGCGCGGGCAGCGAGTGGCTGCTCCGCCGTGGCGTACACGGGAAGGCTCAGGCCGGCGTCGAAGGGGGCGGGAAGCTCCAAGGCAAAAGCAGCGCCGCGCAACACTTTCAACCGCGACCAGAGCGCCACCGCTTCTTGCGGGATGCCGTCCGCTTCTGGATCGTCGGCCCGCCGGCCGCGGCGAAGTTCGTCCCCGCTCAACAGAGAGGAGAGCGCCGCGCCCAGGGGGGCCTCCGCCTGAACCAGGCCGGGAACGCCGTCCAGCCCCAGCCCTTGCGCTAGCGAAACTCGCAGCGGCAGGATATCGAGCCGCGGGCGGTTACCCACGGCCGCGGACGCCCCGAGCACCACGGCCAGCGCCGGCCGGGCCCCGCCCACCACGACAATCTGGCCGGCCCGCACCGCCGCCGTGTCCACGGGCGGGTCCGCCGCCAGCGGCAGCTTGTCCGCCTGGGCAGCCACCGGGGCCCCGGTCCGCGTCCCGGTCAGGGGGAAGCCGGTGTTACCTGAGCTGACGAGGCCGAAGAGACTGGCCTCGAAGCGGCCGATGCAACGATTCAGCAGCGGGTCGAGAAAGCGCGCCTTGCGCAGGCGGAACCAGGGCAGTCGGCTTCGCCACATTTTCAGCAGCCCGCCCTCGATGACCCGGACGGTGCGGAGCGTGCCGTCCGGGTAGGCGATCCGTGCCTCGATGGCTTCGTCCAGATGACGGTAGATTTCGCGCAAGGTGGTGTCCAGGGACGCCTGGGACGGCAAGCCAGACAGGAGCTCCTGGGCTCGGCTGCGCTCAGCCAGCGTCACAGAACCCGCCAGCAGTGGTCCGGCCGCAGCGAGCGCCTGCCGTTCCGCCGCCACCGCCGCCCGGAACGCCTGCAGCGGGACCAGGGCCTCGTCCTCCGGGTCTTCCTTCCGGAGGGCGGCAAGGCCAGCGTCCAGCGCTGCCACGTCCTCGCCAGCCCTTGCTGCCGCCGCCTGGACGAGCGTCCGGGCCACGGCGTCGTCGGCGGACTGAAGCTTCTCGACCAGCTTGCCGAATTCCGGCTGACCCTGGGCCAGGTCCTCCGCATTGCCATCGTCGGCGAGGCGCCGCAGCCGCTCCTGGCGGAGTTCGCTCCAGGGCTTCAACCCCACGAAGCCGTTATCGGCGGCGGCCTGACGCCGCGGCACCGAGAACAGGGAATCGTCGCTTCCGTCGTCCTTGCCGATCTGCAGGGCTTCCGACACCTGTACCAGGAGCCCGGCGATGAAGGGGTGCGCGCTTTGCGGCGGGGGGTAGTGAAACGTTCCGAAGCCGTACGCGGGCACGCAGAGGGGAAGGAAACTCCGGCTGTCCGGGTCCCAGAGTTCGAAAACATCCTCGGTGCCATCCAGCCGGACCTTGGGAGGATCTGTTGCCGGTTCCTCGTCCTCGAATGCCAGACCTGCCACCGCGGCCTCGATGTCGAAGGCCCCGGGCAGGTCGTACTGGCGATCCTCATAGTCTGGGATCACGCCTGGGCCACCGGGCCCTGAGTACATCGGCCCAGCGTTGGGCAACCAGGCCCCGCCGCGGCGCTGGCTCAGCCGCTCTGCCACTACCGCCGCGTCGTACAGGGTCTTGCAGCGCACGGCGTGTGGACGGTCGTCGTCCCTGGCGCCGTCCAGCCGGTCAAGGAAGGTTTCCACCTGCTGCCACTGGATGCGCCACAACTGGATCTCGTTCCAAATCCGACGCCTGCTCACGCCTCGTCCTCCGGCTCAGGGCCGGTACCCGGAGCAGCGGTCGGCAGGTCGGCAGGATTCACCCGCTCCTGTGCGGAGGTCGGCAATTGGCCGCCCAGGTACATGGCGAGGGAGCGGTCCCCGTGCCTCTGCGCTTGCCGCGCCCGCTCCGTGCCTTCGCGGAGGGCGTCGTCCAGCAGTTCCTGCTTGGCGTCAGCCAGCACCTCGTAGATGTCCGCCGGGGCGTTGAGCAGGCCGTCGCGGAGGTCCTCGGCGGTCTGTCCCAGGGATTCGAGGGTCTTCTCCGGCAGGGACTCCACGGCGTCCACCATGTCGTTGTACGCATCGCGCGCGGACTTGCCGAACGCCTCCGCGGCATCTTTCTGTTTCTCATAGGCCTCCACGCTCAGTTTCCCGGCCTCTTCCCCAGCCTTCGCGAGGGCGCCGCCCGCGAGGATCTCCCAGAGAATGGCGGCGTCCTTCAGGCCCGGTCCCGCCGCCAGGAGGCAAACGCCGCACAGATAGCCGCCCTCGGGCCGGTTTTTGGCCTCCACGAAAGCCTTCTTCAACCCGGCCACGCCCTCGTTGGTGGCCACCGGCAGGATGTAAAGCCCGGCGGCCTTGAGGGCGTCCAGGAGGTCGATCACCTTCTGGATCATGTCCGCGAGGGCCAGGAGCACCTGCACTTTCTGCCCGACCGCGTTGGCCAGGTCCGCCAGGAGGTCCATCACGCTCTGCAGCTTGGCCATCAGGCCCATCAGGATTTCCGGCACCTGCTGCAGGGACTTCAGGGGCGGCAGCAGATCGGCCAGCTTCGTCGAATGCCAGTCGGGGGCGACGGATTGCTGGTCGACGCGCGACCTGCCTGGGTCGGGGGAGCCGGCGACGAAGCGGTCGAAGGCGCGCTTGAAGGCGTCCAGGTTGAGGAGATTGCCCAACAGCCAGACCAACTGGGCCAGGGCTTCCAGGGTGGGCGCGGCGCCGACAATGAAGACCGATTCCACCGACGCGCCGGTGGAGAGAATGGGTCGGGCGGCGTCGCCGGGATCGTCGAAGGAGGCGGCGAACCGCCCCGCCCAGCGCTCGAAGCCGTCCAGGGGAAAAGGTGGCGCGGCCTCCGCATTCTGGCCGGCGTCGAACAGGGATCTGGCCTCGACGGCGAGGCCCAGTTCGGCCAGGGACACTTCCTTCGACGTGAAGCCGGGCGCGTCGTAGTACAGGTAGGCACCCGTGTTGAGCAGGTCGTTGATCAGCGCCTGCAGCGCCTTGTAGGCCGCGAGAATCAGGGCGTAGAAGGGATCGGGGATGCCGATCAGCAGCACCTTGAGAATTTCCAGGAAGGTGGCAAGCAGCTTCAGGATGGCGACGATGGCGGTGAGGGGCGGCTTGACGGTGTCAAGCATGGCTTCGACACCCGGAGGCAGGCCCACCAGCAAAGGCCGCCAGCGCGGCCCGGCTGTGCCCGCCAGGATGTCCTCCACGGACGCCGTGCCGCCGCCGGGGGGACCGGGCAGGTCCAGCGAGGACGCGGCGGGCGGCACTTCCCCTTCCAGCGAGCGCAGCAGCTCGGCATCCGCCAGGCTGGCGAGCTGGCTGCAGCAGACCTGCAGCAGCGCCCGGATGTCAGCGATATCGTCGCCGGTTTGTATGGGCATGGTTGTCTTCGGTTTGGTGCAGTTCGGCCAGGGTCTCGAGCCGGGCCACGTCCTGGGCCAGGCCCACGGCCGCCGCCTGCCGCAGGAGGTTCCTGATTTCCGCCAGCCGGTCGCGGATGCCGTCCAGGCGGAGGCGATCCCAGTCTTTGTTCCCTTCCACCATGTTTTCTTCCGCCATTCAGGTTGCCCTCAGCCGAAGGGAAAACGCTTGACCCGGGCGAACAACGAAAGATCGAGCGGGAAGGTGAGTGCCGCCCAGGCGTCCATTGCCGGGCCATAGGCAAGTGCCAGGACGGGATTGTAGGCCCGGGACAGGAGTGCCAGCATGGTGTGGTGCATCATCAGTCCATCCCCCAGAACCATGGGCGAGATGGCCGACAGGCCGCCCAGTTGGAGAAAACCCAGCATGGTGTTGATGTTCACATTGCCGATGGCGGCCTCCAGATTCAGTGTGTTGAGAGACGGCAGTTCCGGCAGCGTCCCCTGGATGCTGACGCCGCCCAGGGAGGTGATGGACACGCCACGGCCAGCGCTCACGCTCCAGCCGCCGGTGGCGGTCTCCTGGCTGCGGCCGGTGACCCGCCGGGTGGCCTGGCCGTTGACGATCTCCGCCAGCTTGCCGCCGTAGACGATGTCCGTGCCGTTGGCGGTGGCCTTCCGGGAGTAGCCGGCTCCGGTGACCACTTCCTCCAGGGTGCCGTCGATGCTGATGATCTGGTCGCCGCGGACTTTCCGCTCCAGGCCGCCGAAGTCCTCGGTTCTCCGGTCGCCCACGTACAGCTTGTCGTTCTGCAGCACGTCGGCGGAACGGTTGCCCTGGTTGTCCGTGCGCTCGTTGCTGACGATGCGGGTGAGGCCGTCGCGGTTGAGAATGAGGCGGTTGCCCTCGTTGTCCTGTATTTCGATGCGGGCGTGGTTCGGGCGGTCGTCCAGCACGATGTGGTGGCCCGTGGCGGACTTGAGGATGCGCACCCCCGGCACCGCCACCTCGCCCGGCCCCCGGGGCGGGTCTACCAGCTCGTGCTGGGGCACCTCGCTTTTGGCCCGCGGATGTCTGGATGCGGTGGCGCCAGGCACACCCACGTCCTCGGGCTTCGGAGCGCCCCACCACATGCCCGCCCAGATGGGGCGGTTGAGATCGCCCTGCTCAAACTCGACCCACACCGCGCTCCCCACGTCGGGCACCGCGTAAAAGCCCTGGTCCGGGCCGGCGTAGGGAGTGCAGGGGTAGGCCCAACCGGTGGGCGTCTTGTCATCGAACAGCCTTGGCACGATCGCCTGGATGCGGCCGAGGTGGAGCGGGTCGTCGTTGCGATGCACGAAACCGCGGTACTTGCCGTAGTACTGGTTATCGAGGTGCTCGATGAGTTGCTGCAGGAGGTCTTCGATCACGGCAGAAACTCCTCCGGCTCTACCGAGTGGGCACGGACGCCGGACACGTCCACGAGGTTGAGGTTGATCTGGGTCTGCCCGTCGGGGGCGAGCAGGGACACCACGTCATCGATCAAATTGACGATGGTGCCCACGTGCACGTTGCCCTTGGTGGTGAAGACGTACACCGCCTGACCCGGCGGAAATTCTTGCAGAAGGTTCCGCATCATGGCCGGACGAGCTCCCGCAGCGTCCGGATGTGTTCCAGCGCTGCCCGCCGGTCGTCCCGCTCGCTCCGCGCCCGCTCCCGGTTGAGCCGGGCGCGGCCAGCCTGCACCAGATCCTGCAAGGTTGCCGGGGCGGCCGGCAGGGGGACGGCCTCCGCGGCGGCGGCGACAGCCACCGCCACGTCGGCCATGCCCTCCAGCAGCGGCAGGAGGCCCGTGTAGTGATCAAAAGCGGGCGTCCGCCCCTCGGAGGTGAAATTGGGCGTCACCGTGAAGGCGATCGCCGAATCGGGGTAGGTGAGCAGGGTGCTTGTGGCTCCGAACAACCTGTACGACATGGTGATGCTCCTTAAACGTTGAGTTCTACGCTGTCCTGGGCGCCCCGCACCAGGGTGCCCGCCGTGGTGGCGTTTCCCACCACCGCCACCGAGGCGCCGCCCAGAATCACCAGGGAATGGGCGTAAGGGTCGGGCGGGGGCACCTGTGGCTCGGCCTCCACTTCCGTGTCGTCCACGGCGTCGAGCCCGGAAAAGACGTTGTCGGCCAACACTTTTTCCAGGAGCCCGATGTTTTCGATGGTCTTGCGGGCGTCGGGGGTGGCGTTGCCCTTGCCGAAAATGTCGGACTGCAGGACGCCGAGTGCCTTGACCGCGTCGCCCGTGGATTTCTCCAACAGCACCTGAACCTCGGCCGCTGTGCGCTCGGCGGCGAAACCCTGCGCCGTGAACAGCTTGGCCATGGTCGCCAGCGCCTCCGCCTGGGTGTCTTTGGTCTCGACCACTCGGTCGAACACCCGGCCGGCCACGGCCAAGTCCTGGGTGGCATCGAGGGCGGTCTTGGCTTCTAGCTCCTCAATGCGCTTGGTCTTCCTGTACGAGTCGACTTCGGTTGTGAATGCCTTGCGGGCCGCCTCGTCCTGGAACGCCTCCAGCTTGGTTCCCCGCAAGAGGGCCTCCACCTCCTGGCTGCCGAGCTCGTTTTGCTTGATGTAACTCAGTACCGTCTCCGGCGGCTGCACTCCCTCGAAGCGGACGATGGAATAGGGCACCCTGCCCGCTGAGAGCATGGCGCCGAAGCGGTTGGCCGCGCCTCCAATCGAGGGGGCGCGGCCAACCGCGGGCGATTCGGCCTGCTGGTCCGGCTCGACCGGCCGGTCCCGCAACGGCCCTTCCACCGGAGCGGCGACGTCGCGGCTCCGGGTGACCACCTCGTTGAGGGGAAGGTCCGGCAGGAACGGCTGCTCCGCCGCGGCCCGGGCCGTCAGAACCTTGGCGAAAGCTTTCTGGGCCTCGCCGCTGAAAGCCTGGAGGCTGCCCTTGAGCTTGGCAGCGTTCACTGGAATGGCCAGGGTCGCTGTGGGCCCCGCCGGAATGTTGAGGGTCAACTCGCCGGGGCGGATGGGCAGGAAAGGCACGGGTCTGGGTGGCGGCGACGGCGGCCGCACCGGCTCGCGGCCGAGCACCACGTTGCCGGTGACCGAAATCGCGGCAGCCAGGGAGCGAATCGCCACCACGGTGACGGTGTCCGGGGCCTGGCAGCGGTTGCCGGTGAAGACCACGCTCTCGGCGTGGCGCACGTAGGCCGCACCGGTCCCGCCCTCGCTGTGAAGGCCGTTGCCGACGACGGAGGCGGAAAGGAGATCACCCCGCTCCTCGCCCACCAGCAGCAGCGCCGGTCCGTGGGCGGCCACGTCGTTGCCCTCCACGTGGAAGCTCCGCTGATTTGGCGGCGGCGGCGGCGGCGGCGGCTTCCGGTAGGGCGGCACCCGGACGAAATCAAGGACGGCCCCCAGGGGCGAGGCCAGAACCCGCTCCAGGTAGCGGGTGGCGCTGCCCGTGGCCACCGCGGCGGTGCGGGGCAGCAACGCCATGGTCAGCAGCCGGGGCGCAACGCGCTCGGAGGAGAGCTTCTGCACCAGCCGGCCGGCGACGGTCTCGGTGGGCGCGGCCACGGCGGCCTGGCGGCCCAACAGCCCAGGGATCACCAGCGGCCAGGCCGGGCCGGGCGCTGCGGGCACGGCGGAATCGGCGGGCCTGAGCGCGGGCGGCGGTTCGATGCCCAGGAACGGTGCCACCGACAGGCGCCGCGCCAGGCCCGAGGGCAGGTTTTCGGCCAGGAACAACAGCCCCGCGCCACCGGCCCCGCCGCCCACGTGCCGGATCGAATTGCCCCGCACCACCGCTTCGCCGCGCCAGTCCAGGGCCAACTCGTGCAGCAGCGCCCGCGGGTGGCGGTGGCCATTGCCTAAAAAGACGTTGCCCTGCACCACCAGGTCACCGGCCCCCTGCACATAGGCCACGGCCTGGCCGGTGGCGGCGGAGCCTTCCTCGGCGACGCCCGCCGAAGCCAGCACCTCGTTGTCGGTGAGGTTCAAGGCGACGTTTCCCGAGGGCCGGAGGTCTAGCCCGCCCAGCACGCAGCCGTCCAGGCGGTTTCCGGAAATCTGCCCCACCAGGCCCACATCGGCGGGGGGAGCGCCCACCAGGGCGTGGCCGGCATTGCCCAGGAGGGTGATTCCCCGGGCGGCGTTTTGCACCTGGTTGCTGGTAAACCGGAGCCGCCCGACGAGGCCGGCGCCGAACACGCCGTCGGCCGGTTCCAGCCGCTGGTGAAAGAAAGGCGGCGCCAGCGCAGGGACGGTTGGCTGCTCGCCCAGGGCCAGCCGCTCGAGAGCGCCGTGCAGGCCCTGCAGTAAGTCCGCGGCGGAACTCCGCTGCATCAGCGAGGCGGCCACGGACTGGGAAAGGGCTGAGCCGCGCTCACGAAGGTAAGCGTCCGCCCGCAGCAGTCGGGCGGCCTCGTCCTCGGCGGTGTCGAGGCAGAAAGCCGCCGCCCGGATCAGCACCAGGGCGGCGGTGCTGGCCGTGGTGGCAGCACGGGCGTCCAGGGAGCCGGTGATGCGCTCCAGTTCGCCCAGAAGCGCGCGGGCCCCACCCGCCCGCTGGGCCTCGGTGCCGGTGCCCAGGCGCCGCAGCGCGTCCTCCGCCGTGCGAAGGGCAGCGGTTCGGCCGCCGCCTTCGACGCGGGCCAGTTCCAGGGCGAATTCGAAATGGGGGCGGAAGAGGGCCAGCCCCTCGTCCCGGAACGCCCCATCGAGGATCCGCACGGATAAAACCACCCCGGCCAGGGCCGGCAGGAGAGTATCCAGCCGTCCGGCCACGGGTTTGGGCCGGACCGGCTCGGCGGGCTTCGGCACCAGAGGCTCGAACCGACGCTTCAGGGCGTCCAGGAAGGTGCGTGCCCGGGCCAGTTCGCCGGCCCGGTTCTGGGTGTCCTGGGCGGCGACGCGAATCGCCGCCGAGGCCTTTCTCGCCAGGTCAGCCGCTTCCGGATCGTCCCCCACCAGGTTGGACATTTGCTCCGCTGCGGCCCGCAGCACCTTGAGCCCCTTGGTTTTCATGCCATCGGGCTCAAGCGCCAGCTTGGCGACGCCGCTGTCCAGGTGCTTCGCCACCAGGGAGGCCAGGGCGGCGTTGCCCTGCTCGGCCATGCGCTGCACGGCGTTGGCGACGGCAGCCGGCTCGTTCACGGCCGCTCCGCCGCCGCCCGCGGACCAGGCCGCCACCTCCGAGAGGGTCTGGCGCAACCGGGTCGTGCGTTCCTCGCTGGGGGAGCGCTCCACCGACAGCCAGTCGGCTTCGAGGGCGTCGGCGAGATCGGAGTTGGCGGAGCGTATGGTCGCGGCCAGGGCATCCTTGTCGGCCCGCAGCGTCTCCAGCCGGGCGCGGTTTTCGGCGTCTGCATCGTTGGAAAGCCGTGCCGCCTCCTGGCCCAGTTGTTCGGCGAAGCGGCGGGCAATGGTCTGGTCGGATCCGAAAATCTCGAAACGGTTCCTGGCCCTGGACCTGTCGTACTCGGCGTCGCGCCACTCGGCCAAGGTCCCGAGCGTGGCGGCGGCGTCCAGTTGCGCGTCCCTGTCGAGGGGTGCGGTAAGCACCCGGGCCATCTCCCGTTCGATCGCCGCCCGCTGTTCCGGGAGGCCCCGGGCCAGTTCCGGCGCCGCGTCCTGCAGGCGGGTGGCGGCCGGGCCCGGCTGGCCACCAACCACGGCGAGGTCGAACTGGGTGGCGGCATCCCAGGCTTCACGAGCCGCGTCGCCGCCGGCGGTGAAGGCCGCGGCCCGGGACAGCGTCGCCCGCACCCTGTGGGAGGCCCGGGTGTGGTCATCCCGGCCCTGGGCGCTCCGCATGTCGTCGGCATCCACCACCAGGGAGGCGGCGATCGTGGCGCCGGCGCCGTCGAGGGAGTCGAGGTCACTCACCAGGGCGTCCATCGCGGCGTAAATCCGCTGCCCCAGCCGAATCCGAATTCCGTCGTCCCCCTGCCCGTAGGCCAGGGCCATGCGCCGCAGGGCCACGGCGGCGGCGTGAACGTCGGTCCGTCCCGCGGAGTCGCTGCCGGTGCGGAGGACGAACCCCTCCAGCACGGCGTACGTGGGCGGGCGGGCCGGTGCCGCGGTGTCGGCCGGAGGTTCCACGACTCGGGCCCGCGCCACCACGTTCTCGATCTGGTTGCCTTCGACGGCGACGTCCGTGCCACCCACCACGGCGATGGCCGAGGTCCGCACCTCGGGGCCTTCGGTGGTCTCGTTGCCTACGCCGTTGATGCGGTTGCGGACGATCTCCCCCTCCTGCACCTGGTCGAAAATCACGGCGCCCCGCAGGGTGTGGAAGGACACCCAGCGCAGCACGCCATCCAGGGGCGCCGCCACCTGGGTCGAGGGCGAGTCAGCCAGCGCCAGCAGCAGGGCCCGGAAATCCTGGGCATCCACAGCTGCCGCCGCCAGTTCCGCCGCCACCGTCGGGGCTGCCAGTTCCAGGAAGGCGCGGGCGTCCGCTCGCGCCGGGACCGCGGCCAGGGCCACGCGGTCGATGCGGTTGTCCTCCACCCGGACCCGCCCGGTCCTGCCGCCCTGTCCGAGCACCCGGACGGCGGCGTCACCCAGGTCGCGGAAGCTGCAGCCGCGAATGCGTACGTCGAGGGCGGGCTGCGGGCCACCCACGAGAACACCGACGCCCGGGTAAGCGGTGCCGTTGCCGTCGATGCGGCAGCCGGCCACCTCCGCGTCTTCCACGGGCTCCGGGCCGGGCCCCGCTTCGGCACCGGTGTCGTGGCCGGCGCCCACGACGATGCCCGCCACAAATCCCAGGGGCGAGCCGGCGGGGGCAGCTCCTGCCGTCGGCGGGAGTGCGACCCGGCAGTCCCGCACCCGCACCCGGCTGCCCGCCACGCGAATGCCGGCCTGGTAGAGGCCAAAAGGTGCGGCGTTTTCCACCGTGCAGTCGGCGATTTCAATGCCGCGCCCGGTGACGTCAATGCCTACGCCCGTGCAGCCCAGCAGGCGGTTGCCGGCAATCACCGCACCGGTGGTCCGGCCGGGATCGAGGCCGGCGCGGTCGCGGACGGCGATGCCCACGGCATAGCCCTGGACCTTGTTGGCTTCGATGCGCACACCCCGCAGGAAGCCCTCGGCCAGGTAGATGCCGAGGGAAGCATCGCCGGAGGCCTCCAGGCAGTTGCGCTCGAACACAAGGTCTTCCCCGTCAAGCCCGGACTTGGGGTTAGCAGAGAGGTAGCCGCGGGAGAGGTAAGGCCCGTAGGGCATGGCCAGGATCGCCGCCGCCGCCCGCACGTGGCAGTCGGCCACGCGCACCTCGGAACAGGTGCCGGTGATGAGGATGCCGCCGGCTTCCGGCCGCGGCTCACGGCTTTCGACGCGAAGCTCGCAAAGTGTCACGCGGCTGGAATCGGCGACGGTGACGACCCCGTGGGGCAGGGATCTGAGCAGCGACAGGAGCCTCGCCGCTTCCGGCAGGTCCTCCAAAGGCTGGCCCGGGTTCATTCGCTGCAGCACCCGCAGCCGGTTAAGGGACGAGACCACGGCGTTGAAGGCCCGCCGGGTGCGGTAGCCGGACAGCCTCAACGACTCCGCCACGGTGTTGGCGAAATCAGCGGCGGGCTCAACCACCCGCAGCAACAGATCGCCGGGCGCGAGGGGCTCCACCGCTTCCGCCGGAACAGGACGCTCCTCCACGTCCACGCCGATGGCCACGTCTTCCAGCGGCGCCTCCACCAGGGACAGGCGCTCAATGCTGACCTCACCGTTGCCGCCACAGCCATCCAGAATGAAGGCGCCGCCGGAACCCACCACCCTCAGCGCGGAAGCTTCACCGTCACCTAGAATGCGTATGCGGTGGCAGTCCGCCAGCAGAACGGGCCGCTCCAGCCGGTAGTCGCCGGCCCGGATGTAAAGGCTGCCTCCACCGGCCCTTTGAAGCATGTTCACCGCCGACTGCAACGCCTCATCGGCCGTTACGCCTTCCAGAAGGTCCTGGTCGATGTCGCCGAAAGTCCGCACCCCGTCGCCCACGATCAAGGTGAAGGCGCCGAACGGGGCAGGACGGTCAGCCAGTTCGGCGAGCCGATCACGCACCGCGTTGAGGGGCAGGAAGCGCGGTCTGAGATCTTCATAGACGTCGCTGCCGGCGACGCGGGTGATTCGCGCCAGAGGCACGCTGTGGTGGACAGGGCCATGGGCCGGGGCTTCCGCCAGGGTTTCCAGCCAGCCCCTGGCGGCCCCGTCCGGGTGCTCCACCCGCGCCACGAAGGTCCAGTACTCGCCCCGGCGGAGGCCCCCGCCGGAAAAGCCGAACGTAATCCCGTCCGGCAGGTTGTAGCGGAGACCGTTCAGCAGCCAGTCCGCCCCGTCCCAGCGGCGGACATAGGCCCGGTCTGCCACGGTGAAGGTCTGTCCCAGGGGTCCCCCCGCAGGCAGGGGCGCCGGGTCGGCGGTGAGGTTGTAACCGGCTTCGGCCAGGTGGACGGTGCCCGACTCCGTGTCCACCGCCCGGACCACCCGGAGGACGGGGGCCCGCGGGCCCTCGGGCTGGCGGTCGATGCGGCGGTCGGACACCACAACCACGTCCCCGGCCCGAAGGGCCTGGGCGTCGGTGGCGTCGAGCGGCAGGGTCAGGGCCTCGCCGGGCACGTCCGCCAGCAGGGGCAATCGGGTGGAGCCGTTGTCGCGGGACCAGAGGAAGACGGCGGGCAGGGGGCCGTCAGGATGCAGGATTTCGACCCGGCAGTGGAGGTTGTGGGCGCCGGTGTAGCCGATTCCGGCGGCGGCGCTTTCCGTGGAAAGGCAGCGGTCGCGGCAGGGATCGAAGGGCTCCGGCGGGTAACGGTCAGGCAGCATGCCCGGCGGCATGGCGGTACTCAGCCGCCCGCCTCCCAGGGCCGCAGGCAGGATCGGTGTTTCGCCGGCCGGCCGGTTCTGCAGCACCTTGACCTGAGTGAGCAGTTGTAGGCGCACGGTGGTGTCCAGCCCGTCCAGGGCGGGCTCCCGCAGGAACGGGTCGTCCTGGGCGGTGACCAGTTGCTCCCAGGCGTCCAGGTAAACCACGTGGGCTTCGCCGCCCCCGTCCACAAGTTCGGTCAGAGCCGGGGGGTCCGGCAGGTCCGGCTGGCGGCTGTAGCGAACGTCCCGCTCCAGGTAGGTGCGCACCCCGTCCACCAGCAACCGGCCGGCCCCGGCCACCGTGCCGTCGCCACCCCGCACCACGAAATCCGGCCCGGCTCCGTAGCGAAGCGCGCCGTCCAGGGCGCGGAGCCCGTCGAGCCAGGTTCGAGCCCGCGGCGGCAAGCCCCGGATGCCCCAGGCAACGACGCGGGTCAGGTCGAGCCCGGCCAGGGCCGCCACCGGGACCCGCTGGGTGTACCAGTGCGCCGGTAGCTCGCCGCCGAACCCGGCCGGGACCGCCGCGACGGTGCCGGTCGCGTCCTGCAGGAAGAATTCCACGGCGGTGGGGTCGTCGTCGTTGGTGGGGCGGCGGAAGCGAACCGAAAAAGCAAGGGCCGCCGCGGCGAAACTGCCGGCGGGCGCCAGGGCGACCGCGCCGAGATGCAGAGGCGTGGGGAGCGTCCGGGTCAGGGCCACATGCCCCTCCGCCCGCAGCACCTTCGGCAATCCCTCCGGGTCCCGGCGGTCCAGGGAGAGGGAAGGGGGGATCACCCGGAGGTCGCCCGGTTCCAGCCCCGCGCCTGCCCAGCCCGCAAGGTTCGCGACCGGGTCCAGGAGGTGCTCGTCGCTCACCAGGAAACCGTCGTCTGGGGAGCCCTGGGCCAGGTCCTCGCTGCGGCGACGGGCGTCCGCGGTGCGGATCAGCACTTCCTCGTTCCAGTCAGCGTCCAGGCTGACCCGGCCCATTTGCTGGAACACGCCAGTGAAGTTACGCTTCTCGTTGAAACGGGAACTGGAGGTGTAAGCCTTCATGCGATTCTCCTGGAGGGTTTAGACATCCGCGCCAGGTCTGCGGCAGACCGGTCGAGGTCGAAAGGAAGGAGGCCGATGGGCAGGAGGTCGGCGGTGCGCTCGGCCAACTCGCGGAGTCGCGCCTGCCGGTCCCCGTGGCAGCCGGGGAAACGCCCTTGCTCGCCCGCCCGCAGGGCCGCTTCGCCGTTGTTGCCGCCGAGGACCAAGTACTCGGGGCTCCCCGGCCGGACGGACAGAAGGCCCACGCGGCTCTCGATGCACTGGTAGCGAAGGGGCAGTCGGCCCTCGATGGGGAGAATGGAGTGGCGCAGCCAGCCGCGGTCCTGGCGGTCGACGCTGACTCCCCCGGCGAAAGCGCAGGAGCTGGCCCGCATTTCGCCCGCCTCCACTGTGCCGTGCACCGTGCAGTGGCGGAGCCGTACCTCGGACCCGCCGGCCTGAATGGCTGGCCCCGCGCGGGAGCCGCCGTCGAAGCTGCAGCCCGCCGCCACCAGCCGGACCCAGGGCGGCACCTGGACCGCACCGATGCTGCAGCCGTAGAGGCGGATTTCGAGAGTCGTCTCCGGCGGGGCGCCGCCGCCCGCTATGCCCCGGAAGCCGGCCCCGGCAACGCGCACCGCCACCTCGCCAGGGTTACCGAGGGTGCACCAGCGGAGATCCACCTCGCCACGGACCATTCCGAGGTCCAGACGGCCTGCCAGCCATAGGCCGGCCAGCCAGACGTCAGTGCCGGTGTCGCCGCCGAGGTCCGGGTAGATCGCCAGGGAAAACCCTTCGCCCGGGTCCGCTTCCACCAGAGGCATGGCGCCGAAATCCGCCGCGACGATGGAAAGCCCGCCCTCAGCCCCCGAGACGATCCGGGCCGGGGCAAGGCGCGCCGAGCGCAGGACCCCCACCACCGGCTCCCGGCCCGCCGCCCGTACGGCCGCTTCCAGGTCGCCGTGGATTTCCGCGGCGCTGTTTCGGTCCGCCGGCAGGAGTCCGGCCCGGTCGGGGTCGACCCAGGCCGTGTAGCGCTCGCGGCGAGGGCCGGATTCCTTTCGAAGGTCGGGCGGGACGGGGGCGGTGCGGTCGGGCTCCTCCCAGTACGGGAGCGGGCGGCGGTCCACCGGAAGCGCACCGGCGCCCAGCTCGCCGCCCCGGCCCACCCGGAAGCTGGCAGTTATTCTGCCGGCCATTACGTTGGCCGGCAGAAGCACCCGCCCTAACCGGGGATCCAGGCCAACAGTGTCGAAGGGGTCGAGGACGTAGGGCCTGTCCCAGGCCCCAAGGCTCCGCTGGGCCAGGCGGAAGAAGCGGCGCCCGAGGCGACCGGGAATGCCGAGGCGCTGCCCGTCGGCCAGGCGCGAGGCGGACGAGGCGCTGAGGGCGACACCCTGGCGGGGTTGGAGCGGGAGGCGCCCCGCCTCATCCAGCCAGGTGGAGCCGTCGGTGGCCAGGTGGAAGCTGGCGTAGCCGGTTTCGGCCACGGCTGGGTCGCCGGCCTCGTCTGCCAGCGCAGCCTCGCCAGCGCCCCGGGGCGCCACGGTGAGGTCCAGGGCCGGCAGCATGGCCAGGAGGCTTTCGCCGCCGACGCGGAGAATCACCTCGGACGCAGGCAGGGGCGGTGGGCCGGCCACCAGGAAGCGGTCCCCGGCGTAAAAGCCTTCCCCGGGCGCCGGCGGATTCGGCCCCGCTTCCTCCAGCGGTCCCTCGTCCCAACTGGAAGCTCCGACGGCCATGAAATAGCGGCGCGGGCGGGTACGGTCGACCCAGGCGAGGACTTCAAGGCCCAGGCCGTCATGGCGGGCGGCAAGAATGCCGGGGCCGCTGGCCTTGAAAGGCAGCGCCGGCAGGGCCGACCAGCGCGCTCGGGACGCACCCGCTGCCAGCAGCCAGGCGGAAGCCGAAAGGACGCCTGCCTGCTCTTCTCCGCCCAGGAGCACCAGCCCTGCCGGCGTCGACAGCAGCGCAGCTCCCCGGCGTGGCTGGGGATTCCGCAGCGGATGGGGTGTCCAGCCCGCCTCCGACCCGTCCGCCGCCATCGACCAGAGATCCCCGAGCGGCGCGCCGCCGCTGCTGCCGCCATGAAGGTAAAGGCGGCCGCCGTGCAGCGCGGCGGCGGCGTCGAGCCGGGCCGGCGGGCGGAGGTTCCCGTCCGCAACCAGCCGGGTGGCGGTCGCTGTGGCCCCGGCGAGGGCTACCCGGTAGAGCTCCATGGCCTCCGGGCTGGCCGAGGCGTCGCGGCCGGGAACCATCAGGAAGAGGCCCGTTCCGTCCGCCACCAGGAGCGTCCCAAGCTCCGGCGGCGGGGCGGCACCGGTCCAGGCCAGGGGCTCCCAGGCAGAGCCCGGCAGGGTGACCTTGGCCAGGCGGAGGGCATTGGCGGCGGCGTGCAACTCGGGCCGGACGAGCACCGGCGCCCCGCCGGGCGGCTGCAGCACCGCCACCGGCCCCAAGGGGGGCCCCAGGCGGGTGCCGTCGCCGAAGCCCTGCCAGGTTCCGTTGGCCTCCCGCACCGCGCCCCGCCCGGTGTAGCGCCGAACCCGCAAAAGGACCGTGGCGCCGCCGATTTCCTCGCGGGCGCGCTCGGCCAGCACCGGCTCCAGGGCGGCGCCCGGCCCGGCCCCGGCCGCGGCCAGCACGGTGTCCCCGGCGGGCTGACGGGCGAGCAGCTTGAGGCCCAAGAGCTCGCCGGGGCCTGGCCGCCCGCCATCGGCAAACCGGAGCACCGGCCGCGGTCCCGGAGGCTCAAAGGCCAGAGCCGCCCGCGGCAGGGGCACCGGAGCGGGGCCTACCAGTTGAATGCCGTCCAGGCGGATTTCCAGCGCCCCGCTGGCCTCGGCCACGCCCGGATCGTCCGCCAGGGCCGTGGGCGTGAGGAGAGTCGCGGCCGTCCGCGGCGGCGGTCCCGCCGGCCCCGGTTCGTGAATGGCGGTGAGGGTGGGCAGGGTTTCCGGCCGCTGCAGCGGCTGCAGCCAGGCCAGGGGAACGTCGCGGCCCAGAGGATCGAGGTGGAATCCCACCAGTTCGCGCCCCGGTACGGGCGTGGGGACGGTAACCCGCGGCCCGACCTCCACGCCTTCCAGTTCCACCGCCGTCAGCCGCGCGGTGCGGACCACCACCGCGTCAGGCCTCGCCCAGCCGTTGAT
>Ga0114979_10000457_pt1 | contig 27137 bp, 46 predicted proteins | sample S_140625_EF_Meta_FD_87315 | JGI IMG/M metagenome (GOLD analysis project Ga0114979, IMG submission 87315) | Freshwater microbial communities from Lake Simoncouche, Canada to study carbon cycling - S_140625_EF_MetaG | ecosystem: Environmental > Aquatic > Freshwater > Lake | place: Lake...
GATCCTCAGAAGTGGCAGACTTGGGCTTTGGGTGTGGTTTCTTTCTTTACAATCGGAAAGCAGAACCCGCCCAATCCCATGGAATATAACGACTGGCAAGATTGGGCTTTCGCCTTTACCCGTGCTGTAACCCTACCTGGTGGCTGACATGACGATCAACTATCCTGATTATCCCGCCAACTGGCAGCCTCTGGCCAACGACGCCGCTGACTCGGCTTGGCAGGGTAGCCCCATGAGCAGATTTGCCAAGGGTGGCAGGGCTGGTTGCAAGCCCTTCATGATCATCCCCCCGGCTGAAGACGTTGCAAAATACGCCAAGGGCGGCCTTGCTAGTGAGGCTAAAGATGTCGCCAATGCCGGTGTTGGCGGCGACTCGATGGTCATCCATATTAATCGAGATGAGTACAATAAGCTTTGCAAGGAGTGGGGCGAGCCCACGATCAATCCCCATACCGGGATGCCCCAGTGGACGCCGTTCTGGAAGCAGTCTTGGTTCGCGCCTGTGGCTGGGCTTATCGGAACAGCGGCTATTGGCATGGGCGGCGGCGAGCTTCTCGGCGGGCTGCTTGGCTCAGCTGGGGCTTCAACGCTTGCTGGCGCTACTGGTATCGGCGCCTTGGGAAGCACGACTGTTGGGACCTTGGCCGGGAATGCGGCTCTTGGCGCTGGCATTGGAGCTTTGACTGGTGGCGCAAAGGGCGCTCTGACGAGTGGGCTGCTTGCTGGCGCGGGCACTGTTGGGGCGTCGGCATTGGGGAACTATTTTAGTAGCGGAACGCCAACCGATGCGCCAACTCCAATGAGGCGCCCCGATTATGAGCTTTCTGGGATGGGTGGTGAAGGGGTTTCTGGTCAAAGTTCTGGGACCTCTTCAACTGGATCTTCCGCTGGCTCCGGCCTCATGAATGCAGTCAAGGGCTTTGCCACGGACCCCGGCAAGATGGCGGCTGCGGCGCTAGTTCTGGGCGATATGGCCGGTGGTAGCAGCACGTCTGCTACTGCGGCTCAGCCTACATCAACAACCACAGATACTAATCTGACCAAGCATTTGGCGATGAACCCGTTGAATCGACAGAGAACCTTGAACCTTCCCGGCTCAAACTATTACAACTACGGGTCAATGCCGCAACAGCAGTTCTATGGTGCAGCGCCTGCTGAGCAACAGCAACAGGATCAGCCCACAGTTCAAGCTGCTCATGGTGGCCCTCTGAGTCATTACGTTCAGGGGGGAGGCACAGGCCGCTCAGACAGCATCCCGGCTAAACTATCCGACGGTGAATACGTCATAGACGCTGAGACAGTAGCTCTGCTTGGAGATGGGTCGTCTAAGGCGGGGGCTCAACGCCTTGATCAATTCCGTGCTAATATACGCAAGCAGAAGGGCAAGGCCTTGTCGCAGGGCAAGTTTAGCCCCGATGCGCGGGCTCCTGAGCAGTACTTGATGGGTGGGAGAGCATAATGGCATTCCTTAACTTTCTCACGCAGGGGCAACCACTCCCCACGACAGAGTCAAAGCTGACGACCTCTCAGGTCCCGCAGTATCTGTCGGATTACCTCTACAACCTCATGTCTGGCGCCTACAGCGCAGCACAGGAAGGCTATCAGACATACGACGCCCCACGCATTGCTGGCTTCACACCTGAACAGCTAAATGCGATGCAAATGGTAACTGGGCAGCGTCCTAGTAACGCCCCGCCAAGCTGGTCTCCTTATGGAGATGAAATACATACGATGGTTAATGCTACGGGGGCCCCCGGCGCTGATATGATGGCGCCGCTTTCTCCCGGCGACACAGGAGACGTTTCTACAACCGTAATGCCGTATTCTCCGTATTCCCCGCCTATGGGAGGCGCGGCTACGGCTTATCGCCCGCAGCTAACTGCTGCTGAGCAAACTGCTGCAAAAGGTGCTGGATTAGACACGCTTAGCGCTGCAAGCCCTTATTTCAAAGAGGCCAGCAAGAGCCTGCCAAGCACGATTCAAGACTACATGAACCCGTATCAGCAGAACGTCATCAACACGATGGGTGACGAGGCACGGCGGCAGTTACAGGAGAAAATTCTTCCTGCAATTGGTGATCAGTTTACGCGCGCCGGTCAGTATGGGTCTAGCCGCCAACAGGAGATTGCCCAGCGCGGTGTTCGTGATGTCGCCAGCGATCTTGAGGCAAACATTGGCAAGCAGCTTGCAGCTGGTTATACTACAGCCGGAACACAAGCTCAGGCTGATCTTCAGCGTCAGGCTCAGTTGGGACAGGCGGCTGGCACTCTTTCAGGAACACAGCAAACAGCTGCGGCAAACCTTGCCAATGTTCAAGCTGGTTTAGGGGCAAAAGAACAGGCTATGGGATTGTCTGGGGCCGCTGCGATAGAGGCCGCAGGCGCTGAGCAAGCAGCTATGAACCAACGCAACCTTGATTTGAGGTATCAGGATTTTCAGAATCAGACGCAGTATCCCAAACAACAAATTAGCTTTCTCAGCGACATCGTTCGTGGGTTGCCAGCTGGCGGGAGCACGCAGGGAGTCAGCGGAACTTCATCTGGCAATCTGTATTCCGCTTCACCGCTTGCGTCGTTGGCTACTGGGCTGTCTAGCGCTGCGTCCCTCAGCAATCTTATCAAGTAAGGGTTGAGATATGGCCGTCAATGACGATGATGAAGCCCCAGCTGGTGGTCTTGATTCTCTCATGCCTCGATTCCAGGGGGCCTATCAAGACATCTACAAAAAGATGCAGGACAACGCTACGGCTAAGCAAGCCGCGCAGCAATCCTATCTTTCAGCGCTGCAACAGCAAGAGGGACCGCTTAGCCAGACCGGCATGAGCGACCTCGACAAGGCGGCTATGTGGGCGCAGGCGGCTGGTGCTTTTGGAGCCCCTACTCGCTCCGGTGGGTTTACCGAGACTCTCGCCAATGTAGGAACAACTCTGTCTGGCCCGCTTTCCAAGCAGGCTGAGATTCAGCGCGCTCGTTCTCAGCAACTGCAACAGCTTCAGCTGGCCCGTCAGAAGCTGGGCATGGAGATGGCTGGGTCCGGTGGTGTGGATCCGGCACAGGCGTTGCAGCTGTTGAAGGCACAGCAGGATGCTGAGACAGGCAAGAGCGCAGAGAGCTTCAAGCTTGAGACAATAGATGACAAGCCGGTGTTGGTTGGATCGCGCGGTACGATCAAGCCATTTGACCGTCAAGCTGCGGGGATTGGGGAAACAGAAACAAAGGCAGATAGCCTGTCCATTCCTGCTGAGGTTCGTGCAGCTGGCCCCGAAGCCGTCAAGAAATACAAGGAAGCCTACGGCACAAAAATGGCAGCGGAAATGGCTACAGCGCAGACCTCTTCTGATAACTTGGCAACTGCAATCCCAGTTCTTGACCGCGCTGAAAAGGCGTACAAAGAACTTAGCAAAAGTGGGTTCTTCGGAAGTGCAATTGGCCCTGCGGCGGCAAGTGGTCCATCTCGCATGGTTCAAGGCGTTCTTGGCACCCAAAGCGAGATCCAGAGGCAGAATTTTGAGGCTGCGGCGAAAGAACTTGAGCTGCTTCAGGCGCAAATCAAAATGAAGGGGCAGGGTGCTATCACGGAAGGCGAGCGCCGCATCCTTCAAATGACGTTGCCTCGTCTTGATGCTGCTGATCCAAGCACTGGCCTTGAGACCTTGAGAACATTTAGGCAGCAGCTTCAGTCGGCCATTGAGAAGCCTGAACGCATCCGCCAGCGTGGGGGTGAACAACAGCCGCAGGGTAAAGTCGTCAAGTGGGGGGATTTGCCGTAATGGACGTTCAGCTCCCCGATGGCACCATCATTCAAGACATTCCCGAGGGAACGACTAAGGCTCAGCTGACCGCCAAGCTGAAGGCGAGCGGCTACGACACGTCTGGGCTTGAGCCCGCGCTCATGAGCGAACGCGAGCAGCTTCGCGAAGAAGGCAGGCAGCGTATCAAGCAAGCACAAACTGCTGAGCCAGAATATGCTGAGGTTCCTGTCTATGGCCCAGATGGCACCGCCACGGGTGCAACTGAGCGCGTGATGAAGCCCAAGGCCGACCCCATCGGCGCTGGCGTTTTGTCCACCTTGCCGTTTGGCGAGGACATTGGTGCAGTTGGCCGCTCTATGGTCAGCGGTCGCACGATGTCTCAAGAAAAAGACATCGGAGAAGGCGTCAGGCAGGCCACGCAGGAAGCCTACCCTGGAGCCTACAGGGCAGGGCAGGTTGGTGGGTTCTTGCCTGCTCTGGCGCTTCCCATGGGACTTGCTGGACGTGCCACGGGCTTCGCTGGGAAGACTGCGCTAGGCGCCCTTGAAGGTGCTGGGTACGGTGGCGCCATGGGCTTTGGCGAGGGAAATACCCTTGAAGAGCGTCTTGCAGCGGCTAAGAGTGGCGCTATCGGTGGTGGCCTGCTTGGTGGCGCTCTTGGGCGCTTTGCTGCGCCCGCTGAGAAGGCAGCTGCGCCTATCGTTCCAGAATCTGTGCAAGCAGCTGAGCGTCTTGGTGTTGATCTTCCCTATTATGCTGTGACCGATTCCCCTGCACTTCAGCGCGCTACTAAGGTTTCTGAGAGCATCCCACTAGCTGGTGAGCCGGTTACTGCCGCAAGGCAGAAAGCCGTTACACAGCTTGAAGACGCTGTTGATGCGCTGGTGCCGAAGATGACCACAGAGCAAGCAGGAGAGAAGATTGGATCCGGCATTAAGGGCTGGATGACTTCTGGCGTTCGCGAAAAGGCAAAAGCTGCTTATGACGAGGTTGCTGGCCTGTTTGAGAATCCCGGCGTCACAAAGAGCCTTGAAAATACGACAAACGCCGTTGCCGACATTATGGCCAAACGTGCAAAAACTGGGATGGAAGGTGTTCCTACCGAAATATCCTCTATTCTCGGATCTATTCAAAAGCCGGGTGGTCTTGATTATGATAGCGCAAAATATCTGCTATCTGACTTCAGGACAAAATATGTAACGAACAATCTCAACAAAACGATTGATGAGGTTGAAGTTAATAAAATCTATCGGGCTCTACGGAATGATGTGATGGACATAGCCGAAGAGGCTGGTGGCGCACCCGCGCGCTTCTTCCTCCAGAAGGCTGATCGTGAATATCAAAAAATGTCCGCAATGCGCGAGCAGCTTGCCAAGATTGTTGGCAAGAAAGAAGGCGCGGTTAGCGACGAACAGATTTTTAATCGCCTCTTCAACGCTTCAAAGGATGGCGGATCGGCGAATAACAAGCTGGTTCAGCGCGCTATCACCGTGATGGAACCTGAGCAGCTGAAAGCATTCCAGTCTGGAATTTTGTCCAAACTGGGCCGCGATGCGCAAGATAATTTCTCGCCTGATCGGTGGCTCGGCGCAAAGGGCATCAACGCACTGAGCCCTCGGGCCAAGGCGATGATCTTCAAAGACGAACCAAAACTTGTTCAAGCGCTTGAAGACGTTACGGCGATCTCTGAACGGTTTAAGAACCTGAATAAGTTTGGCAACCCTTCCGGCACTAGCCAAGGCATATTTGGCGGGTTGACGATCACGTCGATGATCCATAGCCCCATAAAAACACTCGCAGTTCTTGCTGGTGCAAACGGCTTCACTCGGATCATGAGCAAACCCGCCACGGCACAGGGTTTTGCCGATTGGGCTCGCCGGTACGAAAATTTCGTCAGGTTCCCGACTGAGCAAAGCGGTAAGCTTGCCTATCGTGCGGGACAGCAGCTTAATCAGATGGTTGCAGACGAAGCAGGGAAAAAGGTAGACGTTAACGACTACCTCAACAAAGGTCCCTAAACAGCCTCGCAAACAGCGTGTCACGGGTCCTCATGTAGGACTCGTTTACCTCGCCGATGTACCCGGCCCAATAGGTCTCATACACATGGAGCGCATAGGGATCCCCTAGACGCTTCATGTGCTCGTCTGCCCGGCCCTCATCAAACAGGTAGTTGTGGCGCAGATCGAACGGGAAAAACTCGTGCTGTGGGCGAATATCGCATGGAATTTCCTTCGAGATTTCCACAGGTAAATTTACAGCGTGGTAGGCCCAGGTGCCAACCTCTAGGGCTTTGGGGATCCGCTCAAGCCATTTCCCAATGAATTCAGACCCAGGCTTGGCGATGATCGGCGACATGGCCAATGAGTCAGGCGTCTCCCTGGCCAGCACCATATCTGGCCCTACCAAGGGGTGCAGGCCCTTCAGGAGCAGGGTGTCTGTGTCGAGGTATATGCCACCCAGCTTTTGAAGGATCTGAAGCCTCAGCACGTCGGCCTTGTACTGGATCGGCTCAAGCGGAACGCCGTCAATCTCGGTAGGGAGCTCCACTGGCCTTACCTCGAACAGGTCCTTCACCATGTACCAGTTTGGATTGCTCCGGGGCACCTCATTGCACCACATGATGATGGGGTCGAGGTGGTTTGAGGCAGCCGCCAGGACTGCCAATGCGTTGATGAAGCTAAAGGGCCTGCTTCCGGGCTGTGTGAGCCAGATAAAGTGTATCAATTCATTCTCCCCATGGTCACGTTGCTCTCGGCTCTTATGTCTTGGTTGCGCCAAGACCAGCACTCTCGGGTTTCACTTTGAAAGCAAACCCAGATCAGATCATGCTCTAAGCCGTAGTCAATCCATGCAATACAAACGGCCTTACCCTTTGGCGTTTCGACGGGAAGAGGAGGATTTAGTTGATGGATCATAGGTCATTGGCCTTTTGGGAATTGGCGATATGGTTGTGTAGAGTTCGCCGGTTTCTGGGTCTTTTCGGCAGTCAAGATATATGGCTGTCTTGTGCGAAGGTTTGGGGCTCAAAACAAGATCCCCATCCGGTTCTTCATAACAGACCATTCCATCTTGATCGTATTCTGGCCTTCTGAGCCATCCGAAAGACCAGTGCCAGCCGTGCCTTACGATGGGATCACTCATAGGAAAGTGTCCTCAATCATCTGCCAAGTCAGAAGCGCAAGAAACAGTATAGCGCTGACAGACCCTGTTGTGACAACAAGAGTGACGGCGGTGAGCATGATGGTGATTAGGGTGTCATTCATTATCGTCGCCCTCTTTCAGGATTGATTGCACTACATTAACGCTCACTGAATTGATCTGTTTGTTCTTCAATAGGAATCGCAGTAGACCTTCCAATGTGTCGATGCGTACCTTGAGCCCGTCAATTTCAGAGTTCTGCTCATTGAGCAGATTCTGGACCCGTGATGCTTCAGTCATCTTTCCCCTCCAGTGCTTTGCGGGCGCGCACTTCAATCTTCGCCCACTCATCATCGTAGTCACAGTGCTGACAGTGATCTCCCCAGAGCAGAAAATCCCGCAGCGCCGCCTCCAGCTTCTCAATGCGGTCGGCGGCATCTTCAAGCAAACCCCATGTACTTTCGCCGTAATCCCATTTGCGTAGCCGCTTCACAAGGTCAGTCATCTTTCCCCTCCAGTGCTTTTTCAGCCGTTTCGCGCATTCTGTCCGCAATCATGCAGCAGTCTGGATCATCCAATGCTATCTTTTTAAGCGCCGCCTCTAGCTTCTCGATGCGGTCATCGCGCTCACCAAGCACTTCGTTGTACCGCGCTAACCAATACTGCCATCGCGGCAGCGTCAGTTCGCCCACTTGAGGTAGCTTGAGATCATCAGTCATCTTTCCCCTCCAGTGCTTTGCGGGCGACACGCCGCATTGCTTGCGACACGGGGCAGCATTCCCACCCCTCAGACAAATCAAGCAGCGCCGCCTCCAGCTTCTCGATGCGGGCAGCGGCTTCACGGCACTCACGCAGCGGGTATTCTCGCAGCCGCTTCACAAGATCATCGCTCATTTGTCGCCCCCATTCAGCCACCAAGGATTGCGATCACGGAAGTACCAGTAGGCCAGCACTACTAGGATCACGATTGTCACGCATATGGAGTCGATAGCATGGTCGCTCATAGACCGTCTCCTTCGGCAAAATCTAACTCGACCTTGATGCAGGCGATGCGGCCACAAGGAGCCCTAGACGCCCGTGAATCTGCGTGTTCTTTGCTATCCCAGATGCTGGTGGATTGTTCATACACATTTATCCACACCGTCCGCTTGTGGCGGGGGCGGACTTCAATGAGGTCAAGACGGTTTTCTTCGCCATCAAGAAAATTCCCATCTGCAAACCAAATCCAAGATTGCCACCCATTCTCTTTGTGCTTAGCCGCTCCGTGAACCAATTCGCCATGCTCCCCATCCGTCGCATAGATGCGGACTTCACGGCCATCGCGGGTGCGGTACTTTTTGTTGATGTCGATCATAATTTCTTCTCCATTCTTAGGCGATGCCATTGCGAGCCTCCCTCATCCGCACCCATTCAACGCAATAAACAACAGGGCGCATGTTGAACTCTTTGCATAAATCCAGCTGCTCTTGCGTCATGTTCTTTTTGATAAAACGGTTGATGCCGCTCAAAACCGTTGTGTGATCGCGGTCTCCACACAACCGCCCAATCTGAGACAGTGACCAGCCATGTGCGTTGAGAACAGCGTAAATTTCAAATCGGCATTCGGTGTGCTTCCACTTCTGCGATTTGCCGGATGCCTCTGCCCAGTTCATGCGATGCCGCTGAAGAACCGGCAAAATCTTATGCTTCACTTCAGATATACATTTAAGCCCATGCAAAAGCACAGCTGGTTTTAGCTCAGCGGCCATCACTGTAAGAGGGGGAGGAGGGGGAGGAGGAGGGGGCGCAACAGGCTCTGGGGGCTTGGGTGGTGGCCCAGCATTCAACCGAGCCCTGACGGCCTTGTAATGGGCGTGAAGGTCCATCAAAATGTCAGACATTGGTTTCTCCTAATGCGGCAATGATGATGCCGTCGATTTGATCGCTAAATCGGTCGCGCTTGTTGTTGATCTTGGCAATTGATCGAAGGGCTCCCTTCAGAAACTCAACCTCGCTTGCCTGCTCCCATATCTTGTTCTCCAGCTGATCTAGAACCTTCTCAGCCTCAATATATTTTTCGTGCCAGCGCTGCTCTTGTGCTGCGAAATACTGCGCCATTTTCATTTTGGACTCCTTTGATTGCTGCATAGGCGTGAGCCTCTATCTGCTTTCTGGTTTCTTCGTCATGCACATGCTCAAGGGCTATTTTAACAACATGGCCCATGTGTTCAATCATATTCTGGATATAACCAGCCGCCTCAGGGCCGTCAGGGTTGATCAGGATCTTTTTGACTCCGGGATGATACTCCGGGTCTATTTGGTCTCTGGTTGCTGTTAGCTTTTGCTTTATCATTTTTGACATCCCATCTTTTCAGTCGTTTTTTATAATTTGAACTGGTTTCATGCACTCTTCTCTTCGGACGCTTTTTCAAATTCCAAACACTTATGCCCTTGTTTTTGCTTCCAGGTGGTCGACCACGCCTCTTCTGTTCCTTAGGTTTCCTTGGTAGTGATTCCTCAAGAGCTTCAGGTACAACTACTACAGGGGATGTCTTAACAAACAGTTTCTTAATCCAGCTGATGATCATTTTTTGCCTCCTTGGGGGGTAGGTAACAGAGTTTTGCGTGCTTTTCGCAGTATGGCCTGCGGGTTACTATCTCGCAGCAATATTCGGGCCGCGATGTGTCTTTGTTGATGATATAGCGGCATGTTCTCAAATTGAGATCCATGATGCCGTTCTTTTTCTCCATGTTGGGCTCGTTGGGTTGGGGGGAGCCGAAGCTCCCCCTCGCTAGGCTGCCGCCATGTTGATGTAGCGTTGCTTGTATCTTTCATGCTGTTTGGCAAGCTTCACATTCCAACGGTTCCAGCCTGCAACGTGACAAGCCGCCATGCCCCTAGGGTCCTTCACGCCATACTTGATGCAGACCTTCATGTGGGCGACACCTGCCGCGATGTTCTCATTACAATCGTACATTTTGCCGGGGTCAAAACCCAGAGTTCGCGCAGACGAGTCAATCAATTGAAAGACACCCTTTGCGCGGCCATGGCGAGTCTTTGGACCCGTTACATGACACTGATAGCCACTCTCAACCTTCGCGATCTTGAGAGCGCTTGCAACCCACTCTTCTCCGAGCTCTTTCCTCACCACCGTGGTGATCCTGTCAATCACAACCCTCTTTTTCTGAGATGCAATGACCTTTTCAGGTTTCACAAACTCTGTCTTCATGGCCTCTTCGCGCCAGAAAGAACCAGAGTCTTCTTCAGTGGCTAGGACTGGCGATGACAGAAGTGCTAACCCCGTCAAAGTGTACGCTGATCTCTTGAGCATATGCTATTCCTTCGTCTTCAGGCTGCGTTGCCACGGCAGCGGGTTTCTCTCCTTCAATATCGTTCATGGCAAACTGCGCCGAGAACGCAGTGTAGTTTACATTGTCGATGTAGTTGTCCGCAAGCTTAGGGTTTGCCCTGCGTCTCGCTAGTTTTATTGCCTCCATCACCACAGAAATGTCGTATTCTGTGTAATCTTTGCCACTGATTAATGACGCCATCTGTGCAGCATGACTAAAAACATCTTTGATGTCGCCATACATAGCGCCACGATCATTAAGGACAGCTGCGGCTTTGTAGAGTACGTCTTTGTGGTTCATTTTCGTTCCCATTGTTTGATCTTTCCGATGTATCGGCGGTTGAGGGCTACAAGCCCATGCGACTCGTACTCTTTACTGAACTTTCCGGGGTAAAACTCCTCCACAATGATGAAGTCATCATCAATTGTTTCGTTCAAAAACTCCACCAAATCACTGCATGGATATTCAATGATGATTCTATGAATCAGGGCCGGAGGTTGCGCGTCATTACCCCTTACGGGCATGTTCATTATGATTTCAAAACGCATTTCGTAACCTCCATATGCGCCAAATTTCCTGTTCAACATGAGGTTGAATCAAAACTGGCAACGCTTCTAACGCTTGTTTGCGAACCTCCTTTTTCATGTTGAGTATTTCACACGCCGCCTCATAAAAATGAAGCGAACAAGCAGATTGAATAGCCCGTGGCTGTTTTTCCAACGAAGCATACCCACTGAAAACTGAAAAGATGTATTCACTTGGTTTTTTCCAAGTACTCGTTAAAGGCTGATTCGGCTGCATCTACTCCCAACGCGATACACGCGAAGGCTCCCATTGTTTGAGCTGTACGAAGGTAATCCTGTTGGCCTTTTTGCCAGATTGATTGCGTATGGTCTCTTCGTTTGAGCTCGCATACAAAAGCAGGCGCCCCGGGAATAACAACATCAGGTGTGCCGCTTGTCATCCCCTCTGAAGCTTGATGTGCCGCTTGAAAATGAGTACGCTTTCCCTCATTGCGAGGATGAAACGCAATCTTCCCCCATGTCTCTGGGTACCTTTTTCTGATTCGTGCGAAAAAAGTAACCTGTTCAGCATTTTCGGTAGGGCACTGCCCTCGATAAGTCTGATCGCCGTAGACTGGAATGTCACTTGGGAGCTTCATCTTTGGCCTCGTTGTAGGCATATACCTTGAAGTATTCGCCCTGCTTTTGATACGTTATGGTTTGCGGTGTTTCTCCCTTCAACATAGCAAACATATTATAAGATGCAACCTCATTCGCCCATTTTGGATTGCGTGATACCCAAAAAGTAAACCGTCTGTGTGGAGTGATTACAAAAATGCTGTACTGGTCTCTTCCTGCTCGACTGATTGTAGGGCGAACAATGAACTTTATCACCTCGTCGCATTGCCTGCGGTACGGATCATTCTTTTTTTCTTTGTAAGCAAGTCGCAGCTTTTGGTTAGGGTCAACCAATTCGGCTTTGCATTTCATGCAGTAGCGCGCTGCAATGTCGTTCAGTTCTTCACAGTACGGGCATTTTTTGCTGGTCCATCTATATAAACACCTACGAAGTTCACCTCCGTAAACGTGCTCCGCGGTGCAGCGACGACCAAAGTGCGCGGGAATAGGGCCGTATTCTCCATCAACTGTATCGCCGTCTAGATCGCAAAAATATCCAGCTTGATTGATTGCAAATCTGGTTGGATTGGGCCTTGCTCTGAAGCAATTTAGCGCGCTGCAATCTGGGCAAATGCAATCAACTCTCTCTTCTCCAGATTCGTCTTTAGCCTTTATATTTGGGTCAAAAATGTCTCCGTCTGGGCAATGCCGATCTGTGTTCTCGGCATAGTCTAAAACCAAACAATCTTTTTTACCATCATGAAGGCGCAACCCCCTTCCGATGATCTGTTGCATAAGGCCTACCGACTCGGTAGCGCGCATCATAGCGATAACGTCAACATGCGTTGCATCAAACCCTGTGGTCAAAACAGCAACGTTAACAATGTATTTTATTTTCTGAGCTTTGAACGCTTCAAGGATGCGTTCGCGTTCAGTCTTGTGGGTTTCTCCAGTTACGATAGCCGATATCTCTGGTGGCAGGCTAGCCAACACTTCACGCGCATGGCGAACAGTTGCGGCAAAAATTAGAACACCTCGCCGATCTTTCGATTGTTCCACAATATCGTCAACGATGTTTGCTGTCTTGCGCCCCTGCCCATGATACGCGCGGTCAATGTCTTCTTTTGAAAATTGACCCTTTCGATCCAATTTCATCTGCTTCGTTTCGTAGGATTTCACTCCAATTTCGCCAAGCACTGGAGGGGTAAGATAGCCTTGTTTGATCAGTTCTTGGGCCGTTATGCGATACACACACCGAGTAAAATATGGTTCTACAGCTGGTGTTATTGCGCCTCCATCCGCGCGCTGCGCATATATGTAGCCGGTGTTCATTCGGTATGGAGTAGCAGACATGCCCACAACCCTTAAATTGGGATTGGGAATACTGCTGATTATTTTTTTAATTGTAGGGGTAATTCCATGACATTCGTCAATGATCACCATTGCAATTTCGCTACCAAATTGGTCAATGCTGTTCAGCACTGTCATTGGCGTTCCAAAAACAACAGGATGCTCAAGGCTTTTTTCTCCGACGCTCGCCGAAAAGAAAGACGCATCGCCGGGGTACTTGGCGTGGTTCTGCTCTACAAGCTCTTTTGATGGAGCAATACACAGAACCTTTTTTCCGCTCATGCCAAGAACGGTTTCTGCAAGCGCCGAAATGATATGACTCTTTCCGGCGCCTGTCGCTGCCTCAATCATGCAAGGTTTGGTAATCTTGCAGATCCAGTTGACGATTGCATCGTGCGCTAATTGCTGGTAAGGCCTAAGCATTACGAAAGCTTCCAGTAGCTGCTTTTTTCCCCTCGATATGGCTCTAAATCGAGATGAGGAAGGTACTGTTTTACTACTTTCGCATAGCTAACAGAACCTTCTCGCTCAACATGTGTCAGCTTGCGCCCATTGAACGATGCGTTTTTGCTTCCAGCTATTTCAACCAGCTTTTCCAAGAGCTCTTTCTTGCGTTCTTCGTAAAGTTTGATCGCATTGGTTGCATCATCGTATTCCGCAAGGATTTGGGAAGCATTGAACTCTGGTCTTTTTGGCAAAAGATGCCGTTCTGGGTTTTTGATTTCCTCAAGGTAGTCAGCGTAGAACAAGCGAAGCTTCGAAATGGCGTCATCGACAAATTCCTTATCGTAGACAACTGTTTCTAGATATGTTTCTTTGGGGCTCCATTGATAAAAGCTACACCATCTACGCTCCGTAACATGAAGCTGAAACTGCATCTGTGCGTAATAGTGCATTTGTTCAAGAGCTGTCTTAAATACGCCCTCACCTTTGCGCATACTGAAAGGGCACTTTACTTCTACAAGACCAAACTCTCCAACAAGCCCATCAGGAGACGCGCCAAGCCAATCCCCAACTCTGAAGAAACCGCATGGTTGAACAATGTGACCCGTTTCCATTTCGTATTCAACGATCGCGCCTGCTTCGTTCGCAACCCCCCATTCTGTTGCTACGTTTCCCTTAAACTCTGACTCTTCACCATGATATTCGCGCACCATGCGGCGCATTACATCATCGGCGGTCATGAATGGAGAGTAACCCAAGATCGCCCCAACTGATGATCCTGTTATTCTACCCTTTCGGGCTTTAAACCATTCTGCGCTGCGCTGTTCCATTTTGTGCTCCTTGATGTTGAAGGGGCCCCTTTCGAGGCCCCTGTTTTTGATTAGAAAGGTACATCAGCCATGGGCTTTTGTTGAGCTTTGCGCTCGACACCCATGACCCAATTACCCTCTTTGGTTTCTCCGGTAGATTCGTCTTTCATCTTCCAGACCATCACTTTTATAAGCATCTGCTTACCGCCAATGCACTGCTGCATTACCTCATCAGTCGGCTCAAGTTTCTGTGCAGCCATTTTTCCACCAGCATACGCATCAATGGCAAACAGCATCCGCTTGGCCTTGTCGCGCTTCTTTTCAGGGTCTTTGGCCTGCGGGTTATCATCCGCCACCCAAAGCTTCTGGAAAATTTTGCGGTTCTTGTATTCAACCGGACCGAGAATGGTCCAACGAAGAGAAATAAACCTGTTCTGATCACGGTCTTGGTCCCATTTCGCTTCGTCGATATACGCAAGACATTGCGTGTTGCTTGGAATGGGAGTGATCTCTCCCCCTCCGATCTCAAACTTTTCCGATACTTCGAAGTCGCCTTCACTAAGATTCCAAAAGCTCATTTTAGTGCTCCAATGTAGGCTGAGAGGGGGTTAATACCGGTTTCAACGGTCAAGGGTTCAGTGATGCCGTAGCGGTTCTTGCTGACATTTGCAGCTGTCGCATGAGTGATCAGAATACGAGTCCCGTCCGAGATCGCTTTCTTTTTGTCACCGTCGCCAGTTGTAAAAGTTTCAAGCTTCAAAAACCCCACGATATCTACGTCATCAACGTAAGCTGGCATGGACTTTTCGTGAAGCCTAAGCGTGTAGCGCATATAAGCATCATCGTCTGGTGGCTCGACGCGGCTTGTGTCCGCATGAGCAACGAAGACGGTGTTCATGCCACGCTTTTCAGCGAGAAGGCCCGCTGCTTTACGAACCCTTGCGTGCATCGCCGCGACTGCATCGCGACCAGCACCATATCCCCCTAAAGCCTGTTGGATACCGCGAGGCTTCTTTGGGTCTGTCTCTACAACATGCAAGGAAAACATGCGCTCTAAAGCGGTCACGCTATCGACCACTAAAGTTCTGTATTGATGTTCTTCGTGCATGAGACCTTTCAGTTGGTCCCAAAGCATGTCAACCCCGGTCAAAACCGGAAATGCGTCGGGGCGACGGTCTACAGGAATAGCCTGCAATCCGTCTTCGGCGCGTATGACGATTGGCTTTGGAAATGTGCAAGCAAGGGTCGTTTTACCCAAGCCGCTATCACCACATACCGTGATGAGTACAGGTCGGTCAGCGGGTTTGCTGACCGTTGATAGGATGCTCATTGGCATTCTCCTCTTTTCTCAACCCATTGACCTTATCGCCGACTTGTGTGAGAGTCAACAACGGAATATAGAAAAAGGTACATCCTGATGAAAGAAATGCGTAGAGCCTATGAGGATACCCTGCGACAAGTTGTCACAGCGCTGGCCGACAGAAATCTATCAAAGGTTTCTAGAATCGTTGGTCTACACGAAAACACAGTGCGGGCTATAGCTTCTGGAAAGAACACAAACCCTGCCTTGGAAACACTCGACAAGTTGGCTGATCATCTGTTTGGAGGCAGCCATGTATCGTGATTTTTGGGAAGCTAAATATAGAATCTTTGGCCTGCACACGATCAAAAAAGGAAAATGCGGATGCGGAAATGATGACTGCAAAGCAGTAGGAAAGCACCCACTTGCTTCAAATTGGCAGCACACGCCAATGTGGGACGATGAACAGATCGAGACGATGGAAGTCGCTGATCAGTTCATAACAGGATACGGAGTGCTGGTTCGGGGTCTGCTCGTGATCGACGTCGACGCACGAAATGGTGGAGTCATATCGTACGAGCGACTCAAATCTGATTTCCCCATCATCGAAAAAGCAGGATTGATCGTCAGCACAGGATCAGGCGGCGGGTCAAAGCATGTCTATTTTTCTGTTCCTGATGATCTAGCTCTTGTGCAAAAACACGCCGACTATCCCGGTATTGACTTCAAATCGTCTGGTTATGTGGTAGGTCCTGAATCGCAGCACGTTTCTGGCGCCCGGTATATCGTTGAATACGGATCCCCTGAAGACATCGACGCCGCTCCTGCCGGGTTGATCTCCCTATTAAAGAAGCCCGATCGGCATCGCGCAGAAATAGCTGGTCAGCCAGTCGATGTTTCACATGCAGACATTTCCGAAATGCTTGAAGTCATCAACCCCGACAGCGATCACGAAACATGGGTGCGCTGCGGTATGGCTGTGCATCACGCATCCGCTGGAACAGCCTTTGCCGTTTGGGATAAATGGTCAGCACAAGGAAGCAAATACCCAGGTTCTGACGTTCTTTCTAAGCGCTGGCACAGCTTTGGAAAAGCCGCGAATCCTGTCACGCTTGGTACGCTTACACATTATGCTGAGACGAACGGCTGGAAACAGTCCGTCACGTTTGAAGCTGAGCTTCCTGCTGATGTCGGTCTTGATATTACAAACGTGAACCTTAAGCGCCCTCCAGGCTTCGTAGGGCTTGTAACGGAATGGATCGAGGATCAATGCCGCAGACCTCGAGAACATCTGTCGGTAGCAGGAGCTCTCACCGCAATCGGAAACATTGTTGGTCTTAAGTACACAGACGATCTTGATTCGATCACATCGAACCTGTTTTCGTTCTGCGTTGCAGGATCAGCGACGGGAAAAGATAGCATCCTGTCAGCCGTTACGGAGATACATCTTGCAGCGGGTATTCATCCCGCAACGCATGGGTCTATCAAGTCAGAGCAAGAGATCATTAGAAACCTTGTCGATCATCAGGCCTCGTTCTACGCAATTGACGAGATTGGTATTTTTCTCGGCAAGGTTAAGAACGCACAAGCGAAAGGCGGCGCACCATATCTCGACGGCATCATTGGTGTGCTCATGTCGATCTACAGCAAAGCGAACGGATACTTGCTCCTTACCGGCGATATGAAAAAAGAAGTACGCAAAGCCATGCGCGCCGAATGTGTTCAGATTGAAAAGCAGATTGAAGAAGAGCCGTCACCCGCGCTCGATAAAAAGCTAGCTGAGATCAAAGTGCAAATGCAAAACCTTTCACACGGATTGACGAAGCCTTTTCTGTCGCTGATCGGTTTTACAACAAATGTTACCTTTGACAGTCTTGTTGATTTTCAGAACGCGACGAACGGATTCGTAGGTAGGTCCGTTCTATTTACAGAATGGAATACGTCTCCTGCTCGCAAGAGAAACTTTCGCGCTCGCAAGATGCCCGACAGCTTGAGGTATGCTTTATCTCAGCTTTATAGCGGCGACAGCTATGATTCAGTTGCGGATCGGCGCATCGAACACTACAGCGACCGAATCAAGATTCCGACAACTCCCGGCGCCGCTGAGCTTCTGGAAAAGGTCGCTGATATTTTTGACGAGATGGCCGAAGATCACAAATCAAAGACCGGACTGGAAGCTATCGCCCTGCGGGCCTACGAGCAGGTAGCTAAGGTTTCTCTGATCCTTGCAGTACCTGAAGGGCTACGCACTGAAGAGCATGTACGGTGGTCCTACGCCCTGATCATTCGCGACATCAAACAGAAGATGGATCTCGTAACCGGCAACGAGCGCGCAAAAGACGATCCGGGCTCAGCGCTGCAAGCGAAGTTGCGCAATATGATCCGCGACGAAGACGGCGAGACGCTTGGAGTCATCGTCAATCGGTTGCGGCAATACAAGAAAGCAGACATCGAGCGCTGCTTAAATGAGATGATTCGAGTGGGGTCAGCGGTCGTGATTGAGTCGCAGCACAAATACAATAAGGCTATGGTCAAGCGGTACAGGGGTGCTTAGCAAACTAAGCACTTTTTTTCGCTAATCTCTTTTTGTATTGAAAATCAACGGCTTAGGGGGTGCTTAGTAGATAGTGCATCCCCTAGAGATATAAACACAGATAAAGACACAGAAAAAGAGAGAGAAATATATATATATAGAGATATATATATATATACTACTAACTACTTTTTTCTGTGTCTTTTCAATGGGTTAGTCGTTAGAGGTGCTTCGCTAACTTCTCAGCTAACCACTTTTCGTCAATTTTGCCTTCGTCGAGGGCTTCAAGGACAAGCTCAGTCGATCTAGGAAGGGGGCGCGCGCCAGTTATCCAGTTGAATACAGATCTGGTCGTACAGCCGGTGATGAAGGCCAAATCTTTTTGCCGAATGTTGTGACGGTCAAGTGTTGTTTGTAAGTTGTCCATTGCGGTGTCCTTTGTGTGTGCAGGCATAGGTGTCGCCCTGTCGCAGTCTCTTGCCTGTTGTGATGCGGGTCTTGCCGCAGGCACAGACGCACAGGAAGGCTGCGCGGCCATTGGGCGCCTTGCCTACATGCTCAAGCACGGTCAGGAGGCCATAGGTCTTGCCGATCTCGTCAATGCTCATTGGTCCCCCCAATGGTCAGGGTTGTCGTAGGTGTCATCGGGCACTGAATCAGGCCAGAGCCAGAGGACTACAAACACAATTGGAGTTGCAATGATCAGAGCGTCTAGGAGCATAGGAGAGCCTCTCGGGCTTGTTGGCGGGTAGGGTGATGGGTAAGAGCTCCAGAGATAGAAAGCGCCCTCCACCCCCCGGCTGGGCGCTTTTGCACCCAGCCCATCAGTTTGCCGTTGAGAAGAACTCCATCAATCGGGTTCATGCGAGCACCTTTGCGCGAATCTTTACAGACAGGTTCTGACGGGTTGAACCGACTTTGCATTCGTCGGCTTGCGCTTTGGTAATGTACCCAAGCTCTATGGCGCGCTCTAATTTGAAGCTGTTCGTAGCTGTCAGGCTGAAATCGAGAAAGAACTGATCTCCGTTCACGATGGCTTTCATGTCATCGCCCGCAGCGTTCATGCAGGCGGTAAGAGCTTCTTCTTTTAGAGCTTCGTACTGTTTCTTCATTGCTTTGTATTCGGCTTCGATGAGGGCGAATCTGTCGGCGATGTTCATTGGTCTGGTTCCTGAGTTAGATGAAAGCGATGGCTGTAACCATTCCGAAGATGGTGAAGCAAATTAGAGCGAGGATGGCTTCGATGATTTTCATTGGGCTAAGCTCCGGTTGATGTTGATCAGAATAATGGTTCCGGGCGGGCAGTCAAGAACTTTTTTCCGGTTTTATGCTGTTCGATTGCTTTTTTCAATTCGATGTTGTCTTCGGCTTTAAGAAAGCACGAGGCCATCGGGTGATTTCTGTCGTATTTGGCGAGCTTTTCAGCGTTCGCATCGGATGGATCGGCGCGGTAGGATTCAATAAGCTTGATCATGTTTTGGTCTCCGGTTGATAACCGCCCCTGTTTTGAGGGGCGGTTGTTGTTTCAGGCTTCGACCTCTTGAGGTGCGTAAACTTCTTCAATCTTAACCACCACCCAGCGCTGGCCGGTTGTGTCGGTGCGGCGGTCTGCCTGCTGCTTAGCTTGGCTCAACCAGCAATAAGTGTCGGCGATGGCGATCTGCTGGGCGAAGGTGAGGTCAGAGTCGTTGTTGATCAGGTAATACATGGCTCAGTTCTCCAGAATGTAAGCTGCGATCTCGTCGCGGATGTTTTGGGGAAGGTCGAGAACAGGCTTGCGATACCAGTCGTAGGCAAGATCCATGAACTGCTGAATGTCAGATTGAGTGGGTTCGCGGGTCCCGATTGCGCGGGCATAGTCAAAGGCATCAATGAGGTCTTGCATTTGCTTGGTCTCCGTTGGGCTGGTCTGCTTCGATGTTTTTGACTTTAATGGTATTTCTAAGGCAGTCAAGAACTTTTTTCCATAAAAGTAGGTTTTTGTCGATTTTTCCAAGTAGCAATGGAGTGCTTCTCGTTTATGTAATAATTTCTGTAAGCTTGAACGGTGTTTGGGTTTTTGTATTGATCAGGCATGGCTTGAGGCGCTGGGGTAAACCCGATGTCAGGTATTTTAGCTGGTGGAAATCTGACCGATTCAAGAATCTTTTGGCAGGCGTGTGTTTTGCCGTAGCGGTGCGTGTACTCTTCGCACAGCGCCATACCATGCTCCCATAACCAGCGGTAGTTCTCGGCAGAATCCCCCGCCCAGCGGGTTGAGGGATGATTGGCATGGGTCAGCTTGTAAGGCGCTGGCTCATTGTAGCGGTGGTAAACCGCGCATAACATCTGCGCGGTCTCTAATGGCATCTTTACGATGTGCTTGTCGCACTGCATCACAGCAGCTGTTTCAGGATTTGTGTCGAGGAAAAAGATGTTCATTTAGATGATCGCTTTCTGTTGAAGAGCTTCGTGAAAGGCTACCAAAGCTCCGGCGTTGAGCTCCCGCTTGATCTTCAATGGGCCGCTGAAGATCACACCAAGCTGGCGCCCGCGCTCGTAGTCCCACTGTAGCGCGCCCTCAAGGTATGCGTCTGGGTCAAAAGCTTTGCCCTTCTGGGCGTCTTTGAACCCCCTAATGAAGGGGGCTCGTTTCATGAGGTACACAAGTCGTACCTTTTTGGTGCGAACTTGCCGGATCATGAGCGCACCTCGTAAGGCTTGTCCCAGCTGCCGATGTTGATGTAGCAGTACCAACCCACGTCGAAGTAATCGGATTGGCTGTCGCTGTTATCCCAGTTGCCTTCCATCAGAACCGGCCAGATCTCGTTCATGAAGTCGAGGGCTTCACCGCTGAAAGATTCTGACCAGTGATGGCGGCTAACAGTGATGTTATTTTTAGCAGGCTCCCAAAGCGGGTTGCTCCAAGACTTAGCTTGAATGGTCTCGTTATGGTTGTTGAGCATGTCGAGCTTGCCCGCGCTGAGCTTTAGAGTCAGAGTGCCGCGAGGTGCGCTGAGGCTTCCCTTGAAGCCGTACTTCTGAAGGATGGGCTTGGCTTTGGCTGCGATCTTGGCTTTGTCTAGCATTGGCTTGGTCTCCGGTTACATGTTCACAATAATGGTATTGCTCAGTCAGTCAAGAACTTTTTTCCGATTATTGTAGATTTTTTGCACGATCGCAAATTGCGCCTGCGATCTGTTCGAATCCAATGAAGTCCAGTGCGGAGAATGTAAAGAGCTCTCGGGCAGCGCCTTGGTACTCTGAATTCGATATGACCATGACGTGAGTAAAACCATTGGTCTTATAGGTAGCCCCGTTCGATTTGATGTATTTCTTTACTAAGCCGTCTCGGCTAACGCTCGTGGCTTTGGCTAGGAAGTAGTGGTATTCATTTCCGTAGTTCAATTGAACAGCTATGATGTCGTTTCGTTTGGCTCTGGGGTTCATGTTGGGCTCCTTAGGGGAAATAGAGGGGGGTAATCCCCCCTCCGGTTGGTTTACTGTGCGAGGATGGCGTCAACAGTTTTGAAGTTAAGGTAAATTGTTTCGCCGTTTTTCCTGTAGACGATGCCGAAATTTCCGGTAGCGCCGCCATCGTGCATAATGCTGCAAGCTTTGGTCCAACCATTCTTGGCAAGGAGGGTCTGGGCTTGAGCGATTTGGGTGCGAAGGGTGTTGGTCATGTTGGGCTCCTGTTTGGCTAGTTGATGATTTGACTATAATCGTGCCTTTAGGCCAATCAAGAACTTTTTTCATCTTTTTTACTTTTTTTTTTGTGCTATCGTAGCCGCGCAATGGGAGATGCACATGGAAAACAACCGACTGAAGGCGTTTGTTGAGCGAATTGAAAAGCTTAACGAAGAACGAGATGCTATCAACGTGGACATCAAGGAAGTCATCTCGGAAGCAAAGTCCGATGGCTTCGATGCTAAAATACTCAAGAAAGTCATAGCGTTGCGCAAAATGGATCCGGCCGAACGCGAGCGAATCGGTGTTCTGGTCGAGACCTACATGGCAGCGCTCTAATGTCGAAAATTGGCAGTATAAAGGACTGGCCGGCCGATAAGGTCGAGCGTCGAGCAGTCGAGGCTCTAATCCCCTACGCACGAAATGCCCGCACCCATTCGGACTCGCAGGTGGCACAGCTGGCAGCCTCGATCAAGGAATGGGGCTGGACAACTCCCGTGCTGGTAGACGAAGAGGGCGGGATTATCGCTGGTCACGGCCGAGTCATGGCCGCGCGCAAGCTGGGAATCGAGGAGGTTCCCGTGATGGTTGCCAAAGGATGGACGGAGGCTCAAAAAAAGGCCTACGTCCTCGCTGACAACCAACTGGCGCTCAACTCTGGGTGGGACATGGACTTTCTCAGGGTGGAGCTTCAGGAGCTTCAGGAAATTGACTTCAATCTCGACCTTACCGGTTTCGATGCTGGCCAGCTTGCTAACATCTTTCTCGATGTTGAAGAGGGCCAGACAGACGCCTCAGAAGAATGGAAAGGGATGCCTGAATACGAAGGCCTCGATCCATGCTACAAAAAGGTGGTGGTCAACTTCGACAATGAAGAGGACTTTCAGGCCTTCTTTCGCCTGATCGCTCAAAAGTGCACCGATAAGACAAAGTCCGTCTGGTATCCCGAGAAGGAGCGCCGCGAGCTTGAGGCGGTGCGCTGGGCCGAAGACGATGAGTAACCAGTTCCCGCTCTACATCCCTAGCAAGGGGCGCAGCGAGTATATGCTGACCTCGCGGGCACTCGATGCTATGGGTGTCGATCACAAGATCGTAGTCGAGGAACCTGAATACAAAAAGTACCTTGAAGCGGTCGGGGGCAAGAAGGACAAGCTTCTTGTTCTCGACCTGTCTTACAAAGATAAATACGAGCTGTGCGACAAGCTGGGGCTTACCAAAAGCACCGGCCCGGGGCCCGCTCGCAACTTCGCTTGGGACCATTCTATATCCGAGGGCCATAAATGGCACTGGGTTATGGATGACAACATCAAATGCTTCCGCCGCATGACCCGCAACGAGCGAGTCAAGGTCACGTCAGGCGCCTTCTGGGAGGCCATGGAAGACTTCGTGCTGCGCTACAAGAACGTGGCAATGGCGGGGCCCAACTACTCTATGTTCGCCTTTGGCGCCAGCAAGCTTCCGCCGTTCATCACCAACACGCGCATCTACTCCTGCAACCTGATCCGCAATGATGTGCCGTTCAGATGGCGCGGCCGTTATAACGAAGACACCATTCTGTCCCTCGACATGCTCAAGGCCGGATGGTGTACCGTTCAGTTCAACGCCTTTCTGCAAGAGAAGATCCGCACCCAAACCATCGGCGGGGGCAATACGGCGGAGTTCTATGCTAAAGAAGGAACTTTTGCCAAGAGCAAGATGCAAATCGACGTGCATCCAGATGTTTCCAAGATGGTCTGGAAGTTTGGGCGCTGTCATCATCATGTCGACTACACGCCGTTCAAGAAACAGAAGCTGATCAAGAAGGAAGGGCTTGAAATTGAGCCCGTTGTGAAGGATTATGGTATGAAGCTGGTTAGGGTGAAATAAATGCCCCGCAAACCTCACGAACCCACCGATAAAGATCGCAAGCAAGTCATGGTCATGGCAGGCATCGGCTTGACGCATGACCAAATTGGCAAGGTGCTTAGCATCTCGGACGAAACGCTGCGTAAATACTACAGCCATGAGCTCGACACAGCCGAATCCCTCATGAACGCTCAGGTAGCCCAGAATTTGTTCTCCATCGCGACCAGCAAGGGTAGCGGCTCCGTTGCCGCAGCCATCTTCTGGATGAAAACCCGCGCTGGTTGGCGAGAGACCATCAAGGCCGAGGTCGAAGTTAAAAATGAGCCGAGCGCCAACCTATTCAACTTTCTAGAGCTAATCGAGAAATCGAAAAGCCATTGAGCTTGGCGGATCCCCGCCGAGGCCCGAGAGGGCATAGCAGCAGGAGCAGTAGCATGTTTACAGTTTTGCACTTTGAAGATGGCGACCTTGAAGGAACGCAGCAACTTTACGAAACGGAACAGCCGATCTATTGGAAGACCAAAAATGCTTTTGGGTTTCTTGAAATGTCTACCAATGAGAAAGGCAAAGTCCACTTGCTAGAACAAGGACTTGCTATTGTTATGAACACCAATGGTAAGACCGTCGCCAAATACAAGCTGGGCTGATGGACGATCTTCGACAGGCATGGCAGAAGCTCACCCCGTTAGAGCGCGCCATTGCCGATTGGCAGATGGGGTGGATGGTCAAACGCCTGCCCCATCAAGTGCCCCCCCGTGGCGTTGACTGGACCATCTGGCTGCTGCTGGCAGGGCGTGGCGCTGGCAAGACCCGCACCGCTGCCGAGGTGCTGGGCATGTGGGCCGTTATGCAACCCAATACCCGCTGGCTTGTGTCCGCACCTACCTATGGCGATCTGACAGGCGTTTGCTTTGAAGGCGAATCCGGGCTGATCAACTGTCTTCCTCAAGAAGTGGTCGAGACCTACAACCGATCAGAGGTCGAACTGAAGCTGGTCAACGGCTCCACAATAAAAGGAATTACCGCCGAGAAGCCAGAGCGCTTTCGTGGACCGCAGTTTCATGGAGGCTGGCTGGACGAGCTCGCCGCCTGGCAGCGCGCCGATGAAGCTTTTGACCTTCTCATGTTCGGTATGCGCTTGGGCGACAGGCCGCGCATCATTGCGACCACAACTCCTAAGCCCAACAACATCATCCGCAACCTTCTGAAGCGCGAAGGCAAGGACGTAATCATCACCCGCGCCAGCACCTATGCGAACCTTGAGAATCTAGCGCCGACATTCAAAGACCAGATCCTACGCTACGAAGGCACAACCATAGGGCGCCAAGAGATTCATGCCGAGGTCATTAACCCAGAAGAGATGGGCGTTGTTCGCCGCAGCTGGATCAAGCTTTGGCCAAACGGCAAGCCCCTGCCCGAGCTTGAGTTCATCGTGATGTCGCTCGACACCGCCTTTACCGAAGAGACTGGCAGCACCACCAAGGGCGACCCAGACTACAGCGCCTGCGCTGTCTGGGGCGTGTTTAGCATGGGAAAAGACCGCCGCGACATCATCTTGCTCGACTGCTGGCAGGATCGGCTAGGCTTCCCCGACCTGATCCGCAGGGTGAAGACCGAATTCAAGGCAGAGTACGCCCCTCGGGAAAAGGCTATTATGAAGCCCATGTTTGGACCCGCCCACATGGAGAACTCAGGCCGCACCGCCGACGTGCTGCTTATAGAAGACAAGGGGTCGGGGATCAGCCTGCGCCAGACCCTCGGGCGGGAGGGGATCATCTCGGCGCCGTACAACCCAGGCAGGGCAAGGAAGCTCGACCGCCTCCATGCCGTCTCGCCCCTTTTCGCGGCAGGCCGAATTTGGGTGCCCGAGAGCACCAAGATGCCGGGCAGCCCGATTAGCTGGAGTCAAATCATGGTCGAGCAGCTGTGCACCTTCAGCGGCGAGGGATCCATCCCGCATGACGACATGATGGATGCCGGAGTGCAGGGCTTACGATACCTCGCCGACCGTGATATGATCCGTGTCACCCGCCCTGAGGCGCCAGAGCCGCGCGAACGTGACGACCGACCGAAGGTGAACCCCTATGCCGTCTAGCCCTCTTGCTTCGCTCATGCGTCAGATTGAGTCAGACTTGAGCGCGCCCAGATTTAATTCTGAGCAGTATTTCGCCACGGGCGGCGCTGCGTCTTCTGACCAATTGAGCGGTCTTTACAAAGACCTTCTGGGGCGTGAAGGCGATGAGTCAGGCATCAAGTATTGGTCTGATCAGTTGGCCGGTGGCATGTCTCTCGACGACATTTCAAACGCCTTTCGCTCCTCGTCTGAGTATAAGGCTCATGAACAAGCAAATCCCATCGTGCAGGCGTCCCTAGACAACATGCAAATTCCTGCTTCGACAGGAGCGGCTGCGCCCACCACCATCGACCCCAACAACCCGCCTACGCCGCCTGAGAAACCAATCTATCTCAGGGCGTTTGATTACGGCCAGTATGAAGACCCGCTTGAGGCGAGGTATAAGTATCTGTCGCAGGCGCTGAATCCCACCATTGCCGCCGCAGCGATGGGAAACTTTCAGACCGAGTCATGGAACAACCCTAACCAGCTTCAGACAAGGACAGGAGCCCCTACAGGAGACCCTATCTTTGATAAGAACAACATGCCGACAGGTTTTGGGTCGGCAATGTGGGGGCGTGAGCGCCTGACCAATCCGGCAAATGATCCAAACAAAATGGGGTTGTTTGATTTCGCTGAGGCGTATGGATACAACCCGAATTCATTTGAGGGGCAAGACCGCTTTTCAGTTTACGAGCTGACGCAGAACCCAGAGTACCGCAATCTCTACGCCAATCTTAAGAAAGCTGGTGAAGACGTAAACAAGGCCACGGCTCTGTTCGGTGATGTTTACGAGAACCCCGCTGATCTCAGTGCATCACTGACTGATAGGCAGAAGCAGGCGAACCTTTTCGCCTCGCGATATGGCACGTCTAATGTGCCAACGGCAGATCAGATGGCGCAAGTTCAGGCACAGCAGCAGGCTACAGACCGAAGCGTTAACAATACAGGTGGCTGGAATACCGGAACCACCGTGGCTCAAAATGTCCCTCTATCAACGCCTGATGACGTAGGCTTCAACCCGGTTGTGGACACGTCAGTCAATGACCGCATCATGGAGGATGCCAACAACTGGCAGAACCAGCAGCTTCAGAACAGCCTGAATTACAATTTTTCAGACCCCAACGCGGTGTTCAACAACTACATGCCCCTGTCCTCTATGAGCTTCAGTAGCAGCGGCGTTCCTGGCGGGTTTGGCGGGATGGACAATTCAGGCTTCACTCTTTTTTCGTCTCCTGAGCTTCCCAGCTGGTATACGCCGTCTTATGAATCCCCTTACGCCGAGGGTGGATCCGTTGGGTTCAAGCCCATGTTTGAGGGCGACTCTCCGGAAATGCAGGCACGGGCCAAGCAGCTGGCAAGGCTGGCTTATAGCAATCCCCGTGGCATGAGCCCCGCAGATCGGCGCGACTGGAACTCATTGGCTGGCCGCTACAATCTACCGCCGTCATCGGGAAGCCAGAACACATATGAGGAGCAGACCGAGGAGTCGATGTCTGCGTTACAGAATGGCCCAAGCGCCAGTCAAAAGGCAGGCAATTATGCCACGGGAGGCCGCGCAGTCGTAGGCCACACCAATGCTGCGGGCGTTCCTGTCTCTCTTGAGGAGCACAAGGGCGAGATGCGCCACCGGCAGGACAGCGGAGTATCCCGCATGGCCGCCGACTACGGCTACATTGACAACTCAAAGCCTGACGCTGATCATATGAAGGTTGACGCCTATGTCGGCCCTCA
>Ga0114979_10000458_pt1 | contig 27130 bp, 25 predicted proteins | sample S_140625_EF_Meta_FD_87315 | JGI IMG/M metagenome (GOLD analysis project Ga0114979, IMG submission 87315) | Freshwater microbial communities from Lake Simoncouche, Canada to study carbon cycling - S_140625_EF_MetaG | ecosystem: Environmental > Aquatic > Freshwater > Lake | place: Lake...
CCCCCGGCAGTAAGAAGAAGAACTGAACACAGGGCCAGGCAAACAAGTTGAAAAATATAAAGAGCTTTTTTTCGACTGGAATAAATTTGGCTGACAAGTCCGCTTAAAAAATCACCGACGGCTAAACCCAAATAGGAAATGGCGATGGCCCTTGAAGAAAGTAAAACGTCAGTCACGCCAATATCTTTTCCAAGTTCAGGAGCAAAGGGCATTAAAATTCCAGCTACAAACCAAATGGGAATACCAATCAGTGTGCAGGTTACAAATCTTTTGACTAAATCTTTTGTGTTGAAAAGGTCTAAAAAGTTTCCTTTTCGAACGCCCTTATCGTTAGAAACATTATGAAAAATTTCAGATTCTTTGACTGTCACGCGAAGAAGTAAAAGTAATAAGCCCATGCCTCCGCCGATGATGTAGCAAGTTCGCCAAGAAAATACTTCGACAAAGATTCCGCCAAGAACTGCACCTAGGACGCCAATGGTCGCCACAAAAGTCGTGCCTAAGCCGCGTTTTTCTTTTGGTAAAAGTTCGGCCACTAAAGTGATACCGACTCCTAATTCGCCAGCTAAACCCACACCAGCAAGAAATCGCAAAACGACATATTGATCAAAATTTTGCACATACGCGTTTAGCAAATTTGCGACCGAGTATAAAATAATGGAGGCAAACAGCGTGGACATCCGGCCTTTGCGGTCGCCCAGTTGTCCCCAAAAAATACCACCGATCAACATTCCAATCACTTGAGTGTTCAGCAAAAATAGACCTTTGTTAACAAGCTCAATTTCAGGAACGCCGATATCAAGAAGACTTTGCCTTCTGACCATGTTGAATAAAGTCAGATCAAAAATATCGACAAAATATCCAAGAGCCACAACGATGACTGTCAGGTTAAATAAAATGGCACGGTCTTCTTTTTTGATCATCACAACTAGTAATCAGCTTCTTCGAGATAAGTGTACCCAGAAAGTCCATCTTCATAATGACGAATCAAAAGTTTGGCTTCATTTTTTGTGATCGTGCCTTTTTGAATACTTTCCTCGGCGGCTTGTCGAACGCTATCCACAAGCTCTGCACGGCCGTATTGAACATATGAAAGAACTTCAGTGACTGTATCACCTGGGACGTAATGATCGATGGTGTATCCAGCCTCTGTCATTGAAACGTGAACAGCATCGGTGTCACCAAACAGATTATGTAAATCTCCTAAAATTTCTTGATAAGCACCCGTCAGGAAAACTCCTAAGTAGTAAGGGTCTTTTTCGTTATACTCATGAATACGAATGGTTTTTTTGTATTCGCCAGTCTCTGTATCGATAAACTTTTCGATTTTGCCATCAGAATCACAGGTCAAATCAGCCAAGGTGGCTTCATGATCAGGAGCTTCGGTCAGTCGATGAATCGGCATGACTGGGAAGAGCTGACCCACGGCCCAGGAATCAGGCACAGATTGAAAGACTGAAAAGTTACAAAAATAAGTGTCACATAATTCCTCGGCTGTGGATTTTACGATGTCGTCACAGTCAGGAAGAGATTTTGCAAGAGCCAACATTTTTGTGGCGACCGCAAAGTGCATACTTTCACACCAGGCGCGCTGCTGAAGACTTAAGACACCATACACAAATAAATTCAAAGTTTCATTCTTTGCCTGAGCCAAATCATTGAAGCATTCGTTGATGTTGTCTTTGTTTATTTTCTCAAAAATGTACTGCAGATCTTGCATAATTGAGGGATCTGTTTTTTCTGCAGGCTTCGGAGGTTCTGGTCTTCGCAAATCATTTCGGCCCGTAACATTACAAATGAGGACTGAGTGATGGGCCACAAGCGCTCGGCCACATTCAGTCACGATATTCGGGTGTGGTACACCTTTTTCATCGCACATCACTTGTAAAGTTGAAACCACGTCGTTTGCGTACTCTTGTTCAGAATAATTAACAGATGAGTCGGTCCGACCAGTGCCATCGTAATCCACACCTAAGCCGCCACCGACATCGATGTATTTTAACTGCGCGCCAGATTTAATCAATTCTACGTAAAATCTTGCAGCTTCTTTTAGAGATGATTTAATGGAAGTGATCGAAGGAACTTGGGAGCCGATATGGTAATGAAGAAGCTCTAGGCAATCCAGCATGTTTTCTTTTTTCAACAGCTCGAGGCCTTCGACGATTTCAACAGTGGTCAGACCAAATTTTGAACGAGCACCAGAGGAATCTACCCACTTACCTGCACCTTGAGTGTTCAGTTTTGCTCGGAAGCCAATTTTAGGACGAACATTGAATTTTTTTGCAGCTTGGATAATCAGGGGAAGCTCGTCTTTTCGATCCATCACGATAACTGTCGTGCGGCCTAATTTTTGAGCCAAAATTGCTGTTTCAATGTACTCTGCATCTTTGAAACCGTTACAGATCACGAGCGCATCTTGATTATTCATCAACGCCAAAACCACAAGAAGTTCAGGTTTTGATCCACACTCAAGACCCAGCTTTAAATTTTTTCCGTAATAAACCAGTTCTTCCACCAAGTGACGCTGTTGGTTCACTTTGATTGGGTAAACGCCCTGATACTGACCTTTGTAGTTGTGATCCTTGAAAGCATTCTGAAAACAGTTATGCATCAATTCAACGCGAGATTTGATGATGTCAGGAAATCTGATCATGATAGGAACGCGAATCCCGCGTTCCATGAGATCCTGCGTGAGCTCGAAGAGGTCTAAAGACTTACCGTTAGGTCCATCAGGGGTCACAGTGACATGCCCCGCAGCATTCACTGTAAAATAACCAGTTCCCCAATTGTTGATTCCGTACAAAGCCGCACTTTTTTCTGAGTTCCATGAACTAGGCATTTGCTTCAAACTCCTATATGCAAAAATAAATTCTTACAGGATGAGATTCAGTATTTTTCCAGCTTTGTAAATGACTTTTTTTGGTTTTTGACTGGCGAGGGCATTTTGAACTGTAGAAACTTCCATGGCTAAAGAAATCGCGGTCTGCTCATCGGCATCAGGAGCGATTTCTATGGTGCCTCTCATTTTACCGTTCACTTGCACACCCAAGGTGATGACGTTGTCTACACACAGTTCTGGCTTAAATGCAGGCCATGTCGCGAGTGACACCAACCCTGTTCCGCCCATTTTTTCCCAGAGCTCTTCAGCCAGATGCGGAGCGAAAGGCATGAGAAGCTGAACAAGTGGCATCAAGGCCTTTTTGGAATGGCAATTGTGCTTGTTCAATTCGTTCACAAAAATCATTTGAGCAGAAACGGCCGTGTTAAAGCTCATACCCTCGATGTCTTCTGTGACTTTTTTAATCGTCTTGTGAAGCAACTTTTCAACTTCCGGGCTAAGGGCTTCATCAGTGGTTTTTAAACTTCCATTTGTGTCTAAAATCAAACGCTCCAGGCGATCTAAAAATCTTCTGACACCCTCGATGCCAGTGGGTGACCAAGGTTTGTCCTTGTCCAGTGGTCCCATGAAACAAATAAATGTTCTTAAAGCGTCGGCTCCCATTTTTTCGCGGATTTCATCAGCCGGAATGACGTTGCCGCGGGATTTGGACATTTTTTCACCGTCGACCCCTAAGATCATTCCTTGGTGAGCTAATTTTTTAAAAGGTTCCGAGTGAGAGACCAGTCCCACATCAAACAAAACTTTTTGCCAAAAACGAGCATACAACAAGTGACCCACCGTGTGTTCGGGGCCTCCCACATAGAGATCCACAGGCATCCAATATTTTTGTGCTTCAAAATCAAAAGCCGCAGTTTCATTATGTGGATCAGTGAACCTTAAAAAATACCAACTGGATCCCGCAGAGCCCGGCATGGTATCAGTTTCGCGGATTCCCACTTCGCCAGTGGGGGATTTGTAATTGACGAAAGATTGATTTCTAGCCAGGGGGGCTTCGCCGCTTTCACTGGGCTGATAGTCTGCGACTTCTGGCAATAAAACGGGAAGTTCGGCTAAAGGAAGAGTGTGAATTCCTTTTTGAGGATAGTGCACTACTGGGAAAGGTTCACCCCAATATCTTTGTCGGCTAAACAACCAGTCACGCAATTTGTACTGAATTAACTTTTCACCTAATTTTTTAGATTCTAAGTGTTCGATCATCTTTTTCATGGCAGCGGCTTGCTCGAGGCCATTTAAAAATTCAGAGTTACAAAGCTTTCCGTTTCCTTCAAAAGGAAGCTCTTGATCGCTGACTAAAACCCGTTCCACAGGCAATTGAAATTTTTGAGCGAATTCGAAATCGCGGGCATCATGACCGGGAACACCCATGATCGAACCAGTGCCGTAATCCATCAAAACGTAGTCAGAAATCCAAATGGGAATTTTATCTTGAGTCAGGGGATGCAAAGCAAAAGCACCTGTGAATACACCTGATTTTTCTGTGGCCGCTTTTCTTTCCACTTCTAATTTGCGTGCCGATTTTTCCACATACAAATTCACATCTACTGATTGTTGAGCTGTCGCAATTTTTTTAACTAAGGGATGCTCGGGTGCAAGCACCATAAATGAAACACCAAATAAAGTATCAGGGCGAGTGGTGAAGACTTGAAAGGATTCATCAAACTCTGAAACTTTGAAAGTGACCAAAGCCCCTTCAGATTTTCCAATCCAATTTCTTTGGCCTTCTTTTGTGCGTTCGGGCCAATCCACGGTCTCTAAATCTTGCAATAATCTTTCGGCATAATCTGTGATTTTCAACATCCACTGCTTCATCGGCATGCGAATGACGGGGTGTCCGCTGCGTTCACTTTTGCCGTCGATCACTTCTTCATTGGCTAAAACTGTTCGCATGGCCGGGCACCAGTTCACAGGAACTTCTTTTTGGTAGGCCAAGCCCTTTTCCATTAGTTTTGTGAAAATAAATTGAGTCCATTTGTAGTACTTTGAATCACAGGTCGAGATTTCACGGCTCCAGTCAAAACTGAAACCAAAATTTTCCATGGTGCTTCTGTAACTTTGAATGGCTTTATCGGTTGTGATCGCAGGATGAATGCCGGTTTGAATCGCAAATTGTTCGGCTGGTAATCCGAAAGCGTCGTACCCCATGGGGTGCAAAACATTAAAACCTTTGCAGCGTTTATATCTGGAAATCACATCTGCAGGGGTATAGGAAGCGATGTGACCTACGTGCAGTCCTGTTCCTGAAGGATACGGAAACATATCAAGCGCGTAATACTTGGGTTTTTTAGAATCGGTCTGAGCCTTAAAAGCCTCTTGCTCGGCCCACTTTTTTTTCCACTTGGCTTCAATTTCCTGTTGGGACTGTCCCATGGTCTGGCTCCTGGTAAAGACTGAATTTTAGATTAACTCTGAGACCACAGAAAAGTCATCATTCGACTGGGCCAGACTCAAGAAAAGTTCAAACTTTGTCGATCTTGTCGACATGATGTTAGAGAAAAAGCAGAACTCAGGGACTCGCCGCATTTTAGTCATTGATCAAGACGAGCACAGCCTTGGCGTTTTACTTGAGCCATTAAAATGGGAAGGTTACGACGCCAAAAGCGAAACTTCACTGAAGTCAGCTTTAAGAGTTGCTCGCGCTTGGCAACCCCACATCGTGATCATCGATACCTTGATTCACGAAGAGTCCCTGAAAGCTTTGGAAATTTTTAAGCAAAAATTGCCTCATGCCTCGATTCTTTTAATTTCGGATGATAGCTCGACTGAATCTATTATTGCAGCTCTCGATTCGGGTGCTGATGATTATATTATTAAACCCTTTGTCCCTTTAGAATTGCTTGCGCGAATCAGAACGCAATTACGAATTCGAGATTTGTCTCAGCAGCTCGTTTTCGTGAATGAACGATTAAAAGAACTGGTCGATACTGATGATCTGACCGGTCTTTTTAACATGCGATCATTGTACCAAAAGCTCGAATTTGAAATTGAGCGAGGCAAAAGATTTCAGCGGGGTATTTGTGTGATCATGATGGACATGGATTGCTTCAAAAGTGTCAATGATGGTCATGATCATTTGTTTGGATCCTTTGTGATTTCCCAAATCGGAAAAATCGTCAAACGAAGCACCAGAAATATTGATATTCCGGCCAGATACGGCGGAGATGAGTTTTTAATGGTTCTAACGGAAGTCAATTACGATGGAGCTTACCTCTTTTGTGAGCGCCTCAGAAAAACCATTGAAAAAACGACTTTTAAAAGTGGCGCTGATACGATCAAGCTGACAGCGTCCATTGGATTTGCAATCACAAAACCTGGAGAATCTGTCAGTGCCCGTGAAATTGTGAGACAAGCAGACAATGCTCTTTATCACGCAAAGCGCACGGGAAGAAATCGTGTTTGCTTTTTTGATCAAATAGAGAAAGAAAAGGTAAAGAAAAAAGTTTCTTAATCTTTTTGTAATGGGGTCCTTTTGTTTGCAAGTAGTGTCTATTTTGTCGTTAGCCTTCTTGTCTTTCTTTTAAAACTCGTGGCCGCTCTTCAAACTCAGTCCTCTGCACTTTTATCAGACGCACTTGAAACTTTAGTGAACGTGGCAGCCGCGGCTCTTGCTTTGATAGTGATGAAATTCGTTTCAAAACCCAAAGATGAGGATCACCCCTACGGGCATGGTAAAGCAGAATTTTTATCAGCTGCTGTCGAAGGTGGGCTTGTTGTTTTTGCAGGACTTGCCATCGTTTTAGAAAGTTTCAAAGCCTTATCCGCAGGCCGAGTTGTCGAGTTCTCAGAAATCGCTTTGATGGCTGCTTTACTGGCTAACGTCCTTAATTTAGCGCTTGCAATTTATTTAAAAAAAACAGCCCAAAGAAAAAATTCAGCCATGCTGAAGGCAAGCTCTGCTCACATCATGAGCGATGTTTGGACGACAGCGGGAGTGCTTCTGGCTTTGGGTGTAGTTAAATGGACAGGATGGATGTGGATGGATCCTGTCATTTCATTAGTTTTGGCCATTTTTCTTTTCAGTGAAGGTTACAAAATTTTGCGAGAGGCTTTTTCAGGCTTAACAGACGAGCTCGATCCAAAAATCTTAAGCGAAATTTCTCAAGCCTTTGTTAAATCCAGGCAACCTGGCTTAATCGATCTGCATCAAGTTCGATTTATCAGATCAGGACACTTTCACCATGTGGATGCACACTTGGTTTTGCCCAGGTTTTGGAATGTCTCAGAGGCCCACGTGTTTATGGATCAAATTGAACGGGACATGGTTCAAGCCTACAGGTTTGATGGTGAGCTTGCGTTTCACGTAGATCCTTGCACATCGGATGATTGCCCCAGCTGTGATTTAGCGAATTGTCCTGTAAGAAGTTCTGGGTTCGTGAAACTAAAATCCTTCACGCCCGAGGAATTAGTTGGCGAAAAAAAGAAAATCGAATAGTTAACACTTATGGAAAGACCCGTTAGGCCGCAAATTAATGTGACCACAGATTTGCGTCTGCAAAATGCCTACACTCTTGCACTGAACGGTGAATTTAAAGACTGCGCTTTTGATGAACAGCGGGCTCCACAAAATCGTGGAAACTGGCGCAAGACTTTATCGATTCCCGACAGCTCACCAATGGATTTAGAAATCGGTACAGGTAACGGACTTTTCTTTGCTCATCACGCCAAGCAAAATCCAACCCGTGGACTTGTGGGCTTAGAGCTCAAATACAAACCGCTGATTCAATCCATCAGACGCGCCCAAAAGTTTGGTTGTAAAAATGCAGCCATCGCAAGGTTTCATGCTTTCAATTTGGATCAACTTTTTGAGCCTTTAGAAATCGACAATGTTTTCATCCATTTTCCAGATCCATGGACAAGCCCCAAGAAACCAAAAAACCGTCTGACCAACGCTTGGTTTTTAGACCTCATTTATAATCTTCAAAAGCCCGGTTCATTTCTCAATTTCAAAACAGATAGCTTGGCCCTTTTCGAGTGGTCTTTGGATGAAATTAAAAACACAAAGTACAAAGTGATTTTTCAAACCTTTGATCTTCACAATTCAGAAATGAAAGATCAAAATTTCACAACTCAGTTTGAAAAGTTATTTACCGCGCAGGGGATTAAGACGAATTTCATTCGTTTGCAAAGGTGACAGGTACGTAATTCGTAACGGCGTGTTGGATTGTAAACTACATTTGTGAAATTGGTTTGTTGACCAGTTTAGTGTGGTAACATTACAATTCAGTAATGAAAAAATTAATTATTACATTCCTACTTCTTTTGGCCCAGGCTTCTTTTGCAAGCGGCAATGTGGTCTGCCTTTATAGAAATATTGATCAGCAGTGGTTGGCCATTCCGGGGTTTGGAACTATTGAGTTAGATAACAAAAAAGAACTTCAAGCTTATTCAATTGGAATTCAAGAGGATTTAGGAGGGCATGCACTCTGTTCTCGATTTATAAGTGACAATGAAAATTCGAAAAGTATCTTTGAACAGACTTATTACATTGGCAGTGAAGATAGCTTGGGACCGGATGCAACAAGTTGTGATTATATAAGTTCTAAACCGTATGAAACAGTTTTTCGTCGAAAGGTAACGATTGCCTCAGGTTCCTATTCGAAAATTGGAACGAACAAAACCAAATTAATCCACTACGTTCCTACGAATTTAGAATTACATAATTGGTTAAGCTCGAATGATGAAGAAATGGATCGCTTGGTATTGAACAAATGTCTTGCTCTGATGCCAGGATCAATTCCTTGGCCTGATAATATTTTAGGATTTAAAATTCTTCGATAAACCGAGCGGCTAATCACTTTATTTGAAGCAAAAATATTTGTTGCGCCTGAGTTCACTAAAACCATGGGCGTTTTTTTTGGTGTCAATTGTTCTGGCAAACTCTTTGCATTGCGGGATCACTCATAAAGAGGGGGCCAATATGAAACCACTATTAATATTTTTTTTGACTTTGCAATTTACAACTTTTGCTACGGCTATTGATACGACCATAGGGGGCAAGCGATATTCTTGTGATCCTATAGATGAACCCAAGGATGTTTGGACTTGTATAATTGATCTGAGCATCCATGGGGGCGCTTACTACATGGGAAGTTCGTCCAATCTTGCAACTGCTAAAGCAGAAGCAAAGTCAGATTGCTTTGCATCTGAATCAGTAGTACGTAATTTCTGTGTTCTACCAGTTGACTGTTCTTTAAATTAGGAGATTCAATGAAAAATTTAATTTTGATTTTGGTTTTAAATGCAGCTTTTTTTTCTGCTCACGCGGATACAGAACTTTTGAAGGATACAGAAGTGTATTATAATAGTGCTCAGTCTCAGAATGCTGACCAGCTACACATTCGTGGTGTAGCTGCAAGAATGATATGGAATAAGCTAGAGGTGAGCTATCAAGACCCTATTACAAGATTGATTTTGAAGGATTTCAAGTTTGCTAAGGGTATAGAATGTCAGCAACTAAGACACGACTATTTATGCTCAGTTAAGATCACTTCAGAAGGTATTCAGTTTTAAAAGATAATAACACTGAAATGTTCAATGGCTGTTAATTTGAAATTTACAACTTTCATGAGCAGCCATCTCTTCATTTAATATTGCTAGGTTCTACATTTTATCTTTCACAAAAGTGAAAGGTACGCCTTTTTAAGCTTCCAGGACAAATAAAGTTAAAACCTTTGACAAATAGTGCATTATGCTGCACTATCAATACATGAGACTAAAACGCACTCCTGAGTTAAAAAAGCAAGAAAAGTCCTTAAAAAATTTATCGAAGGCTAAGGCTGTGGTAAAGCCGCGCTTGAAAGCTGGCAGTCCAGCGTATGATTACTCTGCGGCTTCAGAGCTAGCTAATCGCAAATTTATTTCAGAGGCCATAGCTGATGCGTTGATTGATGGTGATGCAGATGCAATCCGTGAAATTCTAATCTCTCATCTTGAGCAGGTACATAAAGAGAACTTCTATAAAGATGCGGGAATTTCTAGACGGGCCCTGTTTAAGTTGATGGAACCAAATGCCAATCCTACTTTGGAAAGTTTGGCCAAGGTGTGCAAGGCATTAGCAGAAGCAGCTTAAAGAAATGAATCGCTTGAAGATGGTCAGTTTTTGAGTGCCTAAATGGCGATGTATTGCATTTTAGACCTTGGGTTGTTGTTCGGCTCCGATACGCAGAATGCAGAGATTCTAACTTGGCGACTAAATTGCTTTTCAGCTTTCAGGTTGTCGGAGGCTGATTAGCTATGATCCTAAGATTTACGAGCTGTATTTTATTCATCAGTGTATTATCTTTGGTCAGTTCGCCCGCTGCATTTTCCGGCGAAACATGGCCGCTTAACAACATCTCGGAAGGCACAGTTAACGATATCTTTCAAAACGTTATAGCTCTTTATGAATTGGAAATTAAAAATCTAAAGGCCCCACTCGAGTTTTCATATAAACATTCAGACCATATACCAACTCCTCTTGTTTCTTCTGCTGAGCTGACAATTAAAGAAAGATGGGATGAAGCTAGTCAAAGTTCAAAAGTCTATTACAAGATGAATCTGCTTGGTGTTTTCAGCAGAATATCGACAATGACTGAGGATGGTATAGCATTAATCTTGTGTCACGAGCTTGGCCACATCCTAGGAGGCACACCTACGTTCCTTCAAATTTACCCTGGACTTGATTCTGCGTTGTCTTCAGAAGGGCAAGCAGATTATTTTGCTGCAACTTCCTGCTTTAGAAAATACGCCCGCAAAGTAGACCAAGCAATCGATCAAGCTGAATCAGTCGCATCGATAGTAAAAGACAAATGCACTGAAAAATATCAAGTGAATAATAAAGAGGTTCAAGTTTGTATAAGGACTGCCTTGGCAGGCAAGGCAGTCCTGACTAGTCTAAATAAAATCCGAACATTACAGGGCAAAGATCCGGACTTTTTTGATTTTAAAACCCCTTCAACATTTGACCAAAAACAAACTGGATCTACCTTGTTAACTCATCCAGATTTTCAATGTCGCTTAGATACATTCATGAACGGCGCTCTTTGCGAGTATGAATCTGGTTGCAATTCTGGTGTTGGACAAAGACCAGCTTGCTGGTTTGTCCAATAACCCCTGACTCGTCGAACCGCTGCTAACTCAAAACTCACCAATACCCAGTGTCCACCGTCAAATCCCCAAACACCTGAATCTGGCAGCTCAGTCGTTCATTCTGACCAGCCAAATTTTTTTCAAGCACCGAACTTTCAGCTGCAGATTTCTCAGCTAAAAATTCCCCGCCCTCAACAATCCGCATGCGACACTTTCCACAGATGCCATCACCTTTACAACTCGAAGCCACAGGAACTCCGTGCGCGAGCAAGGCCTCCATCAGAACGATGCCTTCTGGGATGTCGATGGGGGCTTTGTTTTTGACAAAAGAGATGCGTGGCATATATGCATTCTAGAATGAAGTTTGAGGAAAACGAAAGAGTTCTTGTTTTAGGTGGCAGCCGGGGTCTGGGAAAGGCTCTTGTTGATCTTTTGCAAACAAAAAAAATTTTTGCTGAAAGCCTTTCGCGAAAGAGTGTTCATTCGTTTGATTTTTCTAAAACTGAATCTTGGCCTGATGTGGTTCATAAAATTCGTGCACTTCAACCCACTCGGATTTTTTATTGTGCTGCCGGTGGACCTTATGGTGATTTCCAAAAATATGAGTGGAAGGATCACGCTTGGTCCTTGCGTGTGACTTTCGAATTTCCTGCTTATTTGATTCATCAGCTTTTGAAAGCTCCCCTCACAAATTTAAAGCAAGTCTGTGTGATCGGGTCATCGATCGCTGAAAATCAGGCAGACCCGGGGGCTGCCATGTACTGTGCTGCTAAACATGGCTTGAAAGGTTTAATTCTGACTTTACAGCAGCAGGATCTGGCCTTTGATTTACGATTGCTCAGTCCAGGCTATATGAACACCGATCTTTTGCCTAAAGGCTCAAAGCCCCGAAATCAGGGACAATCTGTGGATCCTAGCTTGATTGCAGAAATGATGATTCACAGCATAACTGATCCTGCTCTTCGATGCACTCATCAGAGCTTTGATTGAATCACTTGGAGTTTTGATCTAAGATCAGGACCAATTTCGGAGCAAAACATCATGGAACAAAAAGTTGAAAATACGATTATTATTGGATCTGGACCTGCCGGATTGACAGCCGCTGTTTACGCAGCAAGAGCTAGACTTAATCCTTTGATGATCGAAGGTGAAGAGGCCGGTGGTCAGTTGATGATCACCACAGAAGTAGAAAATTATCCTGGCTTTGAACACGGCGTGACCGGGCCCGATTTAATTGCAGTGATGCGAAAACAAGCCGAGCGTTTTGGAACTCGTTTTATTACTAAAAATGTGACCAAAGTGGATTTCAATGCTTGGCCCTTTAAAATTTGGATCAGAGACACTGAGTACCAAGCAAAGACAGTTATTATCTCAACCGGTGCTAGCGCAAAACTTTTAGGAATCCCCTCTGAAAAACAATACATGAGTAAAGGTGTTTCAGCCTGTGCGACCTGTGACGGGGCTTTCTTTAAAGATGTTGAAGTGGGTGTTGTGGGTGGTGGAGACACCGCTATGGAAGAGGCCACATTTCTAACTCGATTTGCAAAAAAAGTTTATGTGATTCATCGCCGAGATAGCTTTAGAGCTTCTAAAATTATGCAAGATCGGGTCATGAAGCATCCGAAAATTGAAGTGATCTGGAATTCCGAAGTGGTCGAAGTTAAAGGTAACGGCAAAGAAGTCACTGGTGTTATTTTAAAAGACACTGTGAACGGTGCAACTTCTGAAAAAGCCTTGCAAGGGTTATTTATTGCTATTGGCCATACTCCAAACACAAAATTGTTTAACGGAATTTTGGATACGAATGAAGCTGGATATCTGAAGACAAAACCTGGAACCACTTATACTAAAATTGCAGGGGTCTTCGCCTCGGGTGACGTTCAGGATCCCACTTACCGCCAAGCGATTACGGCTGCGGGAACTGGCTGTATGGCGGCCATCGATGCTGAACGATGGATTGAAAACAAAGAAGCAGAATTGCACGGTTAAAAATGAAAAAAATGGGAACTCTCGAGCTGATTCAAAAAATAGAAAAGTTAGCCAAGCAAAGAATGACTTCGGACACTGTTGTGTCCTTGGATCAATTTCGTGATCTCAAAAATCGCTTGGATCCGAAAACTTTACTGATTATTGAAGATGATGATTCTATGCAAGCGGCTCTGATTCGAATGCTCGAGCCTGAAGGCTACGTTCTGCGTATGGCTAAAGATGCTACGGAACTAACGAATCTTTTAGACGACAGCCACATTGATTTGATTTTAATGGATATCGGTCTTCCTTGGATTGATGGATTTGAGCTGGCAGAAATGCTGAAGCAGCACAAAAATCTAAAAGAAATCCCTTTGTTGTTTGTTTCAGGTCAAGCCTCTGAAGAAGATATCAAAAAAGCATTTGATATTGGGGCTGATGATTTTTTGAAAAAACCGTTTGAGGTCGAAAAATTACGCAAGACGATTCAGGTTTTGCTGAAAATTAACGAGTAAACTAAGCGGCACGTTTCTTTTTATGAGCTTGATAATTTTTCTTATATTTTTCTAGAATATTGAAAAGTTGCGTTTGTATTTCGTAGGTCACATCGTAAAACATAAGTTGTCTTTTATTGTTCACATCACCAACAATTTTGCACTTCATCATCAAATGGCTGGGTGTGCTCGAATCAGGAAATGGGTTGACCACCACTAAATCCATCGCATCCTTTAAAATTTCAGAGGGAATGGCTTCGCGAAGTAAAACTCCACCAATCGAGATATTGGCTGATGAGGATCTGAATGACTTCCCTTTTCTAGTCATAATGACGATTTCGATTCGATGGGGAAACCTGCGATACTCTCGTCGCTCATCCTTGTCCATATGATCTTCAAGATGTCGTTTAAGAACTGGCAAAACAGGAGTATTGTCCCAGTTGATAGCTTCGGGTTTAAAATCATCCTGTTGATCATTGGTCAGAGCTTTGAGCTGAACCTTTGTATAAGTATGTTCATGATGAGGATCGAACGATTGAGATTTTGTAATTGTTTCTTCGCGAGGTTTAAATTTTTCTCGCCCATTTTTTGCCATCATAATTTCAGAATTTGTATCCACTTTGACAGTTGTGGGTGGAAGTGGAAAATAAGAAGACTCTGATTTTATAACTTCTTTCACGGGAATCCACTTTTTCCAACCTGGGGTCCAGGCGACGATATGTCGCATCTCATGCTTTGTTAAATCAAGAATGAACAATTGAGCATTTTCATGACTCAATGATTGAGTTTTTTGTTGGGTTTTAACATTATAAAAAATCCAAACTTTTCCAGTCGATTCCATATTGAATTGATCGGTACAAATAAAAAAAATCATTACGGGATTTGAGAAGTGCTAGATTTAAGTCCAGTCTGTTTTTAGACTTTCAAACAAGAAACGGAATGGCCACCGGATTCTTTGAGCAAAGGGACCAAGGTTTTGCATTTGTCTTCTGCAATGGGACATCGTGGATGGAAGTGACAACCCGAGGGAGGATTCACGGGGCTTGGCACATCACCAGTTAAAATAATTCGATGGTCTTTGGCCTTAGGATCTGGAACAGGAATCGCTGATAGTAAAGCTTTTGTATAAGGGTGCTGGGGATTTTTGTAAAGCTGTTCACTTTCAGCCTTTTCAACAATCTTGCCTAAATACATAACAGCCACTTGATGAGAGACGTGTTCTACAACTTTTAAATCATGGGCGATAAAAATATAAGTCAGTCCCAGGTTTTTTTGAAGCTCCATTAAAAGATTGATCACTTGAGCTTGAATAGAAACGTCTAAAGCACTGACAGGTTCGTCGCAAATAATGAGCTCGGGGTTGACTGCCAGCGCTCGTGCAATTCCGACTCGTTGTCTTTGTCCCCCAGAAAATTCGTGAGGGTAACGATTCAAATGTTCACGTCGTAGGCCGACTGTATCGACAAGTTCATGAAGTCTTTTTTGTCTTTCACTATCGGAGCTGAACAAATTATGAATAATCAATGGCTCTTCTAAAATGGATCCAATCGTCATTCGAGGATTTAAAGAAGCATAAGGGTCTTGGAAAATAATTTGAATCTTTTTTCTTATTTCACGAAGAGATTCGCCCTTTAGGTTTGTGATGTCTTGGCCTTTAAAAATAATATTTCCAGAGGTCACATCATGGAGTCTGACAAGGCATCTTCCTAAAGTGGATTTTCCGCATCCGGACTCGCCAACAAGGCCAAGAGTTTCCCCTTTTTTTAGCTCAAAAGAAACACCTTGAACCGCTTTCACTGAAGCCACTTCACGTTGAAGGAGCCCTCCGTGGATAGGAAAACTTTTTATGACATTTTCGACTTTCAAAAGAGTCTCTGTCATACATTTTCCTTATGCTCGAGGGGATGATGGCAAGCCACTTTATGATGCCCGCGAAGATTTTCAAGTCTTGGATCGACCATTTTGCAATCAGATTGAACAAACTGACAGCGCTCGCTAAAACGGCACCCCTTGGGCAAATTTAAAAGGCTAGGTACAAGCCCAGGGATGGTTTTCAAACTTTGCAATTTCTGACCCGTTTCAAAGTGAGGGATCGAATCTAATAGGCCGCGAGTGTAGGGATGTTTAGGTCGATAAAAAATTTCTTCAACAGTTCCTTGTTCAATCACTCGACCTGCATACATGACAATGACGTCATGACACATTTCTGCAACCACCCCTAGGTCGTGGGTGATGAGGATCAAACCCATGTTGAAATCCTTCTGTAGATTTCGGATCAAATCTAAAATCTGAGCCTGAATGGTGACGTCTAAAGCAGTGGTAGGCTCATCAGCAATTAATAATTGAGGCTGACAGGACATCGCCATAGCAATCATCACTCGCTGTCGCATGCCTCCGGAAAGCTGGTGTGGGTATTCGCTGTATCTTTTTTCAGGAGCAGGAATTCCCACTTTTTTTAGCATTTGAACAGTTAAATTTTTAACTTCATTTTGTGTGAGCTTGGGTTGGTGAATGGCAATGGCTTCATCAATTTGATCCCCAATTGTAAAAACAGGATTCAACGAAGTCATGGGCTCTTGAAAAATCATCGCCATTTCACTGCCACGAATTTTTCGCATTTGCTCGTCGGTCAGTTTTAATAAATTTTGCCCATTAAAAAAAACTTCGCCAGATTCGATCAGTCCAGGGGTTTGAATCAAGCCCATCACAGAAAGTGAGGTCACTGATTTTCCACAGCCAGATTCACCAACGATTCCAAGTGATCTTCCAGGTTTGACAGAAAAACTGATATCATCAACAGCATAAAAAGTGCCGTCATCGGTTTTGAATTTGGTTTTCAAATTTTTTACTTCTAAAAGGTCTGTCAAAGTATCACCTCAAGCCTTCAATTTATAAGGGGAAATGGCTTGCAAGTCCATGTTCTAAATGACTAAATGAGTCTACCCATGAGACCATTAATCGCCTCACCTCAAAAAGAATATTTGGACTCTGTGCTCAAGGGTCTTGAGCCTTGGGAATCTCAAGCCCGTCAGGCGGCCGAAGCCCTGAAGCTTGAAGCCATATCTTTGGATAAATCAGAAGCTTCATTTTTGCATTGGTGTGTGCAAACGGCTCGTGCTGAAAAAGCTGTGGAAATTGGAACTTTGACGGGTTTATCAGGTCTTTATATTTTGCAGGGACTTTTGCCCGGTGGAACGCTGTGGACCCTTGAGAAAAACCCACTGCATGCAGAACCTGCTCTAAAAATTTTAAAAGATTTTGCAGCTGAGCATAAAAAAAATGTGGAAGTTTTAGCTGGTGATGCCAGACAGACGTTGTCATCGATCGAAGCATCTGGGCCCTTCGATTTTATTTTTATCGATGGAAATAAAGCTGCCTACGGGGATTACTTGCTGTGGACAGAAAAAAATCTAAAAGCAGGCGGATATCTTGTTGCAGACAATGTTTTCTTATCCGGAGCCGTGGCCGAAAATTCCGTAACAACTTCGGGACAAAAATTCTCTGCAAAACAAATCGAAGTCATGAGAAAATTTAATGAACGATTGGTTCACTCTGATTTTTGGCGAGCTTGTTTTGTGCCCACTCAAGAAGGTTTGATCGTTGCGCAGAGGAATTAGTTCTTTTTCGATAACCAAGATTGGAAATTATAGATGTCTTGTAGCTTTGTGATTCTTGATTCTGCCAAAACTGTGTGTTTGGGGCCAGTCAACACATAATCTAAATACTGAGGCTGATTGAAAAGTTGATGGTACATCAGACCTTTTTCATCGAAAAACTCGAAAGCAGCAGATTGCGTAAATTGAGCTTTGTTGGCCTCTAAATTTTTAGATGAATAGTCATAAACTAAAACGACGTTCAGAGAGTTTTTGTATTTGCCAGCAAGGGTCGACAGTGTGGGAATAAAGTCTTTGCAATTGCCGCATTGGGAACCCACATACACGAACAGCTGGTAATTTTTCATCATCACGGGTTCTGGTTCAATTTTTTCGCTCGTTGATTCAGCGTTTAAAACTTGGTTCAAGATATAACCCATGGGCTTTTTCATCGGCTTCTCGACGGCAGCTAGGCCTTGAATTGAAATCATCGCAATCACCAGAATCAAAAATGTCTCAATACGGAACGTTTTCATTTGGGTTCTCCTGACTCACCTATTTTGCAGTCTTAATACCATCCAGCTAGGGTTAATTGAAGATGAGTTCAAAATTAAGGTCCTGTGACAATTCTTGTTGACGACGCTTGCCATTTGCAAAATTTTGCACTGAAGTAGGAATCCTATGAAACAAAATAACACGTCGTTACGAATTACGTACCTGTCACCTTTACTTTTTTTAATCGGATGTGCCTCTATGTCCAATCAAGACAATCATCAGTGGCTTGAGCAAGTGGATTCAAAGGAATCTTTGGATTGGGTTCAGGCTCAGAACAATGTCACGCAATCGCACTTTGTTAAGAGCGAAAAGCTAGCTTCACTCGAGGCAGAAGCTCTTAAAATCATGGATAACAAAGACCGAATTCCTATGATTCAAATTCAAGGCAAATACGTCTATAATTTTTGGACAGACAATAAAAATCCCCGTGGTCTTTACAGGCGCACAAGTTTTGAAAGCTACAAAACCTCAAAACCGAATTGGGAAATTGTTTTAGATGTGGATAAACTCAACAAAGTCGAAAATAAAAGTTGGGTTTACCGCGGCTGTGCTTTTTATAAACCGGATAGCAAAACTTGTTTGATGTTTTTAAGTGATGCCGGCCGAGATGCATCTGAGATGCGTGAATTTGATTTAACAACAAAGAAGTTTGTTCAAGATGGATTCTTTTTACCAATTGGCAAAAATCGTGTCGCTTGGGTGGACGAAAATACACTACTTGTTGCAGTCGACAGCGACCCAGCTACGGTTTCTTCATCGGGTTACCCCTTACATGTTCAATACTGGAAACGAAACACAGATTTAAAAGCTGCCCCAGTGATTTTTAAAGCTCAACCCACAGATATGACAGTTGGTTTTTATTCCAAATGTCGACCTGAAGGTTGCACAGTTATAATTGAGCGAGTGATCAATTTCTTTCAAGTGGAAAGCTACTTTTTCAATGGCCCTGATCAACTTTCAAAATTAGATCTGCCGATGGTTTATCAAATTGAAGGGGTTTGGAAAAACGAGTTTTACATAAGTTTGCTAAAGGACTTAAATTTGCCAGGTCAAAGTTATCCTGCTGGATCAGTTTTGAAGGCACCCATTGGACAGTGGACAAATCTAACTTCTGTCTTTGCGCCAACGCCTAAAAATTCTTTTCAAAGCATTGCTTTTAGTCGTGACCATTTATTTTTATCGGTGCTTGAAAACGTAGTTCCCAAAGTTTACAGAGACGGTTTTGTGGCACCAATCAAAGATATCGGAAACACCACATTAGCAGAAGTCGACGAGAATTCGAACCAAACTCTTTTGATGTTTGAAAGTCCACTGACACCACCTACACTTTTAGAGTGGAAAAAAAATCAGCTGATCACTTTGAAAAAGATGCCTTCATTGTTTGATAGTTCAAGATTGAAAGTGGAACAACTTGAAGCCACAAGTAAAGATGGTACAACCGTTCCTTATTTTTTGATCAGATCCATTTACTCTCGGGGACCAGGTCCCACCATCATCAGCGCTTACGGCGGATTTCAAGTTCCCATGGTTCCCAGTTACGAATCCATCCGTGGAAAACTTTGGCTTGAAAATGGAGGGCAGTACGTTCTTGCCAATATTCGTGGCGGTGGAGAGTTCGGTCCTCGTTGGCATGAAGCTGCTTTAAAAAATAAAAGACAAAATGCTTTTGATGATTTATTTGCAGTGACCGAGGATCTTTTTGAAAAGGGCCTGACGACTTCATCTAGAACTGGATTTGTTGGTGGCAGTAACGGGGGGTTGCTCGCCGGAGTCGCCTACACTCAGCGGCCTGATTTATTTAAAGCCATTATCAGCCAAGTGCCGCTACTAGACATGAAGCGCTACCACAAGTTGCTTGCAGGGGCCTCGTGGACGGCTGAATACGGAAATCCTGATGATCCAAAGGATTGGGATTACATTTCGAAGTATTCTCCCTATCAGAATATCAAATCAGAAACTCAGTATCCCTCGATGTTTTTGATGACCTCCACACGTGATGACCGAGTTCATCCAGGGCATGCTCGAAAATTTGCAGCTAAGCTTCAAGAAAAGAAAATTCCATTTTATTACTTCGAGAATACCGAAGGTGGCCATGGGGCTGCCGCAGACCTCAAGCAGCGAGCTCGTTATGTGGCTTTGCAATACGCCTACTTTTTAGAGCAATTACAGTAGTTTTAAAAAATCCTGAAGTTGATTGCGATACTCTTCAGGATTTATTTTTAAAGCATTCAAATGTCCTGCCTTGGCAGGTTGATAGACTTTTAGTCCTGCCAAATCTTTAAGCTTAAAAACACTTTGAATATGATCCGGTGGAATCACCGGATCTTTTAGCGGCTGAATTGAAAGAATCGGAAATCCAGCCGGTAATTTTTTGAGTTGCTGGCAAATATCCAAATGAAATTTTAAAGACCAGAAAAATGAGAAAAATATCATCAGGTAAGGATTTCTTTGCTGATGCATAGCTAAATTCCAAGCGGATTTCATAAACTTTCCGCTAGGACCTGAATCACAAATCAAAGCGATCACATCTTTTTTTTTCAGTCGATCCACAATGGATTCAATTGCCGAAGCACCTGGATTAGAAAAAGAAAATATGATCTTTTGCCCTTCAATTTGATCTAAATAATGAGTCAACATTCTAGAATACAGATGCTTCAGTCCAAATTGAGAAGAAAAAAGCAGTTTCCAGCTAAGATCAAGCCTTGCCGGCATATTAAAAGCAAAGGCATCGTAGCCAAGCTCATTTACCAACTGAATGTGCCTTTTTAAAATTCTCTGGTGACCACCAAAGAAATGCACAAAGACGACTAAAGCAAACCCCGGTTTATTATTTAAACTTTTATAAAACCGGGGAGAACCTTGTGGATAATTGGGATAGCTAAGAATTTCTGACACTAGTGTTTTGTCGAATGGGGACTGGTCGGCCAAAGCTCAGTCCAAGACTGAACCTGAGCACCAATGGCACTGACTTGCGAAAGCTGGCGAGTCGGCACCACTATTTTTTCTAGCGCTGTTTCAGCTAAAGCTTTACCTGCTGCCTCAACAAGACTGATCGCATCTATACCGTGATAAGCATAGATGTCTTTGGGTCTGCCTACTTTCGAGTGCTTACGTACAGCACAAGAAATTTGTTTCACTCCGATAATGGAACCCAGATTATCCAAAAGTCCCGCCTCACCGTCATGCACACTGACGATCGGAATTCGTTTTCCAGAGATTGTCGTCAATTCTTCAGAGGAAATCTCGTCTGGTGTTCTGATGTAAAGTTTGGAATCAATTTGCAGGCCATTTTTCAAATAAGAATAATCATTTTCATGAGCTAAAATTCCACACAACAAATCAGGTGAAGTCACAACAATGACATTGGCATAGATGCCTTTAGTCAGGAGCTCTTCTGAAGCCTTGATTGCCTCTGTGGTCGGTGAACCCATAGAAAATAAATGAACAACGTTTTCGCCAGGTTCGTAGCCAACATAACCACGATAATCGATCAAGTAGTAAGCACCCGAGAGAACTTCATGACGAATGGTTTCAGAAATTTGGTTCTCATCCATTGTTGCCACTTGGTCTTCGCTAGTCGCGCCATCTAAGGGAAATCCTGAACGACACAATGGTAAGGACTCAGTCTTAAACCGTCTTTGCATTTTCAAATAGGTCATCATGTCTTTTTGTTCTGCGCCGCGGGTCACACCACGAATGAGGACTCCGTTGCGTCCCAAGTTGTCATCCATCACATGTCGCTTAATGGACTCACAGAAAATCCAGTCGAGTTCTTGGCAAAAGAAAGGCTCCCAGGTGATTTGATTCGGAATCTGAATATCAGACTTCCAACCATGTTGAGCGCCTTCAGGAGAAAGTGTCACACCCGACGGAGTTCCCACACAAATGTAGGAACTTTTCCAATACAGATTATAAAAGTACTGATCCAGTGCGCGCTTGATGAAAAAATCATAAATCGTCATCAGTGGCATAATCGGGATCCCGAGTGTATCACGTAGGCGACCAAAGGATCCTACACAACTCATCACGTTACATTCGGCAATTTCAAAACGGAGGTAACGATCTGTCACTTCTTCGCCAGGAACCAGATCAGGAAGCTTGTTATCTTTCACGCCTAAATCTGTTTCAAGATCTGTAACAATCGGAGCTCCAAAAATTTTACCGTCCATGGCTGGATTTAAATTTGTGGAAGTTCCTACGTCTGGTGCCATGGAAATAAAAAGTTCACCAGGTAACTTCCATGGTTTTTCTTGAGCTGTTAGAGCTTTTTGATTTTTGGATAATTTTGATTCATCCAGTGGTGTATTAGAAATTCGGGTGAGCTTGGCTGTCAATTGACCCAGCATCCACTGAGTGTGCGGATAGCTTGTCATCTTTGTGTTGATATCTAAAGTTGTGGGAATTTCACCAAATTGAGTCAGCTGTTTCAAAAATGAATCTTGATTTTTTTTCTTCAATGCATTTTGTGCTTTAATTTCATTATATAATTTCTCTCCGCGTGCTTTTAAAAATTGGCCTTCTTCTGAGTTGGCAGCAAAGCGCTCAAATAATTTTCCTTCAGAAATCTTTTGCTTCTTTGCGAGCTCTATAATTTCTTCTTCTTGCAAAAGAGCTGAATGGTTGCCAGGAGCTGCTGCCATTCGAAGTCCCCAACCTTTTAAAGTGTGGGCGATGATGATGGTAGGTCGTCGCGTGGATTTTTTAGACTGCTCGAGGGCTTGAACAACTTCAACAAAATCATGACCACCAAAATCATAGAAAGCTTCCATCAATTCTGCGTCAGCCACAGCGTCGATAAATTTTTTCATGTTGGGATGTTCTTTAACGATTCCGGCCTTTAAAAGCTTCACGTCTTTGACAAGAAGCAAGGCTTGAAGTTCATAATCTTTCAGTTCTTTTTCTAAAAATTTCTGAAAAACATCGCCACCGGGTTTAGCAAAAAGTGCTTTTCTTTTTGATCCGTGGCGAAGTTGAATCACTTCCCAACCATTAGCAGCCATGGTGTTTTCTATTCGGTGGGCATCCGTACCGCCCCAAATGGGTTCATTGGTGATTCGATGTCCATCCAAAGATTGTCTGTTGTAATCCACGATCCAAGTCAGATTGCCGATTTCTCGTTCCGCAAAATCGGGAGTGGCCTCGAACATACTGCCTTCACGAAATTCTGAATCACCAGAAACAGCCCAAAAGTGAGCGTCGGGAACATCATATCCGTGTTCTTTTGCATATCGATAAGCCAAAGCCATATAGCCGGCTTGAACTGGTGGAATACCCACTGTACCTGTTGGAAAGAAATTATGGTGATCAGAATCATAGGTCGAGTGATAACTTTGAAAAACGGGCTCTCCGTTTTGAGAGAACTTTCGAAGTCCTATCATGGCCGTATCACAGTCTTCTTGGCTGAGCTTTGATAGATCAGATTTTAAAAACAGATCCAGCAAATAATTGTAAGAGTGATCAGTGGGTGAAGCATGAGGCTTATTGGCGATGTGATCAAAACCAGATTTAACAACTAAGTGAAGGGCACCTAAAATATGCAAAGCAGAGGCAGAGGCGGAAGAGTGCCCTCCGACTTTTGGATCACCTTTTTCCTTATCGTCTCGATGATTGGCTTGATAGATCATCTGAGTCGCCAAATAGTGAGCTCGTCGAGCGATGGAATTGAGAGTCGAAATGGGTAATGAACTTGTGGTTTTAGATGTGTTTTTCATAGATCTCCGGTTTAGTATCTGAAGTCGAACTCTCCTAGTGGTTAAACGTCGCGTCTAGAGTTGCTGCTCAATATAGGAAGAGATTGGAATCACAATTAGGATTCAAGTACGAAATCCCATCGAATTTTGACTGTTCCATCGGGTTCAACGATGCCAATGGGCGGGTTGGGAAATGGAGCCGCAGATTGAAAGGCTTCTATGGCCGCATCATCCAAATCTGTCACTCCAGAATCTTTCACCATTTGTACATTCACAAGGTTTCCCTTTTTATCCAAAATAACGATCAATTTAGTCACACGATCTGTGGCCGAAGCTAAATATCGACCTTGTTTAAACATTCTGGAAAGTTTCACACGTACTTTAGGTTCCCAATGATGAGACAACTGCTTACGAATACGATTGTAGTAGGTGTAGTACTTAAACTCGCGGGTGTTGAGTAAAGTTTCTAGACCTTGATCCACATCTTTTAAATAATCCTGAGTCGCACTTCCGCCACTGGCAGCTTGGGCTGCGGCTTCACTGGACTGCTCGGGTGTTGTTTCTTTTTTCATCGCACTTTCGTCAAAGACACTGGTTTTTCCTAACTTTGGAGCTAAAGAACTGAGGCTGATTTTCTTAGATGAATTGGAAGCGACAGCCGTTGCGGGCAGATTTTTTTTATTATTTTTAAATTCACCACGGTTTTTTGAAACAGATTCTTTTTCAACTTTTTGATTTTGTGCACTCAGAAAACGAGTGTCAGGAGCCTCTTCGGTGCTAGGTCTGATCTTTTGCTCAACAATTCTTTTCTCTTTGTCTTCAACTTTTTTCTTTCTTTGACCTTGAGTTTTTGCATCACTGACAATGGCAGGTTGAGACAAAAGTTCGATCGAAATGTTATCATTTAAATCCCTTGCGGGCTGTTGCATAAAAAAAGATGTCAGAACAAAGCTGAGGTGAAGCAGTAGAGAAAAAACGACAAACGGTATAAAACGATTTCTCTGAAAAGTCATAGAGTCCTATCGGATGACGGGCTTTGAAGTTTGATATAAAAGGTCAAAAAAGAACCTATGCTTAAGTCTAGTTTGACCAAACGCCCGAGTGTCGAGACAATATCCCCATGCGAATTCAACATTGGGCCGTCTCAGACAAAGGCAATAAGCGCGAATCAAATCAAGATTCTTACTTGGTTAACGAATCTTTAGGTCTTTTTATTGTGGCTGACGGTATGGGTGGCCATAGTGGCGGGGAAGTGGCCTCTAGCTTGGCAGTTCAAACTGTCGAGCAAGAAATTAAAACGGTAAAAAGTACGCTACTTTCTTGTCGAGAAAAGCTTTACAAAGCTTACGAGCAGGCTTCAGTTCGAATTTTTGATAAAGCTGCGACTGAGAGCCCTGAGCTTCTGGGTATGGGAACCACAATGGTTTCCTGCTATCTTGAAAATAAAAGAATTTATATTTCTAACGTTGGGGATTCTCGCTGCTATTTGTATTCCGATCAATATTTATGGCAAGTCACCGAAGATCATTCTTTGATGAACGAGCAAATTCGAAGTGGCCTTTTAAGACCTGATCAGGTGGCTAATTTTACCGGAAAAAATGTGATCACTCGCTCTGTTGGCTACGAAAGACTTGTGCATCCAGATATTGTTGACAGGGAAGTGTCTGTTGGCGAAACTTATTTACTTTGTTCAGACGGCTTAACAGGAATGGTCACAGATCAAAAAATTGCCGAAATTTTTAATTCTAAACCCTTGCAGGAAGTCGCATTGGCATTGATTCAGGCGGCACTGGCCAACGGCGGTGACGACAACGTCACCGTTTTACTGATTCACATTTTGGATTAGGGTTTAAATCAATGGATAAAAAAAACATCACACTTTATTTTGTTAATCATGAATCAGGAGCTTCAAAAAAGCTTATTCTTCCACTGACGACTTTAAAAGTGGTTTTGTTCACAGCAGGTCTTGTGGTTTTGATTTTTGTCGCCGGTCTTGTGGATTATTTTGGACTGATGGTCGAAGCCCTAGAGAATAAAAAATTAGAGTCCGAGAACGTGCAACTCAAAGTTCAATTCGAAAGAATTGAAGGTAAACTTGGGGCTTTAGAAAATTCCCTCGAGCGCGTGAAGACTTTCACAAATAAATTGAAACTGATTACAAACATCGAAACCGAAGATCGAATCACAAAGCTGACCATGGGAACGAAGCCAGCACCTGGTCAAGCCGTTGAAGAGTATGAACCCATGGGACAGCGAATGACCAATGAATCCATGGCTGAACAGGATCAGCTTTACCCAAAAACAAAACCTGTAGATGAAGCCCGTAATCACATCGCCGAGCAGGCCTCGAACCAAGATTACTCAACTTTAGTCATTCGAATCGATAAAGCCGTCAGAGAAACTCAACTGAAAGAGCAAAGTGTGATCGAACTTTGGGAAAGTCTCAGCGAGCGGCAGTCCTTATTGAATGCCACACCTAATATTAAACCTGCTCGTGGCTGGCTCACTTCAAAATTTGGTTACCGATTAAATCCCTTCACCAACAAAATGCAAATGCACGCAGGCCTTGATATCGCAGCTGCACCAGGTTCGCCTGTCTATGCGCCTGCTGATGGGGTGATCATATTTGCGTCCTATGATGAAACTTACGGAAAGCTTGTGAGTATTGATCACGGCTACGGTGTGACGACTCGATTCGCACATAACTCTCAGATTTATGTGAACTTGGGTCAGAAGATTACTAAGTATGATGTGATTGCATCTGTCGGTAACACGGGAAGATCAACAGGCCCACATTTGCATTATGAAGTTCGAATCAACGGGACCCCCGTGGATCCCATCAATTTCATCTTAGACGAATAGTTCAGTTCACCTCGGCTGCGCGTGGAAGACGGCAACCGATTTCGATCATTTTCTTGGCGACCAACTTGTACTTCTCGTTAGGACTCAGAGCTCGAGGATTCGGTTTTTTATCCAGCTCAATCGATGCTCTTTCTAAAATAGATTTTTGTCTTGCGTTTTGCTGACCCGAATAATCAGTCACACCTTGGCAGTACTGCTTAATTTTTGGATCAACCGAATTATCGAGGTGATCGAAAATCATATCACACATAAAGTTGGTGGCACCCAAGTGATCTAAGGATTCGGCATGATCTTTCACTGCTTTCTCTAAATCAATGCAGGCAAATTCCCACTGTTTAGAATTCATTGGTAAAGTTTGTTTGTTGAGTATTTTAAGGCTGCTCGCCATATCATGATCTGCAATCAGTCGTTTGTTTTGCTCAACCATTCCTTGAGGATATTGGCCACGGCCTGTTTGAGTCAGTCGGAAGGCTTTATTCGTAATTTCCTGTATAGAAAAATCAAACATTCCCCGAGCCTTTGCATACTGAGTTCGTTTATAATCTAACCAAGCAAAAACTGGAGATTCACCTGCAGATAAAAACCCTGGGCGATTGCCCATTAAACTTCTTTTGAGGTTGTTTGCAGATTCATTAAATTCTGATCTGTTGTAGCTGGCATTTCCATTCGTGAGTTCCATCAGAACTCGAGCCATTCGACTTGTGTTTTGTTGCTCGACAGCCACTTTGTCGAATTTTTCTTTCCACTTTCTATACTCAGGGTCTTGGGCCAGTTCAGCTTCAAATTTATCTAAATCATCCACCATGATTTTTGTAGTTTCATTAATCATATTTCGGATGTGCTGAAGAAAAGCCATCGTGGTTGCAGCACAAGCAGAAACTATGTCTTGTCCGGGAACAGGAGGGAAATTTGCCAAGGTCACTTTGAGCTTCTGATAACGACGAATTAATGACAGAACTTTCGTTTTCAAACGTTTATCCGCTTCATCTTGGCTATCACGTC
>Ga0114979_10000461_pt1 | contig 27017 bp, 21 predicted proteins | sample S_140625_EF_Meta_FD_87315 | JGI IMG/M metagenome (GOLD analysis project Ga0114979, IMG submission 87315) | Freshwater microbial communities from Lake Simoncouche, Canada to study carbon cycling - S_140625_EF_MetaG | ecosystem: Environmental > Aquatic > Freshwater > Lake | place: Lake...
CCTCAACCTGCGACACGATGTGCATGACGTGAGAGTAACGCTCGATCACGAAGCTCTCGGGCACGGTAACGGAGCCGAACTGGCAGACGCGGCCGATGTCGTTGCGGGCGAGGTCGACCAGCATGAGGTGTTCGGCGCGTTCCTTGTGGTCGGCGAGGAGATCTTTTTCGAGGGCAAGGTCCTCGGCCAAGGTGGCGCCGCGTTTGCGGGTGCCGGCGATGGGGCGGATCTCGACTAGACCGTCTGTGAGGCGCACATGGACCTCGGGCGAGGCTCCGACGATGGCAAAGTCGCCGGCGTCGAGGATGAACATGTAGGGGGATGGATTGACGGTGCGCAGGGCGCGGTAGAGTTCCAGTGGAGTGCGGTTGAAGTCCTTGGAAAAACGCTGGGAAGGGACGAACTGGATAATGTCACCGGAGCGGATAAATTCTTGGCCTGCGGTGACGGCCTCTTCGAAGGCGGATTGGGTGAAATTACCGCGAGGGGTGGGCACGAAGCCGGGGTCGATCAGCGGGGCGGGGGCGAGGGTGCTGGGCTGCGAGATGAGGCCGTGAAGAGCCTCCAGCTCGGCGACGGCGCGGGCGTGGGCGGCCGCGGGGGCCTCGCCGTCGGCGATACGAGCGTTTACGCAAAGGCGCAGGGTTTGCTTGGCGCGGTCAAAAATCAGGAGCGAATCCGACAGCATGAAATATAGCAGGGGCGTGCCTAATTCGTCTTTAGCGGGCGCGGGGATGCTGGGTTCGATGCGGGTGGCGTATTCGTAGGCGATGAAACCCACTGCGCCGCCCGTGAAGCGGGGTAGGCCGGGGAGTTTTACCGGTTGGTGGCCGGCGAGTTCGGCTTCAACCAAGGTGAGCGGATCGGGGGGGGTGGGGACGGTGCGGTCGGGCTGGCCGGGCTCGCGGATCAGTGTGGTGACCGGGCCGCAGGCGAGGGTTTTGCGCGGGCGGCAGCCGATGAAAGAGTAACGCGAGAGGGTGTCGCCGCCCTCGACTGATTCGAGCAGGTAGGAGGGGCCGTGGGCGCGGAGCTTGGCGTAGGCTGAGACGGGCGTCTCGAAGTCGGCCATCAGGTCGGCGTAGACCGGGATGAGGTTGCCCTGCGCGGCGAGGCGGACGAAGTTGGCGGCGGAGGGGAGAATGGTCATGGCGGAAGATGGTAAAAAGTAGCGAGTAGTGAGTAGCGGGTAGCGAGTAGAGAAGGCAGCAAGCGGAGTTGGGTGGAGGTTAAGCCGGAAAATGGGTCGTATGCTCGCTACTCTCTACCCGCTGCTCGCTACTTCGATCAATCACTCCACCGTGACGGATTTCGCGAGGTTACGGGGTTTGTCCACGTCGCACTTGCGGGCGACGGCGATGTAGTAGCTCAGGAGCTGGACTGGGATGGTCGCGAGGATGGGTAGGGCGGCTTCGTGGCAGTCGGGGATGGTGATGAGCTCGTCGGCCAGGCCCTCGGGCAGTTCGACGCTATCGGGTGCGATGGCGATGATCAGGCCCTTGCGCGCCTTGATCTCCTGCATTGAGGACACGACCTTGTTGAACAGCTCTCCCTTGGGCACGAGGAACACGCTCGGGCATTGCTCGCTGATCAAAGCGATGGGGCCGTGTTTCATCTCGGCGGCGGGGTAGCCCTCGGCGTGGATATAGGAGATTTCCTTGAGCTTCAGCGCGCCTTCCAGAGCGATGGGGAAGAGGGAGAGGCGGCCGAGGAAGAGGAAGTCGTTGAATCGCGCGTAGCGCAGGGCGATCTCGCGAATGTGCGGGGCTTGTTCGAGCGCGCGGCGGGCGAGGTCGGGCACGCGGCGGAGGCCGGCGACGTATTCCACGCCGTCGGCGAAAGATAGATCGCGCATGCGGGCCACGTAGAGCGCGAACATGGCGGAGATGAGGAGCTGGCTGGTGAAGGCCTTGGTCGAGGCGACGCCAATCTCGGGGCCGGCGTGCTGGTAGATGCCGCCGTCGGCCTCGCGGGCGATGGTGGAGCCGACGACGTTGCAAATGGCCATGCACTTGTAGCCTTTGCGTTTGGCTTCGCGGAGGGCGGCGAGGGTATCGATCGTCTCGCCTGACTGGGAGACGACGAAGAACAGGGCGTTGCGGTCGAGCGGAGCGTTGCGGTAGCGGAATTCCGAGGCGTAATCTACCTCCACCGGTATGCGGGCGTAGCGTTCGATCAGGTGCTCGGCGACGAGGCAGGCGTGCCAACCAGTGCCGCACGAGGTGAACACGAAGCGATCGATCAGGCGGAAATCGGCGGCGGTGAGATTAAGGCCACCAAAATTAGCGGAGGAACCATCAGCGGAAAAGCGGCCGCGCATGGCGTTTTCGAGGGCCTGGGGCTGCTCGAAGATCTCCTTCAGCATGAAGTGAGGGTAGTCGCCGAGTTCGGCTTCGTCTACCGCCCAGGTAACCTTGTCGATCACCGGAGAAATATCGGCAAGATCGAGGGTATTGAGGGTAAAGCCGCCGGTCGTGATGTGAACCAGTTCACCGTCCTTAAGGTAGACCACGTTCTGGGTGCGGGAAACGAGGGCCGAGACGTCGGACGCGATGAGGTATTCCTGATCGCCGACGCCGAGAATTAGAGGGGACCCCTTTCGGGCGGCAACCAGTTGATCGGGGTGGGCGGGGGAGAGGACGGCGATACCGTAAGTGCCCTCGACGTGCAGCAGGGTCTTCCGGACGGCGTTGAGGAAGCGTGGGCCCTCGGGGGAGTTTTCCGGTTCCTTGGCTAAGTGATAGGCTATCAGATTTGCCAGCACCTCGGTGTCGGTCTCGGACGCGAAGGAGTAGCCTTTAGTGAGCAGGAATTTTTTGATCGCGACGTAATTTTCGATCACGCCGTTGTGCACGAGAGCGATCTGGCCGTCGCTAGACATGTGGGGGTGGGCGTTGGCGTCGGTCACGCCGCCGTGGGTGGCCCAGCGGGTGTGGGAGATACCTGAGGTGCCGGAGAGTTTTTTTCCGACGGCGAGTTTGGCTAGGGCGGCGACGCGACCGACGGTCTTAACCACGGTCAAGCCGCCATTTTGAAGCACGGCGAGCCCCGCGGAGTCATATCCGCGGTATTCGAGGCGCTTCAGGCCTTCGATCATGATGGTAGCCGCGCGCTGGCGACCGACGTAACCTACGATTCCGCACATGGTTTTTTTAAGGTTTTAGCTGGCGAACCTAAGCGCTGCTAAAGAAGATCCGCAAGGTTTTAGCCTCATTATCATGACCCCTAAAAAGAATGTCCTGGCCGTAATCATGGGTGGCGGGCGCGGCACGCGCTTGCATCCTCTTACCCAAGAGCGTTGCAAACCGGCGGTGCCCCTTGCCGGTAAGTATCGCCTAGTGGACATCCCGATCAGCAACTGCATCAACAGTGCGATCAACCGTATTTTCCTTCTCACGCAGTTCCACACGGCTTCGTTGCATAGGCACATTCAAAATACGTTTCACTTTGATCCGTTCGGGGGCGGTTTCGTGGATATCCTGTCCGCCGAGCAGACGGAGAAAAGCACGGATTGGTATCAGGGAACGGCGGATGCGGTGCGGCGCAATCTCCAGCACTTCCGTAACTTCCCGCATGATTTCGTGCTTATTCTTTCGGGTGACCAGCTCTACCGGATGGATTTCCAGAAGATCATTGACCAGCACATCGCGACCGGCGCGGACGTCACCATCGCCGCGATCCCGTTCCCTGTTTCCAAGATCGAGGGCCTAGGTTTGATGCGGGTGAACGACGACCTCTCGATCGCGCAATTTGTCGAGAAACCTAAGGACCCCAAGGTTATCGATAGCCTCACGCTCACTCCAGCGGTGGAAGCTCGCCTGGCTAAGCCCATCGCCGAAAAACACTGTCTGGCCTCGATGGGCATCTATGTTTTTAACCGCAAGGCTCTGGCCGATGCGTTGGATAACAAGATGACCGACTTCGGCAAGGAAGTCATCCCGGGTTTGCTCGGCGTTAAGAAGCTCTACGCTCATGTCTTCGAAGGTTATTGGGAGGACATTGGCACGGTGAAGGCATTTTTCGACGCCAACTTGGCGCTAGCCCAACCGTTGCCACCATTTAATTTTTTCGATCCCGGCGCGCCAATCTACACTCAGGATCGCTACCTGCCGCCCTCCAAGATCAACAAATGTCAGATCGACTACGCCGTCTTCGGGGATGGTTCGATCATCGAGGATTCAACCATTCTGCATTGCGTGCTCGGCATGCGTTCCTTTGTGCGGGCTGGCGCGGTTTTGAAGGACGTTGTTATGATGGGCGCTGATTTTTACGAGAGCGAGGACCAGTTGCAGGAGAACGTGACCCGCGGCCGGCCGCACTTGGGGGTAGGGCCGGGGGCCCAAATCGAGCACGCGATCATTGATAAAAACGCCCGCATCGGCGCGAACGTGAAGCTCAGCGCCCATGGCAATGCCGACGGCAACTACCCGCATGGAATCATTATTCGAGACGGAGTTCTGGTGGTGCCGAAGGGTGTGGCGGTGCCAGACGGTTACGTGCTTTGAGCGATGCGGCGCAGCTGCGGGGCGGGGTTCTTCCCGTTCCGCTGAAGCGGTGGTGCCCGAGGCGGGATTCGAACCCGCACGTCCTTGCGGACAACAGATTTTAAGTCTGGAGCGTCTACCGTTCCGCCACTCGGGCTGAGGCACACCGTGGTCTAGAAAAGCGAACGTAGCCGCCGTAGCCACCCCAAATCTCAGAGACTTTAGTTGCTGGGTGCGGTCGCTTCAGGGCCGAGCTTGGATTGACAAGAAGCTTGCGCCGGGTGGCTTGGGGCGCGTGCGTGGTGGAGGTAACTTTGCCTTCCCATGTCCGCCTTCGACCTTCCCCGTCTCGTCGCACTGCTTCACGGTCCCGATCAACCCGGCCTCGTGGCCCGCGTGTCGGGTTGGATTTTTGAGCGTGGCGGCAACATTCTACACGCCGACCAGCACCGCGATATGGAGGCGGGAGTATTTTTTCAGCGGGTTGAGTGGGAGCCTGGTGCCGCTGCCAACGGCGTGGCGATGGCGGCTGAGTTTGAGGCCTTCGGGCAAGGGCTGGGCATGCAGACGCGGGTGGCGCGCAGCGAGGTGAGGCCGCGCGTGGCCCTTTTCGTGTCGAAGTTTGACCATTGTTTTCATGATCTCATCCTGCGCTGGCGCACAGGCGACTTCGACGCGGACTTTGTGGCTGTCGTTTCCAACCACCCTGACCTCGAGGCGGCGGCGCGAGGTTATGGGCTGCCCTACTATCACATCCCCGTGACGGCCGACACTAAGGCGGTGGCCGAGGCGCGTCAGGTCGCGTTGCTTCGCGAATTGCGGGTCGACCTCGTGGTGATGGCGCGTTACATGCAGGTCTTGTCCGCTTGGTTTTTGGAGCAAAGCCCCGCGCCGGTGATTAATATCCACCATTCCTTCTTGCCTGCCTTCGCGGGTGGCCGGCCCTACCATCAGGCCTATGAGCGGGGCGTAAAATTGATCGGTGCAACCGCCCACTATGCGACGGCGATTCTGGACGACGGCCCGATTATTCAGCAAGACGTGGCTAGGGTCACGCACCGCCACGATGTGGCTGATTTGGTGCGGATGGGCCGTGACCTTGAGCGAATGGTTTTGGCTCAAGCGGTCCGCGTGCATCTGGAGAATCGGGTTTTGGTTTACGGGAAGCGCACCGTCGTGTTTGCCTGATGACTTTTTAAGTTGTTATTAGTTATGTAATTAAAACTTAAAAATTCGCGGCTTTACGGTGGGTGAACGGGGTGTTTTGTTCACGTTCCCCCTATTTTCTTCCGCATGGCCGCAAACCCTCAACAGTCCCCCGCCGGCGACGATCGCAACCTCGTCACCATCGACGAAAATTATCTCGCCCCCACGCTCGAGGATCGGCTCCAAATTTTTTGGTCAAAACATTCCGGCAAGGTCTGGGCACTGACCGGTATTGTTTCTGCGGTGCTAGTTGGCCGTTATGCCTTCGAGTCTTACGCTGCATACCGCGAGCGTGAGGTGCAGGCTGATTATGCCGCTGCCGCCACGACCGCGCAGTTACAGGCTTTCGTTCAAAGCCACCCCTCTGCTATCCTTGCGGGAGTCGCCCAGTTGCGGTTGGCGGATGAGGCTTATGCGGCTGGCAACTATTTCGCCGCCCGCGAGGCTTACACTGCCGCCGCGCCCCTGCTGGCGGACAATGCTCTCGCCGCCCGTGCCCGTCTAGGTGCCGCCTTTGCTCCCCTCCAGACCGGCGATACGGCTGCGGCTAAGCCCGCGCTCGAGGCTCTTGCCAATGACACCACGCTGGCCCGGGCCTATCGTGCCGAGGCGGCTTACCATCTCGCCGTCGTGGCTCACGAAGCCGGCCAGAACGCTGACGCGACGCGCTGGATCGAGCTCGTGACTACCGTGGAGCCGCAGGGCGCTTGGGCTAATCGCGCCAACCAGCTTCGCGAGTCCATCCCCGCGGTTTCCGCGCCTACGCCCGTCTCGGCTGGCACTTCACCGGCTGCCACGCCCGCCGCGGCCGAGCCGAGCTCAGTCACCTTTCCTGGAAAGCAATAAAAACGTTTTTCCAGTCTCTTTCTCCCACTGGTTCTGGGGGACACCCGACGAGCCCGCCGCGGCCCCAAACGGCGGGTTTCGTTTTGTCTGGATATCTCGATGCTAGCATTGACTTGGCCGCCATCCGCCCCCTCGATGGTCCTTCGCACGTGGTTTCGGGGTGTAGCTTAGCCTGGTAGAGCGCCTGGTTTGGGACCAGGAGGTCGTAGGTTCGAATCCTATCGCCCCGACCACTGCGTATTTTCTGTATCCGAGCACTTTTATTCACATTGCGGGGTCAATCTCTGCTTGAATCCCCCGCTTGCACCGCCTACCCAATATTTTTCAATTTTAAACAAATGGACACGATTTCGCGCGAATCTTCCCCCAGCTACCTGCCAATCGCGGGTCTTATTGCCGGCTTGGTCGGCTTGCTTCTCGGGGGTATCGCCCTCGCCAACGCCTCCAAGGCCAATAAGGCTGCGGCCGGTGCCGTCGAGCAGGTAACCACCCTCTCCACCAAGGTGGACGGGGTCGAGGCCACTGCGACTTCCGCCAGTTCCGCCGCTGACCGGGCTGCTACAAATGTCGCCTCCCTCCAGCGCTCCACCCAAGAGGCATTCACCGCTGTCGCCGGCGAGATTGGCAAGGTCAATGGCGAGCTCGCCAAGCTTCAAGAAGCTGCCACCAAAGGTCCTGCCGCGAAGGCTGCCGGCGCGAAGTCCGCTGGCCCCGTCGTGGCTGGTCCCGATGAATACATCGTCGTCGGTGGTGATACCGGCGCCAAGATCGCCCGCGCTAAAGGCGTCGCCCTCGCCGACCTCGTCTCCGTAAATCCCGGTGTCAATTGGACCGGGCTCAAGGTCGGCCAGAAGGTCAAGCTTCCCGCCAAGAAGTAAGTTTGGTTCCCGACCTTCGTTAAACGGTTTCCTTTCCCTCCCGCTTTCCCAGCGGGAGGTTTTTTTTGCCTGTGTCCAATGATTCTTCGCCTGCTCCGCCGCTGGTTAACAGCGCCGTGCCCGCCCGCTGGCATCGGGGCGAGGCGCGCCAGTTGGCCCGCACCCGCATCTTGGGTTTGCAGGCCGTGCCGTTCACGCATCCGCGCCGGGCGGTGACGCGCGACTTTACCGTAGTGGATGCGCCCGATTGGGTGAATGTGCTCGCCCACACCTTCGATGATCGTCTCGTGCTGGTGAATCAGTTTCGCTACGGTATCGACGACTTTTCCCTTGAGATTCCAGGTGGGGTGGTCGAGTCGGGTGAAGATCCGATCGTAGCCGGACTGCGCGAGTTGGCCGAGGAAACCGGCTACGTTGGCGAGCGTGCCCGCCTGCTTGCCTGTGTGCACCCGAATCCCGCCTTCATGAGCAACCGCTGCCACCTCGTTTTGGTGGAGAACTGCCGATTGGCGGCGCCGCCTGCCTGGGATGCCGACGAGGAGATCGCAGTCTCTGCTCCGCCCGTGGCGGAGATTTTCGCGCGGGCGCGCGCCGGTGAGATCACTCATAGCCTAGTGCTCGACGCTTTGTTTTTTTTCGAGCCGATCTGGCGGGCGGGTGGTGTGCGTTCCGCCGTTTGACTCGGCGCGCCGTTTGGTTTGTCTCGGATTATCGCTTCCATGTCCGTTTCGCCCGTCTTCGCTAATTCCCCCGCTCTCCTTGCCAGCGAAGCGGTCACGCGCCTGCCTCTGCCCCTTGAGCAGGAGATACGGCGGATCTACAAGCGCAGCCCAATCTACGGGCAACGTTTCCCGCTTCATCCGGACCCGCTGCACTGGAGTTGTTATCGCGAGATTCCGTCCCTTTCGAAAAAAGATATCGTGACCCACGGCCACGAGGCGTTTTTCGAGGACTATCGGGTTATTCAAAAAGGACTCGATGAGAAGCGCTACGAATACGAGTCCACCTCGGGCACGACCCAAGGGCCGATGACTGTGATCATGGAGGAGGGATGGTGGAACGCGCAGACTGCTCGTGCTTACCGAGCGTATCCGCTGCTCGCGCCCTACGCCGACCGGCCGCACCGCAAGTGCGTTTTGGCCCCGGTCGGTTGCTCCTCGAACCTGTGTCCTTACGAAGATCATCCCTTTCCGCACCGCTATTTCGACGGAGTGGTTTACCTCAATCTCACCAGTGATCCGTTTGTGTTTCCCGAGACCGAGTGGGATAGGATCATCACCGAGTTGCAGGCCGTGCAGCCCGAGATTCTCGAGGGCGAGCCGATCTACCTCGCCCTGTTGGCGCGGGCGGCATTGCGGCGGCACGTGTCGGTGCCGTCTCTGCGCGTGGTCATTCTCACCTACGGCAAGGCCAGTCTCGTCCATAGTCGGCGCATCGCGGAGGCGTTTCCGTCCGCCGCCCAAGTGGATCTCTACGGCTCGACGGAGGCCGGCTACATCTTTGTAGGCAGCGCTTTCCAAGACGATTCTCAGGTGATCGATGATAACGTCTTTGTGGAACTCGCGCCCTACCGACGCTTGACGGATGTTTTCCAGCTCTACGTCACGACCCGCGGCCGTGAGGCCATGCCGCTCTTGCGTTACCACACTGGCGATGTTGTGCGGCGTCTGCCGACGGGCTACCGCGTGCTCGGGCGCGAGGCTGGGCTGCATTTCCGGGCCGATGGCTCGGTGGTGTCCCCGACCGAGATCGATGCTGTCATCCCGGCAGCGTTCCGCTGTTGGCACTACAGCCTCGTTCAGTCGGGCGAGGCCCGGTGGAATTTTGAGTATGTGGCCGACGAAGTCGTGCCTGCCGGTCTTGATTCTACCCTCGCCGACGTGCTCGGCGACGGCGCGCGCGTGGTGGCTTTCCGCAAGCGTCTCATCGCGCCGGCAGCGAGTGGTAAGTTCGCCCTGCTCAAGCCGCTCGCGCGCTGAGCTCGGCTAATTTTTAACAGTCGCGGGAATTTCGTAGGAATAAGCTGGTTGATCGCGGTCGACGCGCAGGAAGTCTATCGTCGCCACCTCTGGTGTTACCCTCACGCGGAGAATGCCGGCGCCTGGCAGGATGACGCCCGAGCGGTAACCGTAGTCCGCCGCGCTCCTGGCCTCTGCGCGCGGATGACCAGGTTGGGGGACCTCCTGATAAACGATTCCGTCGCGTTCCTGTTTTACGAAGAGATGGTCATGGCCGTGGAAAACCGCACTGACGCCGTATGCGACCAACAGCGCGTGGATGGGGCGTGGCCACTCGGGGCGCCGAGCGGAGAAGGTATCCGTTCCGTCAGGATTCAGGCCACCCCATTCAAAAAATCGCGATGCTTCCGCTCCGCCGCGCCCTTCTTTCCCCTCCCCTCCGGCGAGGTGGTGAATGAAGACGAATTTGTGACGGGCGTGACTGGCGGCAAGGGTGCGCTCCAGCCAGTCGTATTGCGCGCGTCCGAGCGTGCGCGGCCAGTTGTCGCCTTCACGAGATCGGTTTCGAGTGAACCAGAAGGGATCCAACACCACAAAAAGCGCGTCGCCCCAAGTCCAAGCGTAGTAATTCTGGAGCGGGCCAGCAATCGGGTGGGGCGTTGCGTTGCCGGTGTAAAAAGTGTTAGGTTCGGGGTTGGGGAAAAAGTGTTTCCGTGTCGCGTTTGCCCAGACCGACATTGAGTCGGCACCGTCGCCGCCGCGTGATGGGTCTTCGCCGTCGTGGTTGCCTAGCACGAGAAAGACCGGCGTGCTTTGTCCAAGCAGGCCAAAGTAGTGACGTTGTGCCAAATACTGCGGCAGGGCGTCGCGGAAGTCGGACCGCTTGTCGGTCATAAAGGTATCGCCGAGGTCGATGTGAAAATCGGCGTTGGCGCTGGTCACCAAGGAGAGGCTGCGACGGTAGAGCACGGGGTCGGTGCCGCCGTCGAGGTGTGAGTCGGCCTGCAGGGTAAAAACGAAGGTTTCACCGGCCGACCGCGCGGTGGTGAAGGTTCCGGTTTGGATATCTGCTGCTGTGGCGCCGACGGGTTTGATGCGGTAACGGTGCCGGGTGCCGGCACGTAGACCGTTCAGGGTGAACTCTACGGGCTCGCCAGCCGGGAAATCGCGCGCTGGCAGCGTGGTAGGCCGGCCGTCAATTTCCGGCCCGTAGGTGATCTCGGCGCGGGTCTTCGCCTGAAAAATCACGCTAAGGGTGATCGAGCTTTTGGTGGGGCGGCCCAGCAAGATGTTCAGCGGCTGGACTGGAACTTCGGTGTGGAAGACTGCCGCGGCGCGCCGTCCCTCGGGCTTTTCAGCGGCGGAAAAGACGATGGCGGTTACGATCAATAGGATCCGGGTAATGACGCGGCGCGGGTTACTCATGATTGATCGCTTTCTCGGTGGTGAAGGCGGAATTAGATCTCGGGAGTTCGGCGTGAATGGACGTGAGGTAGGCGGTTAGTTTCGCGTCCAATACGGTGGCTTCGGTCTGGCGCTCGGCGGCGATATCCCGACTTTCTGAGGGGTCACGATCCAAGTCGTAGAGGCGGCGGGTGCCGGTGGCGTAGTTTCGGATCAACTTCACCGATCCAAGCATCAGGGCGGAAGCCGGGCCGCCGTTGCCCAGATCGTAGTGGGGAAAGTGGAAGACGATTTCCTCGCGTGGCCGGTGCACCGAGGCGCGGCCCTCGGGGTCATGAAGTAGGGCAGCGAGGCTGCCTCCCTCTAGTCCGGGTGGGGTGCGGCCGTGGAAGCCCGCGAGCTCGGCCAAGGTGGGAAGTATATCACAGGCCGTCACTGGCGTGCGGGCGCAGGCGCCGGCGGCCACGCCTGGACCACGCACAAGGAACGGGACGCGCAGACCGCCCTCGGAGAGCGAGCCTTTTCCGCCGGCGAGTGGCTCGTTGCCGTGGCGTCCCTGCGCGCCGTGGTCGGCGGTGTAGAAAATGTAAGTGCGGCCGGCGAGACCGAGGCGGTCGACGGCCTCGAGCAGGCGAGCTACGGTGCGATCGACCAGATCGCTCTCTGATTGTGGATCGCGCCGTTTACCGCCGCCTTTGGTTTCCTGGTCCGGGTAATGGGAAAGTTGGAGGTAAAAGGGGCGGCCCGTCTGGATTGCATGTTCCATGAACGCTATACCGCGATCGGTCATTCCTTCGGCCTGCTTGGGGTTGGGGACGGCGACATTATCTGGTCCACCGTTGTTGGTCGGTCCGTCGCTGGCATCAAAGCCGTGGCGGGCGGGATCGACGCGGCCGAGGTGCCATTTGCCGAAGTGCGCCGTTAGATAGCCCACGTCTTTAAGCAGTTCCGCGATGGTGGTTTCTTCAGTGGGCAGTTCGAGCAGCGGAGTGGGTGTGAGCACACGTTGCTCTGCGGTGGATTGATCGCGCCGGCCAACGCCGACGTAGGTCATGTGCAGTGCGCCGGGGGTTTTGCCGGTCAGCAAGGCGGCGCGGGAGGGCGTGCACCGCGGAGACGCGGCGTAGCCCCGGGCGAAGCGCATACCCTCGCGGGCGAGGCGCTCGATGGCGGGTGTCTTTAAATTTTGGCTACGCGACGTGGAGTCGGCGGCATCCATCGGCGTGGAGGTGTTGGCCCAGCCCTGGGCCTCGGCCAAGATCACAATAAAGTTGGGCGGCGGATCCACGAGCGGCGCGGCAAAGCCGGCGAGGGGGGCGAGTAAGGCTAAAAGGCGAAGCGACTTCATGGACGCGGCGGGCGGTTTTCTGTGCTAGGAGGTGTCGCTTGGTAGCCGGGCGGGAGGATTAGTTCGTCCGGGGCTAGGCAATCGTCGTGGTTGGTATCGGTTTTGGTAAACATCCGCTCGGCGGTGGCTTCGAGTTCAGCGGGCAGGATCACACCGTCGCCGTCGGCATCGATTTCCTTCGCGTGTTGGCGGAGAAAGCCGCCCATCGCAGAGCGCACGCCGGGGCCGGAACCAGCGTATTCCGCGGTGGTTAGCCGGCGGTCGCCGTCGTGGTCGTAGCCGGCGAAGACCTTCTTCGTTTCTGCGGCCAACTCCTCTCGGGTTAGCGTGCCGTCATGATTGGCGTCCATTTCCTTGGCATGGACTTTGAACCAGGGTTGCCGCGCTTGGGTGGGCCGGTCGGCCGGCGGAGGTTCGCGGGGCGGGGTCGGGTCGTAGGTTGGTGGGCCGGCAGTGCTGTCTAAATCCGGCTCGAAGTGGACCGAACCGTCGGGTTTGATTGCGTAGCGCACGGCGTGGGTTTGGCTATTGAGTCGGTATCCTAGTTTGAAGCTTCCTGTTGAGGTCCGGGTGAAGTCGGTGATGGTTGCGCCCCGTAGGGGTTTTTGCGCGGGGCGGACTGACTTGGCGCGGGGCTGCGGGTCTACCTGGCCTTCGCGTTCGGTTACCTCGCCATGGAAGCCGCCGTTTAAGTAGGGGTAGGTTTTGGAGGCGTGGTAGTGGTAACCGAGCGCGTTGGTGGTGTGGCCATTCAAGGCATCGAGGCCGGTTGCCGGCTTGCCGTCCGGCTCGGCAAGGCCGTAGAGGGGGTAGCCGTCGAGCGCGTAGGCCAGTGGCAGTCCAGCGCCCACCTGCTCCTGCAAATGGAGCGGAGCTAGGTGGTAATGGTAATCATCGGCGCGACCGGCGTGGCCGCCGAATTCATCGAGTTCGCCGGCGAGGAAAGTATCGGTGCGGCCGTCGTTTTTGATCGGGTTGAAGATCGGCACGCCATTTGCGGCGATGGCGATAGCACCGCGGAAAAAATGGTCCTTGGCCGAAAGCGGTTGAGCGGTAGGACTGGGATGGAGTGGGAAGCGCCAAGCGTTTTCGCCGAGGTAGGCTTGCGGTAGCGGCACCTGTTGTTGCCAAGCGGTGATACCGACCATCAACCGGTGGTCGGGTAGGCCATCCGACTCGACGTAGAAAAATTCCTTGTCCCAGCGGGTGGCGACCTTCGGCGCAAAAGGCGCGAAGGTCTGGGCTTGCGATGGGGTTTTGGCGGTGGGCTTGGTTTGGCGGGCTGCAGGGCTCGGGGTCGCGGCGAGCAAGCGGGGCGGCTCGATGCGCGCGTCGTAGCCGGCGATGAGCACACCGGCATCGTCATGATCCTGGAGCAAGTGGGCGCGCAGCGGGGAAGTCGTGGCGAGCGCGGCCAACAGAGTTGCCATGACTAGTGCGGTGCGTGGGGTGGGGGACATGGTGCGAGTAAACCTGATGAACATGAAGGCCGCCCGATTTTTTTCGTTAAAAGATCTTCATCTTTCATCGCTTGACCCGTGGCCCTTCCGATTCGCGGATGGAGGGGTGAAAGTCCTGCTCGTGGAAGACGACGGAAAACTCTCCGGCCTCGTTCGCAAGGGGCTCGAGGCACGCGGCTTTGTGGTCGACCAGTGCGACAACGGCGACGACGGCCTGTTGCTCGCCACGACGCGGATCTACGACGCTCTCGTGCTCGACATCATGGTGCCGGGTCGGGATGGGCTGAGTATTTTGCGCCAACTACGTGAAAGTCGGGCGACAGTTCCGGTGATTTTGGTCACCGCTCGCAGCGCGCTCAACGAGCGATTGGATGGCTTAGGGCTCGGGGCTGACGACTACCTCACTAAACCTTTCTACGTCGAGGAACTTGCCGCGCGTCTGCAGGCGGTGTTGCGACGCACCATCGGAGCGCCCGCTGGCGTGCTGGCGGCGGGCGATCTCAGCGTGAATCTGCTGACTCGCGAGGTGCGGCGGGCGGGCGTGGTGGTCGAGTTGACCGCGCGGGAGTTTGCCTTGCTTGCCTACCTCCTGCGTTCGCCGGGCCGCACGTTCACCCGCGCCCAGATTTGCGAGCAGGTCTGGAACTACCACTTCGATCCCGGCACCAATTTAGTGGACGTCTACGTGCAGCACTTACGCAAGAAACTCGGCGATACTGATCAGACCCTAATCGATACCGTGCGCGGGGTGGGCTATCGCATCTGCGCCGAATCAGCCCCGTCCGCCTCCGGATGAACGCATCGTCCTTCCGCTTCCGTTTCGCTTTGCTTGCTGGTCTGGTCTCGACCGTTCTGTTGCTGGTTTCGGGCGCCGTTTTCTGGCGACTTACCCGCGACTTTGCGCTCGATCGGCTCGATCGCGAAATTCGCAACCTTGGTCAGGCCAATCTCGAGCGTGTGGTTGGTCCGAGCCACTGGGCGCGTCTGGAAAATGCCCTCGGCTTCGTGGCTGGCGAGGAACGAGCCCCGGGCTATGTCATCTGGGCGCGGGGTGCGGACCGCGTAGTCTACCGTTCCGCGGCTTGGCCGGCAGGCTTGGCGCCGGAGCGGTTTCCGCATTTAAATAACTTCTTCGCTGTGCCAGACACGCCACCTCTTCCGCGCCGCGATCGACCCATCTCTCGCGAGAACCCTGCCCTGCCGTTGCTTGTGCCGCGATTTTTCACCGTCAAGGCGGAGGGCCGCGCTTGGCGGATCGGGCTGATGGGCAACCCGTATGTCACCCTAGCCCTAGGCGCAGATCTGGCTGAATTTGATGCTGGGTTAGCCCGCCTAGGCGCCGCTTTTGCTGTGACTATGGCAGGGGCTTGGTTGCTCGTAGTCGGCGGGGCTTGGTGGCTAGCGCGCAGCGCGCTTCGACCTGTGGAGCGTTTGACTGAGGCGGTGGAGGCGATCACCGCGCGCGGGCTCGACCAGCGGATTGCGGCGCCGGTCGATGATCCCGATTTTCAGCGTCTGGCGGCGGGGTTCAACGCCATGCTCAACCGGCTCGAGCGTTCATTTCACCAAGCCACGCGTTTCAGCGCTGATGCTTCGCACGAGTTAAAGACCCCGCTGAGCCTGCTGCAGGGCGCGCTGGAGCAAACCATCGAAGCCGCCCCGCCCGGTTCGTCCACCCAAGCGGCCTGCGCGAGTATGCTTGAGGACGTGCAACGGCTGAAAGCCATCGTGCACAAATTGTTGATCCTCTCTCTCGCCGATGCTGGTCGCCTGTCGCTGCATCGTGCGCCCTTAGCCCTGACTGCATTGCTGCGAAATGTGGTGGAAGACCTGCGCGCTCGCGCCCCAGAGGTGGTGGTCGGGTTTCGGGTCGACGTGGACCCTTGGGTGGCGGCCGACGCTGATTTGCTGGAGCAGGCCTTCCAGAATCTCGCGACCAATGCCCTCAAATACAATCGTCCGGACGGGCGCATCGAGTTGGTCGTGCGGGTGATCGAAGCTTGGGTCCTGATCGAGGTGGGCAACACTGGTGCGGGCATCGCCGCCGCTGACCGTGCTCAGGTCTTCGAACGTTTTTATCGCGGCGCGACGGTTCGGGCCGACCGAGCCGCTGGCACTGGCCTGGGCCTAGCACTCGCCCGCGAAATTGTGCGGGCTCATGAAGGAGAAATCCTTTTACTAGAATCGGTTGCGGATTGGACGGTTTTTCAGGTTTCCCTGCCTCTGGCGTCCAACTAGGCCGAGGCCTATGGTTTTGCGCCTAGGTGGTCATTTTCCCGCCTGAGGGTGTGCCTCAGTTCACCTAATAGCCATAGTTAGCGCCAGTCCTGTTCGTCCGCCACCCTTTACAAGCGCTGGAGTGAGCCGTTAAGTCCATGTTCGCGTTCGTTTTTTCCCGCGATTTAACACACCGTTTTTACCCGCCCCTTGCGATGAGTCTCCTTGCCAATCTTTTCCAATCCTCGATCGGCCGTAAAGTCCTGATGGCGGTCTCCGGCCTTATCCTGACCGGTTTTGCCTTCGGGCACCTTGTGGGCAACCTCCAGATTTTCGGTCACCCTGACCAAATCAACGGCTACGCCCATTTCCTGCAAAGCCTGGGGCCGGCCTTGTGGGCGGTTCGCCTCTTCCTGCTTGCTGCGGTTGCCGTGCATGTCTGGGCGGCGGTCGCGCTGAGTCTCGAAAGCCGCGCGGCCCGCGGCCCCCAAGACTACGGCGTGCACCGCTGGCTCGCCGCCGCCTGGGCCTCCCGTTATATGCGCATGAGTGGCTTAGTGGTGTTGGCTTTTATCGTTTATCATTTGCTGCATTTTACCGTCGGATTGACCGATCCGGCTAACTTTAAGGCCTCCCTCCCTGAGTGGATCATGACCGAGGACGCGCGTGAATTTGGCCTGCCCCTCGCCGCTAAGGGCGCCGTGGTCCATGACGTCTACAGCATGATTTTCATCGGATTCAACTCCCCTTGGATCGCCGGGTTCTACATTCTCGCGACCGGCCTGCTCTCGGTCCACCTTCTGCACGGCGTTGAGTCGATGTTCCAGACTCTGGGACTGCGCAACGCCAAGTGGTCCTGCTGCCTCCGCAAAGTCGTCGCCCTCTTGGCCCTCGGTTACTTCCTCGGCAACCTCGCTATCCCTGGTTCCATCCTGACGGGCCTTTTGCGACCCGCGCCCGGCACCGCCGCAGCTGAGCGGTCCGCTAGCACTTCTTGCTCGTCTTGCGAGTCGGGTCTCGCCCGTTGAGCTAAGTCTAACCTAGCCCTTCTAACCCCAACCCTTTTTCGGACATGGCCACCCTCGACTCCAAGATCCCCTCCGGCCCGCTCGCCGACAAGTGGCGTAAGCACAAGATCGACATCAAATTGGTCAATCCGGCCAACAAGCGAAAATACCACGTTGTCGTGGTTGGTGCGGGCCTCGCCGGCGCCTCCGCCGCCGCTTCGCTGGCTGATCTCGGCTACCAGGTGACCTGCGTGGTCTTCCACGACTCGCCCCGTCGCGCCCACTCCATCGCCGCCCAGGGCGGCATCAACGCCGCCAAGAACTACCAGAACGACGGCGACAGCGTGTATCGGCTTTTCTACGACACCATCAAGGGCGGCGACTACCGCGCCCGCGAGGCCAACGTCCACCGCCTCGCCGAGGTGTCGGTCAACATCATCGATCAGTGCGCTGCCCTTGGCGTGCCTTTCGCCCGCGAATACGGCGGCCTCCTGGCCAATCGCTCCTTTGGCGGCGCTCAGGTATCCCGCACCTTCTACGCCCGCGGCCAGACCGGCCAGCAACTCCTGCTCGGCGCCTACTCCTCGCTCTCTCGCTGCGTCGGCCAGGGCACGGTTAAACTCGTCACCCAGCACGAGATGAACGACCTCGTAGTCGTGGACGGCCATGCCAAGGGCATCATCGCCCGCGACCTGAAGACCGGCAAACTCGCCCGCCTCGCCGCCGATGCCGTCATCCTCGCCACCGGCGGCTACGGCAACGTCTTCAACCTCTCCACTTACGCCCGCGGCTCCAACACCACCGCCATCTGGCGCGCCTACAAACGCGGCGCGTGTTTCGCCAACCCCTGCTTCACGCAGATCCACCCGACCTGCATCCCCGTCTCCGGCGATTACCAGTCCAAGCTCACGCTCATGTCGGAGTCGTTGCGCAACGACGGTCGCATCTGGGTGCCTAAGAAAAAGGAGGACGTTAAAAAGGCCCCCTCCGCGATCGCCGAGGCCGACCGCGACTACTTTCTCGAGCGCATCTATCCCAGTTTCGGCAACCTCGCCCCGCGCGACGTGGCTTCCCGCGCCGCCAAACGTATGTGCGACGAGGGCCGCGGCGTCGGCGAGACCGGTCTCGGCGTCTACCTCGACTTCGCCGATGCCATCCAGCGCTACGGCAAACAGGCCGCCGCCCGCGCCAACCTGCACGACGCCTCGCCTGCGAAAATCCTCGAACTCGGCGAGGCCGCCGTCGCCGAGCGCTACGGCAACCTCTTTGATATTTACAAGGAGATCACCGACGAGAGCGCCTACAAGCAGCCCATGCGCATCTACCCCGCCGTCCACTACACCATGGGCGGCCTCTGGGTGGATTATAACCTCATGAGCAACGTCCCCGGCCTCTTCGTGCTGGGCGAGGCCAACTTCTCCGACCATGGCGCCAACCGCCTTGGCGCCTCCGCCCTTATGCAGGGCCTCGCCGACGGCTTCTTCGTCGTTCCTTACACCATCGGCGATTACCTCGCCGGCCAGAAATCCGGCAGCCGCCCCTCGACCGACCACGCCGCTTTTGCCGCCGCCGAGAAGAATGTCGCCGACCTCGTCGCGAAGCTGCTCTCGATCAAGGGCAAGGAGCCCGTCGCCCACTACCACAAGCGCCTTGGTAAGATCATGTGGGACTACTGCGGTATGTCGCGCACCAAGGAAGGTCTCACCCGCGCCATCGCCGAGATCCAAGCCCTTAAGAAAGAGTTCTGGAGCAACGTGAACATTCCAGGCTCCGCCGAGTCGCTTAACCAAGCCCTCGAAAAAGCCGGCCGCGTGGCCGATTTCATCGAGCTCGGCGAACTCATGTGCCGTGACGCCCTCACACGCGAAGAGAGCTGCGGTGGTCACTTCCGCGAGGAACACCAACATCCCGACGGCGAGTGCAAACGCGACGACGAGAAGTTCGCCCACGTCGCCGCCTGGGAGTTCCAAGGCGAAGGCAATGAACCCCTCCGCAACGTCGAGCCCCTCAACTACGAAACGGTCAAGATGAGCGTCCGCTCCTATAAATAATCGAAGTAGCGAGTAGTGGGTAGTGAGTAGCGAGCATCTCGCGAATCACCACCAGCCTGCCCGCTCCGTTTCAGACCTACTCGCTACCCGCTACTCACCACCCGTTACTTTTATCCTCTCCGCCATGGTCGCCACCGCCCACACCGCCCCTTCCACCACGCCGATCAGCATCACCCTTCGCGTCTGGCGCCAGGCCGGCCCGAACCAGCCCGGCAAGTTCGTCGAGTATCCCGTCAAGGACCTCAACCCGAACATGTCCTTCCTCGAGATGCTTGATGTGGTGAACGACGGCCTTGAGGCGAAGGGAGAGGAGCCCATCGCCTTCGCCCACGACTGCCGTGAGGGCATCTGCGGGACTTGCTCGCTCGTCATCAACGGCAAGCCCCACGGCCCTCACCGTGGCATCGCTAGCTGCCAGACCTATATGCGCTCGTTCAACGACGGCGATGTTATCGTGGTTGAGCCTTACCGCGCCAAACCCTTCCCGGTCGTCCGCGACCTCATTACCGACCGCTCTGCCTTCGACGCCATCCAGCAGGTCGGCGGTTTCATTACTGTTCGCCCCGGCTCTGCGCCCGACGCCAACGCCATCCCCGTGCCGAAGGACGCCGCCGACCTCGCCATGGACGCCGCCCAGTGCATCGGCTGCGGCGCCTGCGTGGCCGCCTGCAAAAACGCCTCCGCCATGCTCTTTGTTTCGGCCAAGGTCGGGCACCTCGGCCTCCTCCCGCAGGGCCAAGCGGAGCGCGATAGTCGCGTGCTCAACATGGTCGCGAAGATGGACGAGCTCGGCTTCGGCAACTGCACCAACCAATACGAGTGCTCCGCCGCCTGCCCGAAGCTCATTAGCCATGACTTCATCGCCCGCATGAACCGCGACTACCTCGGCGCCACCTTCCGTCAGGCTTTCAAGCCCAAGAGTAACGCTGCCGGCGGTGGTGCTTGATTCGGCCGCGGTCCTCGCCTCGGTATCCATAGCCCTTAGGACCAAGAATTTATCTTCTCCGATTTAGAGAAGGGGCAGTGACCTACCGCCGCGGTTAAGTCGGATTTTAGGCTAAAATCGCGAAATCGCCCGCGCGCTTTCCAGCACTACCCAGCCCAGTGAACCGGCGGCGGCCAAGGAGAGCACGCCCTTGATCAATTTCAGGCGGCGCAGGCGGCGGTCAAACCGGTCCGGCTGACGCCGGTCGCAGCAACCACTGGCGTCTACAAAACTGACAAATTGGGCGTTTCGTATGGCGGTGCGGCGGATGCGTGCGTTGTCTACCCGGCCCATACGGACCGCCGGACGGCGCAAAAGATTCTGGAGTATTCGCAACACAGCGTGAAGTAGCCGAGCAAAGAGTGAAATTTGTATGGTCTTCGCAAGGGGCAATCGGCCACTTTCCGCATTTTTAATAGATCTCTGCATTTCCCGTAATCCGCCATGCACCACTTCCGCCACGTCGGTCATAATCTCCACTGCGAAAACGTCGATCTCGCTGAGATCGCCCGCCTCTATGGCACGCCGACTTACGTCTATAGCACGGCTACCATGGCGGACAACTATACCCGCCTCGCCGGTGGCCTGCGCGGACTCGACCTCCAGATCTGCTACGCGATGAAGGCAAACTCCTCCCTCGCGATCTTGCGCCACTTTGCCAACCTGGGCGCCGGCTTTGACCTCGTGAGCGGCGGAGAAATCCGGCGCGTGCTCGCCGCCGGCGGCGACATCAAGCGCTCCGTTTTCGCCGGAGTGGGCAAGACGGAGGCTGAGATCGAACTAGCCCTCAAAAACGGCATATTCGCCTTTCATGTCGAGAGCGAGCCCGAGATCGCCCGCATCAATCATGTCGCCGGAAAACTCGGCGTGAAGGCCCCCATCGCCATCCGTATCAATCCTGACGTCGACGCCCACACCCACGCCAAAATCACCACGGGTAAGTCGGATAATAAATTTGGCATCCCGCTCGCCCACGCCGCCGCCGCCTACGAGACGGCCGCGCGTTTTCCCCATATTCAGATCAAGGGCGCGCAGATGCACATCGGTTCCCAGCTCACCAGCCTCGCCCCCTTCGTCGAGGCGGTGAAGAAGGTCGCGCCCTTCGTGCAGGAGTTGAAGGCCAAGTATGGCATCACCTACTGGTCCATCGGCGGCGGCATCGGCATCATCTACAAGGACGCCCTCGCCAGCGGCGACCCGGCTTGGTGGAGCGCCCAGCCGCCCGAGACCCGTCCGCTCACTCCCGAGGCTTACGGCGAGGCTCTCACGCCCTTGCTTGCACCCCTCGGCCTCAAAATTCTGCTCGAGCCCGGCCGCTACCTCGTGGGCAACGCTGGCGTGCTGCTTTCCCGCGTGGAGTTTCTAAAGCGCGGTAAGGGGAAGAACTTCCTCATCGTCGACGCCGCCATGAACGATCTCGTGCGGCCTGCCATGTATGACAGTTTCCATGAGATTGTCCCACTCCGCCGCGATTCCGCCCGCCCGGCGCTCACCGCAGACGTGGTCGGTCCGGTCTGCGAGAGCGGCGATTGTTTTGCCAAGGACCGCACCCTCCAAGAGGTTGGCGAGGGTGAATTCATCGCGTTGATGAGTTCAGGTGCCTATGGTTACACTATGGCCAGCCGCTACAACACCCGCAGCCTCGCCGCCGAAGTCTTGGTTCAAGGCGCCGCCAGCGATCTGATCAACGCCCGCGAAACCTTTGAGCAGCAGATCCAGAACGAGAAACTGCCGATGTTTCTAACCAAGTAGGTCTGGGCTGCAGGGCCGTTCTCTGCTTTTTTCAGCATATGAACATCGTCGTTGTCGGTGCCGGGGCTTGGGGGACTGCCTTTGCCCTTCATCTTACCCGGCTTGGCCACACCGTCACGCTGGCCCCCCGGCGTTTTGAACAGGCTCTCGCCCTCGCCTCGACGCGCGAAAACCCCGACTACCTGCCGGGTCACCGCCTACCGCAGTCGATCCAGATCGCCCATGAATTAGCTCCCGTCCTTATGGAGGCGGAACTAGTATTGCTCGCCTGCCCCTCGCAGGCTCTGCGTGAAACCGCCTCGCGGCTCGCCGCCGGGCTCGGGCTGGCCACCCAGCTAAAACTCGTCGTCTCGCTCGCCAAGGGCCTCGAACTGGGCACGCACCTTCGCCCCACCGAGGTCATGGCCGCCTCGCTGCCCGAGCTCCCCGTTGGTTGCCTCACCGGACCGACCAACGCTGGCGAGGTCGCGGCCGGTAAACCTGCCGCCATGGTGCTTGCCGCGACCGGCGCCGACGCGGCCCTGCTGGCTGCCGTGCAGGCCGCGCTCAGCGGGCCGACCTTGCGAGTCTATCTGAGTGATGATGTCGCCGGGGTCGAGTTTGGTGGCTGCTTGAAAAACGTTTATGCTATCGCTGCCGGTTGTTGTGATGGCCTGCGTTTGGGCGACAACGCCAAGGCCGCCCTGCTGACCCGCGCCCTTGCTGAGATGGTTCGTGTTGGCGTGGCCCTTGGCGCGCGGGCGGAGACCTTTTACGGCCTCGGTGGCTTCGGCGACCTCGTCGCGACCTGCACCGGCGGTTGGTCACGTAATCGCACTTTCGGGCAAGGTCTGGGCGAGGGCCGGACCGCTGTCGAATTGATTGCGGAGAGCAAAAGCGTGGTTGAGGGTTACCGCACCACCGAGAGTTTTCACGGCCTGTGTCTGGCGCGGGGCATCGATGCGCCGATCCTCGCCGAGATCCACGCCATTCTCTACGCCGCCAAGCCGCCCGCCGAGGCGCTCGCCACCCTGATGGGGCGAGGGCTTAAACACGAGTAGGCGGGTGGTTTTCGGCCCGGGCTCTGGCCCGCTTAAGGACGTGGCTGGAAGCGCGGTTTTCAGTCCCCTAGACTTCGCAGGGTGGTGGCCGTTCCAAGGTTAACGGGCACACCGCCCGCGCGCGTTGGCAACTCTGCTGCGCCGTTTAGTGGCCGGCGCCGGATTGGTGTTCCTGGATGTATTCGTTCTTCAGGCCAAGGGCCTCGGGGGCGTGGAGGACCAGCATCTTCATGCGAATGTCCTTTGGCACGTCCTTGGCGGTGGCCTTGGACACAACGATCATCAGTCCGATGGCCAGCGGCACGGTCCAGATGGCGGGTTGTTCGCAGAGGATGCGCAAGAGCGGGTGGTGGGCCCAGAACTCATTCAGTGGGGCGAAGGGGGCGAAGATTTTGCCCATGGGACCTTTATCCAGGGCGAGGTTGCTGGCGTTGGTCAGCGCGGCGGCGAGAAGGGCGAGGATGCCTCCCGTCAGCATGCCGGCGGCGGCGCCCTTCATGGTCATGCCGCGCCACCACACGCTCATGAAAAGCAGGGGGAAGTAACTGGCGGCGGCGATGGCGAAGGCCTGGCCGACCATGAAATTGATCTCCAACGGCTCGACGCAGCAGCCGAGGCCTACGGAGACAGCGCCAATGCCGATGGCGGCGAACTTGAACATCTTCATGCGCTGCTCGGGCGTGGAGTCAGGCTTGAGCATCCGGCCGTAGACGTCGTGCGCCAGGGCGCCGGTCATCGACACGAGTAGTCCGGAGAAGGTGCTCATGAAGGCAGCGAAGGCGCCCGCGCAGGCGATGCCGCTGAGCACGGAGCCGAGCACGCCGTAGTTGGCTCGGATGAGGGTGGGCAGTTCGAGCACGATCTTATCGGTGCCCTTGGCGCCGATACCGTTGTAAAGCTCCGGCATGAAGTTGCGGCCGAGCACGCCGATTACCGGCGGGAAGACGTAGAACACACCGATCAGGATCATCACCCACATGGTGGTGCGCTTGGCGGCGACGCCATCCGGGTTGGTGTAGAAGCGAACCAGGATGTGGGGCAAGCCGGCGGTGCCGCAGACCAGCGCAATGATCAGCGAGTAGGTGTAGAGCAGCGAGAGCGGACGTGCCTCCTCGGGTGAGAGTTTGGCGGCTTTGGCGGCCTTGGTGGTGAGCGGGCCGAAGGGCGAGATCCAGGCCTCGTCGGCGGGGGCCTTGGCGGGTAGATCCAGGCGGGGATGCTCGACGTTCTGGACCAGCGCGGCTCTTTCGGCGGGAGTGGCGGCGTTGACGGAGAGGTTTTTCCCGTAGCCGCCAAAGACGGCGGCGAGGACGAAGACGGGCACGCTGATCGCGAATATTTTCATCCAATACTGCATGGCTTGGACGAGGGTGATGCCCTTCATGCCGCCGAGGGCGACGTTGAGGGTGATGACCGCGCCGACCACCGCGACGCCCACCCAGTAGGGCAGGCCGGGGAAGATGTAGGCGAGGGTGGTGCCGGCGCCCTTCATTTGCGGCATGGTGTAGAAAAACCCGATAAAGAGCACGAAGCAGACGGCGATCTTACGGAACAGCGGCGAGTCGTAGCGGCCCTCGGCGAAGTCTGGAATAGTGTAGGCCCCGAAACGACGCAGCGGGCCGGCGATGAAGAGCAGGAGGAAGAGGTAGCCGCAGGCGTAACAGACCGGATACCACAGCGCGTCGTAGCCGATCGCCATGACCATGCCGGCGATACCCATGAACGAGGCGGCCGAGAGATATTCGCCGGAGATGGCGGAGGCGTTCCAGCCGACCGACACGGAGCGGCCGGCGACGAAGAAGTCGCCGGCGGTCTTGGAGCTTTTGGCCGAGCGGAAGCCCATCCATACCGTCACCGCGACAGTGACGAGAGAGAATACGAGGATCCAGGGGTCGACGCCAGCGGCGGCTTGGGCGAGGGGTAGGGTGAGGGGAGGGAGGGTCATGGCGGGTATCAGCGGCGGGCCTCCTTGACTTCGCTGGCCTCAAGAGCGAGCGAGCGGCGGATGAAATGGAACGAGATGGCCCAGACGTAGGGGAAAAATAAGACGCCGAGGATGAGCCAAGCGAGGGTGAAGCCGCCCACGCGCTTCGCCATGATGGCTGGGGCGAGGTAATTGACCAGGGGCAGACCGAGTAGCGCTATGAGGAAGGCGAGCGCGCAACCAGTGGAAAGCACAAGTTGGCGGCGCATGAGTTCACTCAGGAAGGCTTCACTATGGATTTTATCAGATGGGGTGTTTGGGGGTTGGGGCATGGACGCGGATAGTGCGGGCAGGGAAGCTCTTGGCGAACAAAAGCGCGCGGGGCTTGAGGAGAAAATCAAGCAGCGCAGGTTCGGGGATGCGACTCCCGCTTTGACCTTAGCAATGGCATCGGCCCGTATTTTCCGCAGTTTGAATCTTGTTAATAGCATTTCCCCTCGGGCATACTGGGCCGCGCTTTTCGCTTTGGCCGCGAGCGTTCATGCGGCCTACGATCCGCCGGTGGGGTATTACTCGACCGCCACTGGGCTAAGCGGGGCGGCTCTGAAGGCAGCACTGCACAACCGAATTAAGGGACACACGGTCCTACCCTATACTTCAGGGTCCACCGATGTGTGGGACGCCCTCACCGTATTGGATGCCGATCCAAACAATAGCGCGAATGTGCTTTTGCTTTATTCTGGCGAGAGCCGGAGCAGCACCTTGCGCGAGGGCTCCGCTTCAGGGAACACTTGGAATCGGGAGCACGTCTGGGCGCTTTCCCACGGGCCAGGAAGCACTGGAACTGTGCCCGGCACGGATGTGTTTCATCTCTTTGCTTGCGATACCACGGTGAACGCGAACCGGGGCAACCAGCCCTATGATGAGGTATCCTTTTCGCCTGACCCAGAGGCATCTTCGTCCGGAAGCAATGGTTCTTCTTGGAATCCGCGCGACGCGGATAAGGGCGTAATCGCCCGAGCCCTTTTATATATGGCCGTGCGCTACGAGAGCGATGACTCGGTGGACCTCGAACTTGCCGAAACCGCGGGTAGCACCACCATGGGCAAGTTGTCTACCCTGCTCGCTTGGCACCGTAAATTCCCGCCGACCGAGGCGGAGCGGAAGCGCAACGACACGATTTACACGACTTTTCAGCGCAACCGGAACCCGTTCATCGATAACCCACTGTTCGGCGATCAGGTGTTTTCGGGCGACACCCCTGCTGGGGCGTGGAAGCGAGCCCGGTTCACGACCGCGCAGCTCGCCAACGCGGCAGTCTCGGGCGACGCGGTCGATCCGGATGGCGACGGGCGGCCCAATCGGTTGGAGTATTTATTAAACACGAATCCACTGCTCGCGGAGTCCTCGGGCGAGGCGGCGACCACAGTTGAATGCTTGCCGCCGACGGTGGCGGGCGGCGTGGCGCGACTGGCCTTGAGTCATCGCCGGCTGCGTTACGCGACTGATCTGGTGGTAACCTACGAGGTGTCGGCGGACTGCGTGACGTGGACGGCCTTTAATCCAACCGCGACCACGACGGCCTATGTAGATGGCTTGATGGATCGCGTGACGGTGGAGACGCCTTTTACGGGAGAACGTCGGTTTTTGCGGGTGCGATTGGACCGTCCCTGAGACGACTTAAATGATTTAAATCGAAAAAATTTTGCATGTTTTAGGCTGTGGTTTCTTTGGCAATGACCGGATCGTGCCCGTTGCGGTGGAGGTCCTTGTAGCGATGTTCGAGCATGATCTCGTGCTCTTGTTATTCAGGTGCCTTGTTTACTCCCATCGTCTCGAATTGCTCCACGAAAGTTACGCGTTGCATAGGGCTGAGTTGGTCTCTGTTGGACGCTACGAGGCGCTTTGCGTGGCACAGGGTGGCTTCATTTCTCGGACACGCCCTTACAAAGTAGAATTGAAACTGGGCGGCTTTGGACGTTTTTCGCGTCGCGTGAAGGTCGGTCAGCAGATGATTTTGGGGTATGGAAACAAGCACTCTGGAGCGGTTCAGGCGACTTTTGTGCAGTTTGCAGGATGATATTCAGCGGACGCTAATTGCTTCCCGGAGCCGTCAGGGGCGGCGTTTTGCCGAGGTAGCGGAGGTGACGGCCGAGGACACCATTTTCCATGTGGATAAGATCTCCGAGGAGGTCATTTTAGGTTGGTTGGAGAAAAACTGGCCCCGCGCCTGGCCGGTCGAGCTTGTGATGGAGGGGCTGCCTCCTGGGGCGACGTTCCCGCGCGGGGTAGCGGTGAAGCAGACGCGCTGGAAGCTCGTGCTCGATCCCATCGATGGCACGCGTTGCCTGATGCACGACAAACGCAGCGCTTGGGCACTGGCTGGGCTCGCGCCCCAGCGCGGGGCGCGAACCTCGCTACGCGACGTCGTGGTCGCGGCCATGACTGAGCTACCGA
>Ga0114979_10000464_pt1 | contig 26988 bp, 18 predicted proteins | sample S_140625_EF_Meta_FD_87315 | JGI IMG/M metagenome (GOLD analysis project Ga0114979, IMG submission 87315) | Freshwater microbial communities from Lake Simoncouche, Canada to study carbon cycling - S_140625_EF_MetaG | ecosystem: Environmental > Aquatic > Freshwater > Lake | place: Lake...
GGGGCGTTTCAAGATTCCACAGATCAAACAGCCGCTAGCACAACTGTTGCCTATCCGGTCACATTTAACACCACAGACTTTTCAAATGGTGTGACTGTAGCCAGCAATAGCAAAATTACTGTGGCTTATGCTGGAATATGGAACTTACAGTTTTCCATTCAACTGACAAACACTACAAACGCTTCTCAAGACGTAGACATTTGGTTTCGGGTCAATGGCACAAACGTGGCTAATTCAAACAGCCGTTTTGGTTTAGCCGCAAGAAAATCTCCCGGTGATCCATATCACATTATTGCGGCGCTTAATTATTTTGTAAGTTTAAATGCAACTGACTATGTTGAGATAGTGTGGAGAACGACTGATACGGGTGTTTCAATTGAGCAATATCCCGCCAGTGCCAGCCCCACACGACCAGCAATTCCATCAGCCATTGCCACACTTTCATTTGTGTCTGCGCTCCCACCATGATATTATCGACCAACCCCCATTTTGAGAGGCAAAAATGAGCCTTCACGTACTAGCTAATCACATGGCATCTAAGGGTCGCAACGGCGATTCAATGCTTGTCCACATGACGCCCGGCGAAGTGCACGGGCTACAGGCTTTGGCCATGAAACATGGCGGATCTCTGACTACTAACCCAGATACGGGTTTACCCGAAGCTAACTTCTTAAAGTCATTGTTGCCAATGTTGGCAGGTTTTGCCCTTGGCCCAGCCGGTTTTGGCCTTGTTAGTTCTTCTATGGGAGCAGCCGCGCTGGTTGGCGGTGTTACGGGTATTGCTACTGGTAGTTTGTCTAAGGGACTCATGGCCGGGCTGGGTGCGTATGGTGGCTTTGGTATTGGTGAGAGTTTAATGAATGCGGGCTCTGCTGGGTTGGCGTCTACTGCCGGGGCTACTGCTGGAGCGGAAGCTACGCAACAAGGTGTTTCTGAAGCAATTAAAGCTCGTGCAATTGACGATGCCGCTATCTCCCAAGGATTTAATGAGGCAGTCGGTAAGACCGCCACGTCGGACGTATTAAGCGCTGGCGCTAAATCTGCTATGGCAGACCCCATGGCTTTTGCAAAACAAAACTGGAAACCAATTGCCGCCGCCGCACTACCCGTACTAAGCAATATTGGCACAACGACTCCCGGTCAAGCACCGACACCTATGAGTCCCGGCAGAATCCGTGAGAAACGGTGGGATGGCCGTCAGTTTGTAGATGTTGCCAGTACAGATGCGGGTGTGTACAACACAAGCGGACGAAGCTTTTCTGACCTGTACCGTGGTTATAACGATGGCGGCATTGTTGCTTTGGCTGAAGGCGGCGACGTTAAGCATTTTGCTATTGGCGATCTTGTTAAAGCAGACATTGATAAAGCCTATGCCGCAGGCGATTACGGCAGAGTTAACGAACTTGCACAGGCAAACAAAATTACTGCCGCAGATGTGGCTGACACATACAAAGGTTTTGATACCTCTGGTTTGGCTGGTTTGGGTATCAATTTATTTACGCCCCCCGCACAACAAGCTGCACCAGTAGCTCAAGCTGCCGCAGTACCAGCGTACACAAGCTATACACCAGAGCAGATTGGTAGTTACTTAACAACTAACCCCACAGTAGATATTGGCGCAGCTACAAAACAATTTAATGCCGACCCAACCGCAGTTAATGCGTATATTGCCAGTTTAGATAATCCGTTTGTAGGTTCTACTCTTGACACTCGCGGTTCTGGTACGCTTGGTATTTACAACCAAATGAAAGCGCAGGGTATTGATCCTACCGAGTTGTACAACGCTAGTTTAGCAGTTGATCCTAAGTATGCTGGTTGGTCACTAGCAGACATTAAACGTGGATACAAGTTAGATGAAGGCGCATACGCACTTTCTAAACAGTTAAGCGGAAACGTTTCCGACAAAGACTGGGTTAAGTTCATGGATGAGGGTGGGTATTCCGTGAACGATATGGCGCAAGCGTTTGGTCTTTCTACCAGAGAAGTGCAAGCACGTTACGACGCGGCAAAAACAAAAACAGAAACCAAAACAACACTTACTTGTGGCCCCGGAATGGAACCAAACGCGGCGGGCACTGCTTGCGTTCCTATAAAAATAATTGACAAAGGGTTACTACCAATTCCACCGTCTGGCTATCACTATGAAAACGGTGTGCTGGTCAAGAATATAGACGCTACACAGAACACATCAACAGACGTAACCGTACCCACAGACTTGTTTACAGCGCCAGCAACAGCGTTGCCCGTAGGCGTGTCTGGCAATACAGGCCCATCTCAAATTGGCGGCGGCGCTACAGTTAACCCCAACGGCACAATTACAACTTCCCCACGTATCCCCGGTATTCCCGTTGGCGGCTTTACGGGTATGACAAGTTTGCGCGATGCGTACACCAAGGGTGGCGGCAGTCTGGGCTACACATCGCCTACTTTTAAATCCATTGAAGACTTCAACGCTAAATACCTCAACCGTATGGGCGGCGATTCTAAGGCGGCTTACGACTATCTCACAGGCAAAGGCGGTGCTGCTTATCCTGTTAAATCTGGCGTGGGTCAAATTGCTAGGCCGTACGATGAAGCGGTGCTGGGCTACCCTGCACGGGGCAATTTACCGTACATCTACAACAAAGCCACCGGTAAAATGGATGTCAATCCTGATTACGTGGCTCCCGGACGTGATGACAAAGGTAACGTGACGTACAGCATGTCACAGAACGACATTAAGAGTGCGTTAAAAGATAAACCTTTGGCTGGCCAAGAGTTGTATGAATGGGCAAAATCTAATAATCTAACTGCACAGCAGATCGCTGACGCTACTGGGCAGCCTTTATCACAAGTTTACGCACAGTTTAGGGCGGGTTCTAAAGCTAAAGCCGATACGGATAAGAAAACCGCCGATGATAAAGCTGCCGCAGATGCGTCAAGTCCAGAAAATGACAAGCGAGAAAGTGGCGGTGCAGCCGCTGGCGGCATGATGGGTTACGCCGTAGGTGGTGGTTTAGGCTCCCTTGGCTCTTACTCTGATGGTGGACGGTTGCTCAAAGGCCCCGGAGATGGTGTGTCTGACAGCATCCCTGCAACAATTGGCGCTAAACAGCAACCCGCACGCCTTGCCGATGGTGAGTTTGTGGTGCCCGCACGTATCGTGTCTGAACTAGGCAACGGCTCAACTGAAGCAGGCGCTAAAAAACTTTACGCCATGATGGATCGTGTGCAACGTGCACGGGGTAAGACCACAGGCAAAAACAAAATAGCAGCTAACAGCCGCGCTGACAAATATCTTCCCGCTTAAGGAATAGATCATGGCTTTACAAGAATCCTCACAGACAATATCGCAAACCTCCATTCCCGACTACGCCAAGCCGTATGTTGAGAACCTGCTGGGGCAAGCGCAAAGCTATACTGATCCTTCTCAGAACCCCTACATGCAGTACATGGGGGAGCGTCAGGCGCAGTTCTCTCCTTTACAGCAGATGTCTTACGACAATGCGGCGCTGATGCAAGGTTCTGACCAGTTAAAAGATGCGACTGCTATGGCGGGTTCTGCCGGTTTGGGTGCGCTTAATACTGGATATACATACAACCCGTTCCAGACTAAATCGTTTACCAGCCCTGAAATGGCTGAGAGCTACATGTCTCCGTACATGGCTAACGTAGTGGCACGCCAGCAACAAGATGCTCAACGTCAATCTCAGATTGCACAGCAAGCTCAAGGCGCTCAAGCGGCTCGTTCGGGTGCGTTTGGTGGTAGTGGCGATTACTTAATGCGTGCGCAAGCCGCTGGTAACTTAGCCCGTCAAAAGGGCGACATCTTTGCTCAAGGCCAGCAAGCCGCGTACACCCAAGGTATGGGGCAGTTTAACCAAGAGCAAGGCGCTACACAAGCGGCGGCTAACCTCAATGCACAACAAGGTCAATTTGGTGCAGGTCTGGGGCTTCAAGGATTGCAAACAGCACTGACAAGTGCTAACGCTTTGGGTAACTTGGGCAACACGCAGTACCAGCAGAACATGGGCATCAACCAGATGCAAAATCAGTATGGCTTACAACAACAGCAGCAACAGCAAAACATTCTAAACAATCAGTATCAGGACTTTTTGAACAATCAGAACGCGCCGTACAAGCAGATGGGCTTCATGTCCGACATCCTGCGCGGTCTGCCATTGACTCAACAATCGTCAACGATGTACCAGACACCGCCATCAGCAGTCTCACAAGCTATTGGTCTTGGCGGCGCGGCATTAACTGGAGCCAAGATGTTTGCTGGCGGGGGTGCCGTTGACAATCGTCCTTCTGGATTGGCGGACTTGGCTATTTATCAAATGGGTCAGGATTAAACATGGCTTACACACAACAAACGCCTATCGGCACACCTGACGTTAACCTGATTACAAAGACGTTGGCTAGTTTACAGCCGGATTCAGCGTTGCAGCAATATGCAATGCTGCATAAAAACAACCCATACATTTTGTCGTTGGCAAAGTCAGAATCAGACCGCCGCAAACAATTGCGAACAGCCGCGCAGGGACAAGTTGGCCAACAGCCTACTGTTGTAGATCAGAACATTGCTGGTATGGCTCAGCAACAGCTTCCAGAGAACCAAGGTATAGCGCAGATCCCTACTCCCAATATGCAAAGCATGGCTGATGGCGGTATTGCAGGATACGCAGACGACGAAGAAGGTATGGCCACCGGCGGTATGGGCGGCATGTTTAACTTTGCCCAGCAGAGCGAGCCTGTGGTGCGCATGTCTGGTGGTGGGTACATCCCCCGCTATCAAGGTAATACAACAGACGGCAGTGTTGTTAATTCAAGCGACCCGCAACTGCTTGCACTAAAAGCCAAGTACGAAAAAGAAGCGGCAGAAATGGGTGAAGGTATTAGACGAGAGTTTAGTCCTGATGTTAAGGTTTTTGCACAACAGCTTTACAAGCCTGAAAAAACAGCACAAGACGCGTATTTAGCAAAAGAACAGAAACAAATGTTAGAAGGAAACCGGTTACGTAATAAAACGCAAGATTCAGCATCAATAGCTGCACCCACTGCACCCACTGCACCCACTGCACCCACTGCACCCACTGCACCCACTGCACCTACGGCTTCCGCGGCGTACGACCCAACAGAGAATCTTAAGAAGCTCGCACAGACAAACGCTAGGTACACAACTCCTTCTGAGCCAAAAAATGCGGAAGAAGCCGCAATGCTTAATCGGTATCCGGCCACAATGCCAGCTGCTGGTAAAGCACCCCCCGCTGCCGCGCCTGCACCTCAAAGTAACTTGCCTACAGGTCTTGCGTCTATTGCGCAAGCTAAGCAAGCGGGCGAAGAGTTGTATGGCACCAAGGATTTGGAACGCAAGATTGAACAGAACCGGTTGCAGCAACGCACCGACATCACCAATGAAAAAGAAGAAAGTGCTGCAAAACTAGCCGCGTTTAACAAAGCGCAAGGCCCTGCTATGGCGGGGTACTCAAAACTGTTGGACTCGCAAGAAAAAGCAGACGTTTCTGACAAAGAAAAAGCTGGTTTGATGGCACTCTTCAAAGGTTTCTTGGGCATAGCCGCAGGCGAATCTCCAAACGCTGCTGTAAATATTGCCAAAGGTTCAATGGTTGGTTTAGAAGACTACAACAGTTCGCTAAAAGACCTTAAGAAAGCAGCTAAAGAACGTGACAAAGAGCGTGCCTATATTGAAAATGCCCAGCGTGCCGAAGGCCGTGAGGACTTTAAGTCTCAGCAGGCGTTTGAGAATAAAGCAAATGACGCCGCTCGTGCAGCGGACAATCACGCTATAGACGCTGTTACAAAAATTACAGGTTTAAAAGGCGAAGGGTCTGCAAGAGTGTATTCTGAAATGCTTCAGCAACAAGGCGCAAATGCCCGTACCAACGCACAAATTAACGCGCCTTCCGGCATTGAAAGGATTGTTGACCGCATGGCAAGGGATCCCAAGTTTGCCGAGTCTTATAAAAATTACGCATCTATTGGCCCAGAAGCTAAAGGGTTTGAAGCTGACTTGCAAGCGTACATTAAAAACCCAATGGTAATTAAAGCAACCAATCCTCCGCTTGCCGCACAGTTTGACGCAATTATTCAACAGCGTATGGGCAGCATGGTTAAACCGCAAGAAGGCGCGGGTTCACGAAGTTAGTAGTAGAATTTAAGTAGTTGCACACGGATCGGCCCGTGTGTAGCTTTAAGTTTTTTTTGCCGCACAATTAGGACAAAACATGGCTCAGAACCTCCCCTTACCTGACGGAACCTCGGTAACTATTCGGGAGGGTGAGACTCCTGCACAGACGTGGGCTCGTGCGCAACGCATGTATCCCGAGGCGTTCAGGGCTAAAGAACCCGAGAAAAAAGAAGTTACGATTGGCGGTCAAGCCAAAGAGTTTTTTAAAGGTCTAGCCCCCGGCGCTATCAATCTGGTGGAGAGCGCGGCTATTGGCGCATCAGCACTACTCCCAGAAGAAACTGAAAAAGCCGCACGCTCTGGCATTGCAAGTCTTGCAAGTTCTGCCAAGAAACCGTTTGAAGCTGCGCCGGGCTACGAAGACACGGTGGCGCGTAAGTTTGGTGAAGCTGCCGGTTCAATCATTCCGTTTGTAGGACTTGGCCCGTTAGGTGCGGTAGGCCGTGTTGGTATGGGTGCGCTTGGTGCTGGCGCAGGTGCTGGAGAAGCACGTACTCGTGCCGAAGAAGGCGGAGCCACAGAAGGACAACGCGCAGGCGCAACCGCACTGGGCTCAGTGGTTGGTATCAGCGAGATGTTTGCCCCCGCTCGTATTCTGGGACGCATATCAGAGCCTGTTAAAGATGGCGCTGTATCTTATGTCAAACGGGCATTGATGGCTGGCGGTGAAGAAGCCGCACAGGAAGCCGCGTCCCAAGCTGCGCAGAACTTAATCTCTAAAGGCATCTACAAACCTGACCAAGAAATTATTGAAGGCGTCGGCGAGTCCGCTGCTTATGGTGGCGCGGTTGGTGCGTTAGCGCAGGGCTTGTTTGACTTGGCTCTTGGTCGTCGTGCCAAAGGTGCGGGTAAACCCCAACAAGAAGAGTTTGCCAAGCTTCGTGCCGAGGAAGAGCAACGCCTTGAAGAAGAGCGTAAGCGTAAAACAACCCCTGAGTACGCACAAGAAGTTGTGCAGAAGTATGACGAGTTGGCCAAACAAAGACAAGATTTGGTGGCGCAACTTAAAAAAGTGACAAAGGACTCCCCCACTTTTGATGCGGACAAAGCGTTCAATACTCAGATTAACGCACAAATTAAAGAGTTAAACAAAAGTATTACGCCGTTGGCTGACGACTACTACAAGTCAAAGAGCATGCTTGGTCAAATAGCAGAGCAAGAGCGTGTTGCCAAACTTACACCGCAAGAGTACGCGTTCGGTCTAGAGCCAGAGACAGAAGAGCAAAAGAAAGCGCTGGAACCTGAGTTGTATGAGCAACAGATTGCTACACCGCCCAAGCCCCCAGTTCAGCTAACTCCTCGACAACAAGTTGCAGAGTACGGCAATCAACGTATTGCTTTGGCCAATGACCAGATGAATACTGCGGCCAGTTACGCGCCCAAGTACAAGTCGGAAGCTATTAAAGACTACACAGATTATTTGATGCAGGACTTTGCTTCTGCACAACAGCTTGTACAAACAAGGCCTACGCTAGAAGGTCTGCCAATGACAAAGGACAACAAGCCTTTGTTGCGCAGCGAAGAGATTTACGACTCTTTAAAAACACGCATAGCAGCAGAAGCCAAAACAGCTATGCAACAACGTTCGCAAGAACAGGCGCTTGACCAACAAAAGCTTACTACGCCAAAAGACCAGTTTGCTTTGTTGCGTGCGTCGGAAGAACAAGTTGAAGAGCAGAAGAGAACGGCTGAACCTAACTTTGATTATCTTGACCCAATGTTTGAGCAAGCTTTATCTGGTCAATCCGCAGTCAAAGTCAACGAAAACCTCCGGCCACTGCGCGAAGCGCCTACAGTGCGCAGAACAGTTGAGCAACTGCTTGAGAATGCGGAGAAAGCTGACAGCGAGTACCGCGCACTCCGTCGTCAAGGCAATAGAGATGCAGCCATGGAGTCATTCCAAAGGCTTAGCGAGGCCAATGACCAGTTAAATGCAATGGTTAAAGGCGGAGCTGCGGATGAAGACGGTCGAGCCTCTTACGCCCGTGAACTTATCAACGCTCGCCGTGCGCAACAAGAAGCCATGGCAAGAGTGGAAGATGCAACGCTTGGCGTAAAGACAGAGCAGACGCTTGGCAGAGATATGACTGGCGCAAATACAGAAGCCGGTCTGGTTAAACGTGCAGAAGACGCTCGTGCTGATTTTATTAAAGCGGCTCTACAAGAAGCGGCCATTCATCGTCGTGCCTTAAACAAACCTGCACTGACAACAGACGAAGCGCTCGTTGCCGCGTCTAAACTTCATGATACCTTTAACAACTGGATTGAGCGTTCTAAAGCCAAGCCCGTTGCTGAGATTACTGAGCGGCCAACATTTGAAACCGTGATTGTTCAACCTGCGCAAATGCGGGCAAACAAGATTGTGCGTGCGGCAGTTACTGAACGTAGATATAGCGACATAAAACCACCACCACCTGCTGGACAAGGGTTCAATGGTAGTTGGAAAAAAATAGATACGCCAAAAATAAAAGCGTTGAAAGACCAGATTACTACAGTAGTTGAAGGTTCAGCTACAGCCGATTTAGATAAGCGTTCAAACGCCGCTATCCAAGACACTATCCGGGAGCTGTCCAAGAAGATGCCCCCGTTTCTTTGGAAGTGGACTCCTACTGAATCAGCAGACACCCGCTTAAATGAAATTTCTAAACTTAGCGAAGCTGAAGTTAAACACTTCAAGTCCATCATTGAGTCTGCCAGAAACAAGCTGACAGAAGAAGCCCCAAGCAAAGTTCAGAAACTAGAAGCCAAACCGCTCAACGTTCAGTTTGCTTCAGAGGAAGCCAAGAAGACTGCTGAAGCCCGTGGCGAGACAGCCACAACGCTTGGCGGAGAATTGCGTCGCCGTACAGAGTTTGTACGCAACAAGATGTCTAAGATGAGGCGTATGCGCCCCGGTGCCCGTGATGCGCTTAATGCTGCCGTTGATATTATGGACGCAGGCAAAGCTACTCGCGAGCTATTGGACAAAGTTGAGCCTGTGGTTGACGCCATCGTTGCAGGACGCGACGTTAAACAGGTAGACATTCAAGCCATCAAGGACGCTATCCGCGCTACTGAGACTGTGCCTGAGGGTCAGAAATCGCTGTTCCCCGAGATAGAAAAAGATCTGGGCTACATCCGCGCAACACCAAAGAACTTTGCTAAGTCACCGCGCATGAAGCCTGTGTGGGAAGCGCTAGATAAAGCTCGTGCTTTGTTTAAAAAATCTGAGCAACAACGTCTTGCCAAAAAAGCAACAGTGGCCAAGCGCATGCAGTTTCTTGAAAGAGTTAAAGAACGCGGCGACAGCATCATTGCAGACACGCAGTATTTTTGGAAAGACACAAGCCGCTACTCTGATGAGGCGTTAGCAAAAGTGTTTGTGGGCATGCCAGAAGCAGGCACAACGCCAGAAGAAAAAGTTATTCTGGAAAAGTATCGCACGTTACAACCCATGTCTGCGCAAGAACAACAGACCGCTGAGCGTTTGGTAAGAGAATTTAAAACAGAACATTTGCCCAAGTACAGAAAAGAAATTGACGAGGCTATGCAAATGCTAGCCGACGGACGCCGTCTTGACGATACAGACAATCAGTTGTTGTCATTTATGCAAGACACCAATGTAAACGTCCGCGCAGCAGCAAAAGCTTTAAACGATAGATTGCAACCGCTTCGCACAGCTATCAAGCAAGTTAAAGAAGCTATGCGAAAGTCGTCAATCATAGACCCCGCGCAAAAAGCAATTCTTAATTCTGAGATAGCCATTAAGCAACAACGTTCACAGTACCAAACCGTTGTAGAAGAATCCATTAAACGTGCTCGTAAGGAGATGGATGAAGCGTTGGGCTTCTTGTTAGAACCTGTTATTGCTAAAACAAGCGACAACCTCAAGGCGGCAGAAGCAACGCTTGCCAAAGAACAGGCAGAATTGGACAAGATTAAGAAACGTTTTGATGCGGTGCTGGCGCAAAAAAATGGTGCTAACCGTACCGAGCTTGCCACATACGAGTTGTTCCGCTACGAAGAAAAGAAGAGTGCCATTGACGACCTTAAAAAACAAATTGACGCGCAAGAGACAGAACTTCAAGATTTGGTGAACGAACTTGCAACAGACTACGACGGCGGCTACGCCGTAGCGCAAGCCATGCTTGACAGCAACGTTAAGTTTGAACGTCAGTATTTAGAAATGTTGGAAGGCAGCCTTGCCAACATGCGCGGAGAGAGCGTTCTTGACAGACCCGGCTCCTACCCGTTTGCTTACCAACAAGCTAAGAAAAACGCTGACGCTCAAAGAGCTACGCTTAAAGCTGCTGAGAAACGTGCAACGGAGTTTGGCGAAGTTGCTAAGTCTGACCAACAGAAAATGGAAGAGTTCTGGAAAGCCAAGTTGGGCGGAGAAGGTATCAAGCGCGAAGAAGGCAAAGTAGACCGCATTGAGACTTCTGCTGAAAAAGAAGCAGAGCGTTTGCGCAAAGAAGCGTCGGAAGCATTAGAGCGCGAAGAAGACGCGTTTATGCGCACCGCTCGCAAAGAACAGATATTTAAAACGTACGGCGACCAGATTGCTGATTTGTTATTTGAGGCTGAAGGTATTCCCGGCCCTAATACTGAAGCTGAGCTTAAGAAGATCATCAACGATCCAAAGTCTGAGTTCCAAGATGTTATCAACGCACAGGCAAAAGTTGGTGTGTTGCAAACGATTACATCTATTGAGGCACAAGCAGACGTGCTCCTTGAGGGCAAACCAAAACGCAAACAAAGCGCCGCAACAACGCTAAGCTCCACTGGACAAGCTAAAGGCAAACCGTTGCGTGCAGGCACATTGTCTGAGAAGAGCATTGAGCGGTTGTTTAAACCTGAACCAGCTAAAACAATTGTCGATCGTTTTGACTTTGGTGCAATAGATCGCGAAGAAGCGGACATAGGACGTAGCAGTGAAGGCCGGACACAAGGCAGTTTTGACTTTAACGGGGACTTCAACTTCTCACGCGGCAAGCCAGCCAACAGCACAACCGCCAAGGCTTTGAAGGAAGAGCTTGATGAAGCCATGGGCACCGACGTGACCGCACGCGGCAACGTAAAAATCTATAGCAGCGTTGCTGCTTTTGTAAAAGACAACCCAAAGTACGCAGACAAGATTCCTTCAGACGCCAAAGGCTTTGCTGAAAACGAACGCGCAGTATTGTTTGCAGACAATATTGGTAAAGGCCAAGGCCTTGGCGTGTTGCTACACGAGATTGGTGTGCACGTTGGCTTCCGCAACTTCTTTAACGAAGCGCAGTTCAAACGCTTAGCCGACACAGTCAAAGGTTGGGCTAAACGCACAGACGGTTCTATTGAAGCGCAGATTGGCCGCAAGGCTATGCAACGCGTTGAGGCAGCGCAGACTCCTGCAAAACAAGTTAACGACGAACTGTTGGCTTACGCGGTTGAAGAAGCGGTACAGGCTGGAGTGTTGGAGACTAAGAAAGGTTCTGCTTACGGCTGGTTAAGCTCAATCATTGACGCTTTTAAGAAAGCGCTGAACAAGTTTGGCATTCCGACTAGCCAGTTTACCGCCGGTGATTTGGTTAACTTTGCTCATGGTTGCGCCCAGCTTGAACTTCGTGGCACATGGCACGGTACACATGCCGGATTTGACATGTTTGACTTTGCTTTTATGGGTACCGGAGAAGGGGCGCAGGCTTTTAGTTGGGGCACTTACCGCGCTCAGAAAAAAGGTATTGCTGCAAGCTACAAAGATGTTGGAAAACAAAGGCGAATAGAAGAGTGGAACAAGCTTCCTGAAATTATTAAATGGAAAAAGTCGTCGGAGCCAACGTATGAGGGGTATACAGTCGACAATTTTATAGAGTTTGCGCAATCTTCTAAAAATAAAAACAAAGAGTTGGCAGGTATTCCGCACAAATACGCGTTGGACTTTTCTATGGTGATGTCGTTTACAGACATTAGTAGTGATGATAACTTCTTTTTTGACCCTTACAACGATTCCCCTGCGCAACGTTGGAGTAATGCGCTAGCTCGGTTTGACAATGGTTTGGATGAGGGATTGCTTCCCTTGGAGGACAACGTTAAACAATTCCTTTTAAAAGTGGACTTGGGCAAATTTCAAACGCCATATAAAGATCCAACATTCCATGGGTACGACTGGGACAACCTCAGAATGTCGTTTAGAGCAGACGAGAAAAACCAAACCCCAACAAATATGGCGGCTGAAGAAGTGTTGTGGGCGTTGCGACAAAATACGGCTACCGACACTTTTGAAAAAAAGCTTGATGATGCAATAACCGCTGTAAAAAAAGAAGCAGAGGAAACTGTTCAATCTTTTAAAAAAATTGCACCCGAGTCTGATTACTACAAAAATGCCAAAGCTGTTTTGGAAGGTTTAGAAATAATAGGCAAAAGCGACTTTGTATTTAATCCTAGAAAACCACCGCCTATACCTGAACCAACAACGGGCGGTGTGTTGATGCGGACAATACACACGCGTCCAGAAGACACATATTTGCTGTGGGACTCCCCACTTAATAAGCAGCCTGCTCCTGTAAACGAGGCGCTTAAAAATATCCTTCGTGATATGCGTCCAGACGCTAGACGACAGTTTGATCGCATAGTAAATGCTATAGGTGAAAATACGGGTGCTTCTTTCTACGAAGCGCTTAAGCTAATTTCGCAGAGCAAACGCCTTGCGTCTGAAATTCTTGCGTCTTATGGTATTTCAGGCAACAAGTTTTTAGACCACAGTTCTAGATATAAACCTGTTACTTCAAGGTCTACATACAACTTTGTTGATTACGTTGACAAAGAAGAAGGCGCAGAAATTGTTGCAATAGACCTTGAGCCCATTGGTAAAGCCAAAGGTATCCTGTTGTCACGCAAGCCACAGTTTGCAGACCCTGAGTTTGAAAGAGTAAGCTCAACTGTTACCAGAACAGTGGCGCAGGACAAGACTTGGTGGGACAGCATCAAGGTCAACTTAACAGGCCTTGCGTTCGAGACACAGCTTGTTGACCGCTTTGCAGGCTTTGAGCGTTTGGCTAAGTACATGGAGCCGCTCAAAGGCACGCAGATGTTGTACTACCTCCGTTCGTACGACCAACGCATGAACATTGTGTCTAAGGCCGTGTCTGATGGAGCGCCCTCAATTCGTGAAATAAAGCGTGATGATGGCCGTGTTGAGCGTCTTGTTGAGACAACAGGCGGTGCCAGTATTGCCGGTGTTGTAAACAAACTAAAGGAAGCCAACCAGTACATTGGTAACGGCGAGGCTGTCAACCAAGTGTTTACAACTTACATGGCGGCTATTCGTGCCAAGAACAAAGGCATTGAGACGCTTAACTTTGGTAAGGACAAAAACGGCAAGCCTGTGTTGACACAGGAAATGCTTGATGAAGTTACTGCTTTAGTTAACAAGAACAAAGCGCTTAAAGACATCTTTGAGGAAGCCCGTACAGAGTACAACAAGTACAATCGCGACCTTTTGGACTTTGTAGCCAGCACTGGCGCTTTGTCTAAAGCACTCGTCAAGAAGCTCGTAGCAGAGGACGATTACATCCCGTTCTATCGTGAGCGCAAAGGTGTCGTCGAGTTGGTGATTGGCAACGAGAGCCCCATCCGCATCGGCAGTATTGCAGATCAACCTTACCTAGACAAGTTGGTGGGAGGTGACACAGCCATCATTGACTTTATGAATAGCTCGGTGCAGAACACCAACATGTTGGTGGACATGGGCATGCGCAACCTTGCAACCAAGAACGCAGTCATGGAACTGGTCGACCTAAAAGCTGCTACGTTGGTTAAAAAAGCTGAGGGCACAGACGTTGTCAAATTTAAAGTAGACGGAGATGACCGTTACGCAATCATTGCTACAGAGAAGGTAATGATAGGCAACAAGGAGTTTGAGACAGGCGTGCCTGCGGACATCTTGGTCAAGGGCATGGAGGGTATCCCCACGCAGATGCCGTTCCTGTTCCGTGTCATGGCTATGCCTGCGCAACTCTTACGTAAAGCTATTACGCTAAGCCCTTTGTACATGGCTAAGCAGTTGTTCCGTGACTCGTTGGCGGCTCCTATCCTGTCAGGCGCGGACTTCATGCCTGTGCTTGGCGCTTTGAAAGAGATCAACGGTGCGGCTAAAGAGAAGCTAGAGAAGCGCGGCATTGTGGGCGGGCAGTACTTCCGTGGCACAAGTGAAGATTTGTCAATGATTCTGCGCGAGATTACAGACGGTCAGCCCGGATGGATGAAAGCTCTGGGAAGGTTTGAAGCAATGGGTATGGAGGCGGACGCTCTTACACGTCGTGCCCAGTACAACAGCTACATTGAACAAGGCTTGTCAGAGATGGAAGCTACGCTCATGGCGCTTGAGTCCATGAACTTTAACAAACGCGGAGCTTCTCCAAGTGTGCACGTAGCCAACGCATTGATACCTTTCTTCAACGCACAGATCCAAGGTCTGAACGTGATGTACAAGGCAATGTCCGGCAATATGCCTTTCAACGACCAACTGCGCATCCGTGAAAAAATGTTGACGCGTGGTGGCATGATGGCGGCGGCTACGTTTGCCTACGCCGTGATGATGGAGGACGACGAAGCCTATAAGAACGCTACGCCAGACCAGAAGTACGGCAACTGGTTCATACGTCTGCCCGGCTTGGATGAGCCTATCAAAATCCCTGTGCCGTTTGAAATTGGTTACATCTTCAAAGCTATCCCTGAGGCGCTGTACAACAGCATGACCACAGAACATGGCGGAGAAGAAGCAGTCAAGGCGTTCAAACAGATCTTGTTGCAGACAATTCCCGGCGGCTCATCGTATGGCATACCGCAAGCGGCCAAGCCTTTGATCGAAGTAGGTCTTGGCAAGTCGTTCTACACAGGCCGCGACCTTTTGTCAGAACGCGAAAAGCAGTTGTTGCCTGAAGAGCAGTACCGCGTCAACACAACCGATGCCGCCAAGTTTGTCGGTAGTACCTTGGGCGTGTCGCCAATTAAGATTGAGGCGCTTGTCAACGGCTATACAGGAACGATGGGTCTAGCTTTCTTGCAGGCTATCAGCCTTGGCGTACCAGTTAAAGAGACCCCAGAGAGGGCGGTCAGGCGTTTGTCTGAGTACCCAATTATCGGCGGTGCGTTCCAACCTAACGACGCAGGCGGCATCATCAACTCTGTGTACGAGCGTATGAACGATGTTCTGCAAGTTAAGAACACGGTTAATAAATTGGTGGAAGAGGGCAAGGTGCAAGAAGCTGAAGCCTTGATTACCAAGCGCGGCACAGAATATATGCAGTCTGAACTGGCCAACACGTTTAAGACAAACATGAACATGTTGACCAAAGCCGAGCGTGCTATTGCCGCATCTGATATGACTGGCGAAGCCAAGCGTAAGCAACTTGACGAGATTAGGAAGATGAAGATTGCGATTGCAAATACGACGCGGGAAATTTCCGATAAAACCATACGCCTAATTGGTGGTTCTTGATACCTACGACAGCACGCGCTTGGATGCGGTGAGGGAGAGCGGCACGTAAGCCCAACTCCCTCACCCTTTCCACGTCTAGCCCCGGTACGAAAAAGCCCTCACCCGGCTTTAGCTTCGCCCACGGATAAATTATTACCATCAAAGACTTCGTCCCTAAAAGTTATGTGCATGGTGTTCACACGCATGGCAGGGCCGTTGGTACGGGACAGCATATCTTTCTTGACGTACTTGCAGGTAAACAACTCCTCCATCTGCGCCTTGAACTCGTCGTAGCCAAAGCTCATGCTCACGCAATGCTTTTTGAGTAACTGCTCTTCAATGTAGAACTCTCTGTAACCCGGTGTCAAAAGCCCGTGCTCCACTCTGCCGAGCACCTTGCTCTTGGTGGTCGAGCGGTCAACTATGTCGCCGTTATCGCCCCACGCTGCCAAGATTTTGCCCTCGACTTTCTTCAGAACAATAAAGCTTCCGTAGTTGTCACCGATGTAGGCGTTGAGCACATCTTCAGCAGAACGCACACTGGTCTTAATGACGCCACGAGCTTTCTCCACAAGTCCTTTTAGAGCGTTGATGACCTTGTTGATCTCCACGTCTAGGATGCCAGAGTATTCCTTACGCAAAAGAATCGCCGCCGCTACAGTTGTAGTACACCCTGTGTGCCAATAACGCTCATCGTCGTTAAAATTAAAAACTTTCTTCAGATGCACATGTACCTTGCGAACAATTTCCTCGGCAGTCTTCTGATTGACAGCTAACCACCGCACCCAAGCCTCACCCGCTATGCCGTAGTTGCGTTTAATATCGAGCAAAGTCTTGCGCTCTTCAGTTGTAAACTTAAGCTTTACATGGGGCGTCCACTCAAGCATACGCAGAAGCTCGCCGTTGGAACTGTGAGCCCTAGCCCCCGCCATGTAGTCGGTTAGCTTCGTGTTGGACGTCATCGTGCAGGTAGCTGTCCACGTACTGTTATTGATACGTTCCTTGTTGGAGCCGGACTCCATACGCTCCTTGCCCTGACCCTCTGCGTAGTCAAAAATAAAGGCGGGTGCCCACTCCATGTCCTTGCGTTGGGTGTTGGTGATCTCGTCGATCAGAAGCGGCATGCTGTTAAGCAAACCCGCCCGTTGTTGCATTGCAACAGGAGAAGTACTCTTGCCTGTGCGGTAGCGCAGAGGGTGACCCCATACGCCTGCTTTGGCGCTAAGTACTAGGGATTTACCCGTACCTGACCATTGTGAACCGATGTGCCAGACAAATCCTTCGTACTCAGTAAAGCGCATAAGCGGTGATCCAAAGGAATCCAGAGCTACAGCCAAGGCTGTCTCCATACCCTCTTTCTCTACAAAAATTGTCTTCCACAGATTCCGCCACGTATCAAGGTCGCCCTTGCCGTTGGTGTTACGGTTAATGTTTTCGAGCCCCGGCATTGGAATTCGAGTCTCGCGACCATCTCTACTGAACACGCGGTTGTTGTATACAAACGACTGATCTGCCTGCCACCCACACTGGAACGGCACCTCGACTGGCTTGCGGTTCTGAGAAGCCTCGCCCACACATGAACGCACATACTCAAACAGCGTCTTGTCGTGACCCGCAAAGGTTGACACGATGTTCTGACTGGCTAACCACTTGAGTGTCTCGTCCTTGCTGACAATAGATTTCTGTGGGAAGTTAAGCGTCTGCACGCCTTCGGGACGCACAGCGGCCATGTGAACCAAGTGGTCGTTCTCCATCTTCAAGAGGTCAACCACAAACAAGTCGTAAGGAATCAACTGAATGTTTTTCTTTATCTTCTTGCCCTCTTCATCTTCCTCAGTGCGTGTGCAGTACACGCCGCCATGCTCGCCATAGCTGTAACCACGAGGGGGCACAGGCCGCACAATGCTAGGTGCTAAGGGTAAACCCGTATCTTCTGGCTCGTAGGATTCCTCAGAGTCAAGCTCAGCTTCGTCAAAGTCTTCCTCGGCAGGCGCTGTCAGCATGATTTCTTTGGCGGTGTTGTCCACCTTGATCTCACGCCCCAGTATCAGTGGGTTGGTGATCTTGCCCCAGTGCTTACACTTATTACAGATGCCGGGGTTCTCGCTGTCCATTTTCATGCACGCGTATGGCCCTTTGATCTCGTTAAGCTTCTGGTGCATCCGCTCGTGTGGGTACGGGTGCATGTCCGACAACCAGATGGCCTTCTCTGCGCCATCCTCGCAAACCTTTGCCCAAGACAGAATCCCACGCCAAACAGGTTCCTTGCCATCCTCCGTAGCTGTGGCAATGTAGTCCTGAATCTGACCGCACTGGTTCTCAAAGTTCCCAAACAAAGTGTAGCTATCTTGCAACAGCTTAACCTGACTGCGTGTTGGCGCAGTGGGACGTTGGCCGGGCAGGTCTATCTTAGGTGTAGGAGGTATAGACACTTCCTCCAACTTTTCGTAAACAAGCGGGGAGAATGTCGAGAAGTCAAAAATGTCGCCCTCCTGCACTATGCGCACAGGGCGCGGCGTCGCATACTTCTTCTTGTTGTTGGCAGTTCCGGGCACACGCAAGATACGCGCAGTGTCCGCTGTCACCGACATGTCGATGTTAAAGCCTTCCTGTTTGCACAGACGCTTTAGATTCTCAGCAACAGGTTTCCATATAGTCGCAGGGATCTCGTCCTTCAACGGCCAGTAGCAATGCAAGCCTCCGCCTGAGTCAACCACCCATGGCGTACCAAGCGCGTCAAGTCCAGAATCTTGTAGAAACTGAACCAGTGCATCAGCCGCCGCTTTCTTGGATGCGTAACCATCCAAGTCCACAAAGAACGACTTAAGATACTGCGCTTCACTGGCGTTGCGCTTAGTGTCAAAGGTAGCTAGCCCATAGAAGACGTCATAGTTGTTGGCGTGCCACTGCTCGATTGTCGGGATGAGGTCTTCAATCTTGTCCGCATATACATGCTCTTTTTCTTTTGTGAGTTCTACCGCGCAATACAGGCCAAAACCTTCGGACGGCAAAACCACCGCTAAAAACTCAGCGGATGTCATGTGTATCCTTTGGTTACTTTAATTCGGGGTCGTTCGCGTGATCTACGCCTGCGGCAAAACCTTCTTCAAAGCCACGCTTGTATCCGTGTTCTAAGCCGTTGCCACTGCCGTCAGCAAAGCCTTCATCGTATCTGTCCTGATACCAATCAAGTGTCTTGGCAAAGCGTTCGCATAGAACCTCCACCCATTCTTTTGGAAGCATCTCATGCCCCATCAGGTACACCTGACGCAGTATCTCTTCATCGTTTAAGTTTTTAGGTTGAATGCTTTGCATGTTCGTCTCCAAGCTTCGTCGCCCGTACTGGACGCTTGTAAAATTTTAAGAATAGCTTCGACCGAGGGTCGGTAAGCCACGAATACTTCTCCACCATTGAACCAGTTGTAAACAGATTGCCGAGAGGCTCCTGTCACTTTGGCTATCTTAATGGCAGAGAAGTCATGATGCACAGCCCAACGCCCGAGTTGGTTACCCAACGTCTTAGGCGCTTTCTTGACTGCGTTAATTACTTGTTGTGAGTAGGCCATTTTGTAGGTGGGGGCCGAAGCCCCTTGTTCCTTTATTCGGCTTCGTCCCAGTCGTCCACCATGGCAGACAAGTCAGCCTTGGCCTTGGGCACAGCGTTGGGCTTCTTCTCATCCTTACGAACTACGGGTTCCTCGTCATCCTCTGCGGGCAGGGGCGCGGGCTTGGCTTTGGCCTTAGCCTTGGGTGCGGGCGCTTCCTCTTCCTCAACCACAGGGGCGGGGCGCTTGCCTTCAATCTTCAAAGGCGCGGGAACAGAAACGCTTTCAGACTTAGAGAAAGACATTGTGACAGCCTTAACAGCTATGTCTGTCTTACCTTGTTGCTGAATAGTTGGGAACTCGTCGTCAGTCAACCAACGCATAGCCTTGAAGAACAGCTTGGGCGCTTCAGACTTGGTATCAAACTTCATACGCGTGATGACCTCAGACGGGTCAATGTTCTGTGCGCCCAAGTGACGAGCATACGCCTGTAGTGCGCGGTTCTCGCCTTCTTCTTTACCGAAGATAGACTTAGCAGGCACAGTCATTTGCAAGACAGAACCGCTCATGTCATTAGCCAACACCACAGCAATCTGTTGTTGGAAGCGGCAAGCGCGGCTGTTGTTCTGACCAGAACCCGCAATGTTTTGTTCGCACCCATCGCACTTAGTGTGTTGTGGGTTACGTGCATCGGGGCTAGGCACCTTGCCGCTTTGTGACCAGCAGTCGGGAGCGCTGGCTTCACCATCGTAAGACTTGGCATAAAACACGCGTGAAACATCAGGCGCGGCATTGACAATCACTACGTCGAGGTAACGCTCTTCAATAGCGGCGATCTCTTTGCCACCTTCGTTGAGACGGAATACACCACCTTTGATGGAGATGCGCTTTGTACCGCCACCGACTACACCACCGGCTAAGGCTTTGGCAATAGGTGACAACGATGTGCGGTTCTTTGCGAACGCGGGGGCTTGGGATGGGTTGAATAGAGCTACATTGCTCATAATTTTCTCCTGATTACTTAGTTGGTTTACGAACTGAAATGGCGTACTCTGTTGTAGAGTTAAGCCCTGCGGGAACTAGACGTGGGTTCTCGGACAAAAAGGTTGCCATGTTGGTCTGCGCAATACGCTTCTCCAACAAATCCAACGCATCGTGTTCCTTGATGAACTCTTTAAAAGAGTCCCAGTCTTGTGTGTTGTAGCGTGTCTTGGTAGACAGCACTACGGTGCCTTGGTCTGTGCGTACACTGGATACACCGAGCTTGAGCATCTGATCTTTAAGCGCGATCTTCACCGCTTCTTGCTGATGTTTAATGTCTTCAACCTCGTTCTCATACTGAGTTGTCAACTCTTGTATGCGTGTCTGCATCCTGCGATACACCTTGGCCAACTTGTCCATTGGGACAATGACCTCTGTCGATACTTCCTGAGGAGTAGGTTCCTCATCATCTATGCTTAACATTTGCTTCTCCTGTTTTATGTCTAAGGTTTAACATCATACACGGCATTTATTCTTGTGCAACTCCTTTCTTAAATATTTTTTACTTCACTGTCGAACATGCTGACAAGCATTGCGTGATCTGAAACTTTTGTATTCATTGCTTTAAAAAGCTTCTTCTCTATCGGGCTTGATTCAATGTGTACCACAGTGACTTTGTCAGAGTCCTGACCCTTGCGGTCAGCGCGGGCTATACATTGTGTATACATTTCTACTGACATAAGGGGGCCGAAGAAAACAACGGTGTCAGCGGCAGTTAGGGTAATCCCGTGGGCTGTTGCTTGTGGTTGCAAAACCAACACGCGTATGTTATCTGTAGTCTGAAAGTCGTTAATGATTTGTCCGCGTTTTGTAGCAGACACGTCGCCATGAATTTGGTCAACGGCATAGCCGTGATTAGTAAGATACTTAACAATGGTGCTGATGCTTGAGCGGAACAGAGCAAAGATGATTACCTTGCGGCTTGTCTCTTCTAGCACTTCTTCCAAAACATTTAAGCGCGGTGCGGCATCAAACTCCACAACTTCTTTTTCATCGGTGTATGCGGCACCACAACTTATCTGTAGCAGTTTGTTTACAGCAACGCCTGCATTGACTGCGCTGATTGTTTCTCCGGCAGCTTGGAAAAGCATCTGCTCTTTGAGTAGCTTGTAGTACTTAGCTTGCTGTGGTGTCATTGGTACTTCGCGTGTGACTGTGATGACTGGTGGTAAGTCAAGGCACTGGTCTTTGGTAAAACGTATTGCGGGTTGTAGCGCCTCGTATACAAGTTCTTTAGCGTTGGGCTTTGGAGCCCACTTGAACACAGTCAGCTTGTTCATTACTTTGTCGCGCCACGATGTTTGAAACTTAGGAACACCGCTAGGGTTAACCAACTTTGCTAGTCCGTATGCGTCCACTGGAGACTGCGATGCGGGTGTGCCCGTCATCATCCACAGATACGTCTCAGGCTTGATGATTGATGCAAGTGTTTTCCATCTGCGTGTTGATGGGTTTTTATATGCGTTAGCTTCGTCAACAATCACCAAGTCAAACCTACCATCGGCATTGACTTCAGAAGCGATTAAGTTCAGGCCGTCATAGTTGGCAATCACAATCTCGTAGTCCTGCTGAATCATTTCAATACGCCGACTAGCTTGAGCATGGTGCGCGACAACGACACTTCTATGTATTACGCTTCGGTTGATGTCGCCTACCCATGCGCTGTGCATGATAGACAGAGGGCACAGAACCAACACACGCCTTACTTCACCACGCTTCATCAAGAAGTCAGCCGCCCATAGCGCAGACAAAGTCTTGCCAGTTCCGGGGTCGTTAAAGCAGAACGCTCTGCGGTGTAGTGTGAGGAAAGCAGACGTCTCTATTTGGTGAGCCATTGGTATAAACTTTCCCGGCCAGTCGTAGCGCCTAGTGATAGGCGACGGCACATCTTTCACACCAAGATTGCGTAGCACGCGTGCTTCATCAAGCCCCCAGTACACAGCAACTTCATAGATGCCATTCTCTTCAGACAGCACCTTATGCTTTGGAATGATTGCATACTTACTTGGGTTGCGTGTGCGCAATACGAGCGCTTTGTCGTCAACTATTTGCATCTTCTTCTTCCAATACGTAATGGAACTCTCTAGCTTTTTTAGATGTGGCAGTAGTAGTGTTTACAGACCTTGCTTGCTGTCTTCGGCACACTTCTAAGCCAATCATGCCCAGTTCAGTTTTTTGTCTTATTAAAGACTCAAGCTCGTCGCACAAAACTTTATTGTCGCCAAACCCTATTAACCATAAGTTGCGCAGTGTCTGCGTGTCCGCATTTTCAAAGCCTGTTGTTTCCGTTACCATTACGCGTCCTCCTTCAGCCTAGCCCAAGGCGAGTTGTCTGAGTGATGATTTAGTTCTTCCATCTTTTTGTTTGTGTGTAAACGTGCGGATGCGTCAGACCAAAAGTCTTCTTCTATCTCCGACACATCTACCCATGTATCTCCATAACGTGCACGCCACAAGTTGACTAACTCTGATAAAGGTATCGAGTACACAGGGTCATTGTTAGGATTGAACTCCGTCATGGTTACGTGTTGTTGCCCCATAGCCTGTGCTTGCCCCATAGCCTGTGCGTACACTTGAGCGCTTATTCCTAATTTTTTAGCAAGCGCGGCCTCAGTTGCGGTAAGCGTTACCGTATTCTTTACTTTTCCCATTTGCTTCTCCTTTATTTATTTTGGATTACGACACACATACTTAGAGCGATCTGTTAAGAAGTGAATCTCAAGTTCACCTTCTCTTCTCATTCTGTCGTACGCGTCTTTGTAAAACTGGTCTTCTATTACTTCCACCAGATCAACCCAGTCATGTCCCCAACGCGCTACCCAGAGATCGATAAGTCTTGCAGTCGGTATGTCACTTAATAGAGTGGTCTGACTTTCTTGCATACGAACGGTTTGCGCTCGCGTCTTTGACGCGGAGATTCGAACGTACGGTTTTTCCTCCTTTTGAAAGCGCTCTTTTGTGGTCGACATCTTTTCCATCTCCTTTATGTACTAGTCCTTCCTTCTCCATGATTGCTCGTGCTTTGTTTCGTGCGGCACGTTTTTTCTTGACCATCGGTGTGCCGTCATATTGCTCATATTCTTTTGCGTATGGGCGTGGTTTGTTTACGTAAGGCATGTGTTTCCTTTCAGTGTTTCTTGTTGAACTCGCAAGTCTTTACTGGGCACCAACCGCACAGTGGCGTTTGGTTTGGGTTCCACACGTTGTTGGCGTAGCTGGCTTCAAGCCGCGCTGTACGCTCACGATAGTCCCACCAGTGTTTGTCGGCGTCATCTCGTGCCATTGACATCTTGACCATATCATTTTTCACAATGAACAGCAATGCTGAGTTGACCTTGCGGATGTGTGGAAAGTGGGCAAACACCATGAGCGACATGAGAACTAACTGATCTCTATCGGGATACTTGTTGTTGCCAGTTTTCCAGTCACCCACCCACGCCGTAAGGTTGTCGTCATTAACAACAAGGATGTCAGCAATGCCGCGCACCCATACGTCTTTGTCTTTCCAACCAGTAGGCTTGAGGTCGACAGTCAGCGCCATCTCATACTCTGCAAGCTTGCGTCCGTTCTTCTTCAGCATGGCGTCCACTACAGGCTTGAACTGCTCGTACTCAGGAGGGATTGGTTTATCCTCTGCGATGTAGTCCTCAATAGCCTTGTGTACCTGATTGCCGTAACGTGTTGCCTCAGTCTCAGTGAACGGGTAGTTCTTCAAGACCTTGATTTCATGATAGCGGCGTTGGCACCCCTCAAAATCTTTGAGGGCTGAGTGTGACCATGCGGGTTGTTTCATAGTTTGGCTGAGTTGATTGCACTTGATAGGCGGTTGGCGAAAGCACTGACAAACTTCTCGTCACTACATAGCTCGTGCTTCATGTCGTGTAGTACAGCGTGAGTCATCTCATGCCAGAACGAGTCGGCCAGTTCTTCTTTATCTAACTTGTTGCCGTAAGCATCTCTCTTGGCAAGCCAGATGATGCCGTGTGTGTAGTCGATTGTGCCTAGCGTGTCTTGTCGTTTGGCTTTGTCGACCATGATTGTGGCGTACTCAATACTGCCCACTCTGATGCGTTTTGGTATCTGCATTGCTTCTCCTAGCTTTTTGCTAATCCATATCTCCGGTGAGCGCCACCGTCAGCGTCCAATGGAATACCCTTCATGTAGGGCGGCTCCATAGTCATTTGCGCTAAGACCCATGTCTTAGCGTCAACCACTTCATCGTCAGGTACAACAGCAATCAACTCATCATGCACTGTGCCTGCGATCGGGTATTTCTTTGCTACCCTCAACATACCATCCGTCATAACAATACGTGCTAATGCCTGCGTAATGTTGTTCGTTATCTTTCCTGCATACAACTTGGTAGCGTGTGGCCCATAGACTGCTTGGCTCCTACCTTTGTCGTCCGTCTCATAGCGAAGATCAGGGTACAACAACTTCATCCCATTTGGTAATTCTATCTCACCTTTGCGGAACGTGATGCATTTATACACCAGTTCTTCGCCCTTTACAAGCGCCCTGTGTAAAGCTGTTTCACAGAGACTCCAGAACGCTACAACAGGGTACGCAGTCCTCCTGTATGTATCTATGATTGCCTTGGACGCAAGTACGTGGTTCAGCAAGTCTTCTGTAGAACACGTGTGTGGTATGTCGAACAGCTTGTCATCAATGTCAGTTATCTTTACGAACGATTGCGCATACTCCGAATCGACGCCTAATCGCTTTGCGAAGTCCCGCGAATACCGCACAGGCGGCGCACCTAGAAAGCCTACCAACAACTGCGACGCAAAGGACGCCCACCCGAGCCCGTAACCACACCCAAGCAACGCGCTCTTTGCAGACTGCCGTAAATCGGGGTGAGAGTCCTTAGTGAGTCCGGGTATGTTAAACATCTGCGCACCGAACGCGGCATAAGGGTCACCACCTGACCTGAAGATGTTGAGCATGTCTTCGTAATCTGAAAGCCACGCGAGTACTCGCGGTTCAATCTGCGAAAGATCCCCCACAACGAGTTGGTGTCCTTCCGGAGCCATAATTGCTTTGCGTAGGAATGAGCCTCGCTTGAGGTTTTGCATGTTGATTGCCGAGCCTTTGGCCGCTGTCCACCGCCCTGTCTGCGCCCCGTAGTACGAGAGCGGAACTGGAAGCGTGCCGCGTTTGCCGATGTCAAGGAATCTTTGAGCACGCGTTCTCTCAGTGGTTGATTTAACTTTAAGACGCGCTTGACAAAGTAGGGCAACGTCTTCACGTTCACTATTAAGTAGCGTTTGAAATAGGGCATCGTTCTTGGCAAGAGCGAGCGTGGTCTTCCCCGTTGTCTTGCTTGTCTTTGTGGGCGGAACCACACCGAGTTTTGTAAGTAGTTCAGCAAACTTTGGGTTCGATGCCAACTCAGCATCTTCCACGCCGAGCCTCTGTAATAGTTGTTCACGAGCGGTTTCCTCCTCGGCTAATGCCTTTGCTAACATTGGTTGATCTAACTGCAACAGCGGACGCGTATACATCTTGAGCGTCATGTCGATGAGCCTTAACTCTTTGGATGGGTAAGCAACAACAAGTCTCTTGAATATTTCCTCGCACAGATACACATCATGTTTGCAGTAGTTCGCAAGTTCTTCCTCAACAACAGGGGTAAGTTCGGACAATCCGTTTGTCGAGTAAACAGCGTTACCCTTTGGGGCAAGTCCAAAGTCGTTGGAAAGCTTGGCAAGACTGTTACCAACTTCCACGCCACGTAAAGCTCGCGCCATCGATAACGTGTCGAAGATGAAACATGGTCGGGCGTTGTACTTCCACTCCATAATTGATACATCGAACTGTGCGTTGTGGGCAAGCACTGCGGTTCGTCCCCAGTCAACCCCATCAAGGTACTGACGTAGCTCTGCGTCTCCAAACCATCTAATTGGTTCATCGCTTCCGTATACATGGACGCAAGCTCCGAACGCTCTAAATTTATCATGGCGTATGTACTCCTCGGTTGTCATCTTAGAGAGCGTGTACTCTTTGCTGTCCCAGTACGTCTCAAAGTCGATGGTTATTATTCTGTCGTATGGTTTGCTCAATTAAAGTTCTCCTTGGGTGGTGCGCCGAGGACGTTTAAAAAGCCGAAAAAATCGTTTGCCGCCAACATAAGTTGCGACGCCTCCATCTCATCACAGTTTAGGGTGACGACTCCTGCAACCGCGTCTTCAGCGCGGCCAACAATGACAACAGCTTGCGCCTTGCCTTCTCCATAACACATCACCAACTTGTGTATCAACAACTTGAAATGCGCTTGCTCTTCATCCGACATCTTCATAACTCGATGCTCTAGCTCTTCCTGTGACATCATGATTTTTTCTTCTCATGCATTTCGTAGAGCGTGGTGATGTACGCGATTAACTTATCGCGGGGGTAGCCCGTCTTGTATGCAAGCGTACACAGGTAGCTTAAAAGTGCAGAGATGCCTATGTTCACCTCTTTATCACCCATCAGTTCCATCAATTCGTCTACTGCGGCTTCCACTTTCTGCTGTTGAGCCCGACGTTCGCGTGTTTCTTCTATGTCTTTGGTCATGATAAGACCTCCTTTAAAGTTTGTATGTTGTCCTCGTTGATGACAACGGCTATCCCTCCTGCGCCACGTATGCGGCTTAGATGGGCTTCTTGTAACGCGGTGGTTTTACCCTTACCCGCTTTCGCTTCGATGCCAACGAACTTGCCGTTAGCACATACAAGGAAGTCAGGCACCCCTGAGTTCCCGTATCCTGTCCCGATGGGCATGGCATAGTACAC